>Ga0209035_10000326_pt1 | contig 18728 bp, 16 predicted proteins | sample MarorgKNORR_S2LV_6_FD_188220 | JGI IMG/M metagenome (GOLD analysis project Ga0209035, IMG submission 188220) | Marine microbial communities from the Southern Atlantic Ocean, analyzing organic carbon cycling - AAIW_A/KNORR_S2/LV (SPAdes) (version 2) | ecosystem: Environmental > Aquatic > Marine... | reverse complement strand
TTGTTAATCGTATCGTCAAAACCATTTGTTAAATAAGCCTCATATCCTAAGGCCCAGTTTCCTTTATAGGTTTTTCCGTATATACCAAAACCAGCATTAGACCAAGTAGCGGGTAACATTTGATCTGCCATATTAGGACGTTCAACAAACTCCCATTTAGGCCCATCATGATTTTGGTTAAAAGCCCCAATAGGATTCATGATGATCCCTCCTCTTAAATTTAAAGCAGGATGAAGCGCAACATCGATAGCGGCAAATTCGATTCCTATTTCTTTTGTTCCGTCTTCAAATTCAATTTCTGAAAGAAATTTGATTCGTTTTGAAATCGTTGCAGACATAAATAGCGTTAGTCGTCGTGCTTGAAATGACAGCCCTTCTGAAACGCCATCTTCTGAACTGTATATAGAATTGGCCTCTAGATAACCACCCAATGCTACAGGAACTTTTCCTGATTTTAAAAACGGACGGTTGTAGGTGGCGTCCATATTTAATTGTGTTGCAGAAGTATCTATTTTGACACGTGTAATACCAGTACTTGTTTTTTGACTATGCAAATGAATGCTAGTAACTAACAGCATTCCAAGGATGAATATTTTAGGATTGTAGTATGTAAATGTTTTCATTGTCTGATGCTATTTCAAATGTTTTTAAATTGGTTTCTGCGGGGCCTTCTATAACGGCGCCTTTTACTGAAAATTCACTTCCATGGCAAGGGCAGGTATAAACTCCACCACCGACATTCAGTTCACAACCTCTGTGAGTGCATCGTAATAAGGATGCGGTATAGGTGTCATGACCTGTTTTATAGAGGCAAACAGGAAAATTCATATCTGTGGTTTTCACCAACACAAATTCTCTAGCTGTTTTTTTGTCTTTTTTTACTTGCCAAAAGGCTGATTTTTTCACCACCAACCGATTTCTTTTTTTTGTAACAGGAGCGTAGTAAATAGCTGTTGCACACGATTGTAGTGTTCCTGCTAATAGCGGAAGACCAATAGCGGTATAGCAACAAGTTTTTAAAAATTTCCTACGCTCCATTTATAACGATTCTAAAAATTTAAGAAGCTGTTGTTGTTCCGTTTCAGAAAGTTGTTTGTAACTGTTTTTTGATTGCGAGGCTTCCCCTCCGTGAACTAGTATCGCTTTTTCAATACTAGTTGCACGTCCGTCGTGCATTAAAAAGTAACCTCCTCCTTGAGAGTCTTTAGATAATCCAAGCCCCCAAAGAGCTGGCGTTTTCCATTCGCTTGCGGTTGCAAAACCTTCTGTATATCCGTCATTTAGTTCCGCACCCATATCGTGCAATAGTAAATCTGTATAAGGATGAAATTCTTTGTTCGATAAAACATCAATTGCAGAAATTCCAGTTTGTAGCGTTGGAGTGTGACATCCTGCACAGTTAATTTGCGTAAAGAGTTGTTCTCCTTTTAAAACGTCAGCATCAGACGCATCTCTACGGAGAGGCGCTTTTAGTGTTTTTAAGTAAAATACAACATCATTTACTTGTCCTGTGGCAACCTCTGGATCAATCTCTAATCCGCTATAGGTGTCTATAGATTCAAATACAGAGGCGATTCCCATATCTTGACTGTAGGCTTCTACGGTTTGTTGTAATAAGTTATATGCGTTTCCTTTTTTACCAAATCGAGTGATGTATTTTCCATTGTTAGAAACGGTGTTGGGTCTCAATTGTGCTTTTGCATACTCAGGAATGTTGTTCCAGTGAGGCACACCACTTATTCCATCATTGTCGCTATCATTCGGATCCGATAAAGAAATAAGATATGCATCGCTTACGGCGTCTAAAAGACCAAGTCCCGTTACTGCCGGAGCAAGTAGTTTTGAAAATGTTGCTCCTGCCGGAAGCTGCTCAGGTTGATAACCTGGAATTGCTTTGTTTTGTAGTTGCGGACCTCCTTGGTTTAAAAACTGGTTTCCTGTTGCGTCTGTTTGTCCAAAACGCGTAAACCCAATAAAAGGATGACCCTTGCCATCTCCAGCGTGACAACTTGCACAACTATTGGCATTGAAAAGAGGTCCAAGACCTTTTTCTACAGTAAAAATATCATCACCAAAAGCTTCATCACCTTTTAGAAATTGAATTTGTTGTTCGATAGAAAGACCTTCCATTGGCCCGTCCAAAAGCGTGTTTTCTTCTGGGGCGAAAGGCATGGTTTTGTCACACGAAACTATGCTTGTTAAAATAACACAGGATGCAACGATTAAAAAAGAAAAACGAGCTGTTTTCATTGTTTGAAATATAAATTTTTTGCAAATATAAAATAATTTTTAGACAACTCTAAAAATATTTTTGTGTAAATTGAAAAAAATGTATCTTTGTGGTTATAAAAAAGAGAATATGTTTACATTTTCTGAAGAGAATTATTTAAAAACGATTTATCATTTAAGCTTGCAATCTGAAAAAGGGGTTAGTACCAACGCGATTGCAAAAAAAATAGATACCAAAGCGTCATCTGTTACAGATATGATAAAAAAGCTGGCCGAAAAAAAGGTGTTGGTTTATAAAAAATATCAAGGAGTTACCCTGACAGCTGATGGTAAAAAACGAGCGGCTTTAATTGTTCGAAAACATCGTTTGTGGGAAGTTTTTTTGGTTGAAAAATTAAATTTTAATTGGGACGAAGTACATGATGTTGCTGAACAATTAGAGCATATAAAATCACAAAAACTTATTGATGAAATAGACGCTTTGTTGGGGTTTCCAACAGTAGATCCTCATGGAGATTTAATTCCCGATAAAGAAGGAAACTTACATCCTACAAAAAAACGCTTGCTATCGTCTTTTGAAAAAAATGAACGAGGCATTTGTATCGGCGTATATGATTCTTCTTCGGTCTTTTTACAGTTTTTAGACAAACAAGGGATTGCCTTAGGAAAAAAAATTACGGTGATAGAGAAAGAGCCTTTTGACGATTCAATAACCATCAAAATTGACAACAGAGAAATGAGGATATCAAAAAAAATAGCCACTAATTTATACCTAGAAACAGATGAGTACGTATAGCCCGATATCTGCTCTGATACTGTTTTTAGTATTCATGATTGTACTGTATTTTTTGTTTAGACCCAACAGAGGGTTGTATTACTTGTTAAGAAAAACGAAGAAATCAAATGAAAAAACGGTCATTGAAGATATTTTAAAACTACTCTATCACAACCAAGCCTCTAACAATACGTTAAATGTAAATGATTTGACGAATCATTTACAGTATGGCAATAAATTACTGATAGAAAGTAGTAGCAAAATGATAAAAAATAAACTCATGTTTATGGAAGGAGATTCGCTTAAGCTTTCTGAATTGGGAAATGAATATGCGCTCCAAATAATTAGAGCCCATCGATTGTGGGAAAAATTTCTGTCTGAAAAAACAGGCTTTCAAAAAGAAGAATGGCACGAGCGAGCAGAAAAAAAAGAGCACGAGTTAAGTGTTGATGAAACAAATCAATTAGCAACTCTTTTGGGAAATCCAAAATTTGATCCCCATGGAGATCCAATCCCAACAAGTACTGGAAAAGTAGCTCACAACAAGGGAGTCCCTCTTTCTAAACTAGCGGCAGACACTGTTGGTAGAATTATTCATATAGAAGATGAGCCAGAGATTATTTACAAGCAGATTTTAGCCGAAAAAATTTACTTGGATTCTCAAATACGGATTGTTGAAAAAAATGACTCACGGATTGTGTTTCATTCTGAAGGAGAAAAATTTGTATTGGCGCCCATTGTTGCAGGAAACATCACCGTTTCTGTTTTAGAAAACAATGTTCTTATTCAAGAAAACACCACGCGTCTGTCTAGTTTAAAAGCAACCGAGACGGCAAAAATTATTGGACTGTCTAAGGAATGTAGAGGAGAAAACAGACGAAGATTATTGGATTTAGGTTTTGTAAAAGGCGCAACAGTTGGTATTGATTTGATGAATCCTTTAGGAGACCCTACTGCTTTTTTGATAAAAGGAACTGCCATTGCATTGAGAAATAATCAATCGTCAAAAATTTTAATTAAAAAAAACGAACATGGAAAAACAACCACATAGCGCTTGCGATACCTGTTCGCATTTTAATGCCGATGGACTGAAAAAGTTGGGCGTTCAAATTTCTGATTTTGATTTTGTCGTTGCCCTTGCGGGGAATCCAAATACAGGAAAAAGCACGGTGTTTAATGCGTTGACAGGATTGAGACAACATACAGGGAATTGGCCAGGAAAAACAGTAACAAGAGCAGAAGGCGCTTTTGAGTACGATAAACAGAAGTATAAATTGATTGATTTACCAGGAACGTATTCGTTGCTTTCTACTTCGGAAGATGAAGAAGTGGCTCGAAATTTCATCCTTTTTGGCAAACCAACAGTAACGGTTATTGTTGTTGACGCGAGTAGATTAGAGCGCAACTTAAATTTAGCCTTGCAAATTTTAGAAATTACAGACAACGCAGTTTTGTGCTTAAATTTGATGGATGAAGCCAAACGAAGCCAGATAGAAATAGACACCCGCGCATTGTCTAGAGACTTAGGAATTCCCGTTGTTGCGACAAGCGCACGGTATAAAGAAGGGATTCCGGAGCTGATTCAAATAATTAGCGAATTGGCGAATAATAAGATTCAGTGTGCTCCACACAAAATAAAAAATATCCCGAAAGATATTTCAAGTGCAGTAGAAGAATTAAGCACATCCATAGAAAAAGAATATCCAGAAATTTCAAATAGCAGATGGATTGCTTTGCGATTATTGGAAGGAGATACACAGATTGTGGAAGCCTTAAAAACAGGGGCATTTATTTAAGAGAAGATGCAAGAGAAAAACGTAGAACATATAATTGCTTTATCAAAAGAACTTCGCTGGAAAATCGGGGATGATTTTCACGATAGCTTGGCAGAAAGCATTTATGCAGATGCTTCAAAAATTGTAGAAGGATCTGTGACAAAAGGCGATCAAAAAAGTACATTTAGAATCGATTCTAAAATAGATAAAATAGTAACGAGCAAAATTTGGGGTTTTCCACTCATGCTTTTTATATTAGGGGTTGTTCTTTGGCTGACGATTATTGGCGCTAATTATCCATCAGGAATGTTGGCACAATTGTTACTAGATACATTTCATCCGGTGTTAAAAGAGGGCGCTTCAACAATTGGACTTCCTTGGTGGCTGGATGGTTTTTTGATTGACGGCGTGTACCTCGCAGTTGCTTGGGTAATTGCAGTAATGCTACCGCCAATGGCAATATTTTTTCCGCTTTTTACCTTGTTAGAAGATTTTGGGTATTTGCCTAGAGTTGCTTTTAATATGGACTATCTCTTTAAAAAATCGGGCGCTCATGGAAAGCAAGCATTAACGATGAGTATGGGTTTTGGCTGTAATGCAGCAGGAGTTGTTGCTACTCGTATTATTGATAGCCCAAGAGAGCGATTGATTGCAATTATTACCAATAATTTTTCATTGTGTAATGGACGTTGGCCAACACAAATATTGTTAGCAACTATTTTTATTGGAGCAGTAGTTCCATCAACATATTCAAGTTTAGCTTCTTTATCTGCCGTAATCGGAATTGCCGTTTTGGGAATATTTTTTATGTTTTTCTTTTCGTGGGCATTGTCTAAAACCGTTTTAAAAGGAGAGGTTTCTACATTTAATTTAGAATTGCCTCCATATAGACCGCCCGTATTTTGGAAAACGGTGTATACATCACTAATCGATAGAACCTTGATAGTTTTATGGCGCGCAATTATTTTTGCAGCACCTGCAGGAGCTGTAATTTGGTTGATTTCTAATATTTATATCGGAGACGAAAGCATAGCGCTTTGGGCAATCCATTCTTTGGATGGATTTGGGTTTTTATTAGGGTTAAATGGTGTTGTTTTACTAGCGTATATTGTGGCAATTCCAGCAAATGAAATTGTAATACCCACCATATTGATGCTTACCGTAATGGCAACTGGAATTCCTGGTGGAGAAGGCGTTGGTGTTATGTTTGAATTGGATTCTGTTACAGCAACTGCTGACATATTAAAAGCAGGAGGTTGGACTTTATTAACGGCTGTTAATGTGATGTTGTTTAGTTTGTTGCACAATCCATGTAGCACAACAATTTATACAATTTACAAAGAAACGAATAGTGCAAAATGGACAATTGTTGCGTCTATATTACCTGTTATTGCCGGATTTATAATCACATTTTTAGTAGCGCAAATCTGGAGAATTTTAGGATAACGCAACGTATTTTAAACATAAGATAATTCATTAAAAGCCATACACATTTGTGTGGCTTTTTGTATTTTGCACTAAAATAATTCTGTGTTACAACCATCAACTTTTCAAGTTTATAATGCCTCTGCAGGAAGCGGAAAAACGTTTACGCTTGTAAAAGAGTATTTAAAGGTTGTGTTACAATCAGAAGATCGATTCGTGTTTCAGCGAATTTTAGCAATCACCTTCACCAACAAAGCCGCTGCCGAAATGAGAGAGCGGATCTTGAATAATTTAGAGGCCTTTTCTAAAGGAAAAGAAACGGATATTTTACCGAAAATCATAGAGGAAACAACGCTTGATAAAGAGGAAATACAACAAAGAAGTCATCAAGTTTTAGCAGCAATTTTACAGAATTATAGCGCCTTCGGAATTACAACGATTGATAGTTTTACACATAAAATTATCAAAAATTTTGCACATGATCTAGGATTGAACCTCAACTTTGAAGTAGAATTAGACACTGCCACATTGTTAAGTCAAGCTGTAGATGTATTGATTTCTAAAATTGGAATTGAGAATGATGTAACAAAAACATTGATCGATTTTTCATTGGAAAAAGCCAATGAAGATACTTCTTGGGACATTTCAAGAGATTTGAATGAGTTTGCGAAAATTTTATTAAATGAAAGTGATGCGGATCATTTTAAAAAACTATCCGAAAAAACAGTAGGAGACTTTATCGAGCTAAAAACCAATTTGACAGCACATCAAAAAGTATTGGAAAAGAGGTTTAAAGAAATTGGTGATCAAGGGGTAGAAATTATTAAAACGATGCAATTGAATCACAATGATTTCTATCGATCAATGTTGCCCAAACATTTTTTGGCATTGTCAGATTCTGTAGAAAAAGCGAAGTTTTTTGAAGCTTCGAAATTGAGAGAAAGAATTGAAGAAAATCTATTTTATGCGAAGTCAAAATCAGAGGATGTAAAAACCGCTATTGAAGGGGTTTTGCCTGAATTATTAACGTTGTATTTAGAATCAGAAATTTGCTATCAAAAATATTTACTGCATAAATTGGCGCTAAAAAGTGTGATTCCATTAGCTGTTTTAACAAAGATACATGCCGAATTAACAACGATAAAAGAAGAGAATAATATTCGTTTAATAACAGAGTTCAACCAGTTAATTTCAGACCATATAAAAGACCAGCCAGCCCCATTTATTTATGAAAGAATTGGAGAAAAATATAGGCATTATTTTATTGACGAAATGCAAGATACTTCGGTATTGCAATGGCAAAATTTAATTCCGTTAATAGACAATGCGCTAGCGCAAGAGGGTAGTAATTTGTTATTGGTTGGCGATGGTAAACAGGCTATTTATAGATGGCGAGGCGGTAAAGCAGAACAGTTTATAGGCCTAGGTTCTTTAGATGAATCCTCTGTTAAAACAAATCCTTTTCAAGTTCGAAAAGTTGTAGAAAAATTAGAAACCAATTATAGGAGCTACAGTGAAATAATTCAGTTCAACAAGTCGTTTTTTCAACATCTTGCGGGCTATTTTCAAAACGAGACATATCAACAGTTGTTTCTCGACGGGAGCGCCCAAGAGAAAACAAATAAAGTAGGAGGCTATATTTCTATTGATTTTTTAGAAAAAGAAATTATCAAAGAAGACAACGAGCTAAAATATGCCAAAAAAGTCTTGGGAATTATTGAAAACGTAGATGCTAATTTTTCAAGAAATGAAATCTGTGTGTTGGTGCGGAAAAAGAGCCATGCCGTTATAATTGCGAACTACTTGTCAGAAAATAATATTGAGATTGTTTCTTCGGAAACCTTGTTGCTTCAAAACAGTAAAAAAGTAAATTTCATCATTGATTTATTACAGAGAATCCAACACCCAAATGATGATGAAACACTTGTGGAGGTGCTGTATTTTTTGCACAATCATTTAGAGATACAACAAGAAAAGCAGTTGTTTTTTGAGGAGTTCATAAAGCAACCGAATGAAGTTTTATTTGCACAATTTTCGGCATTCGGAATCTCTTTTGATAGCCACAATTTTCATCAGTTGCCGTTTTATGAAAAGATAGAAGAAATTATTCGAAGCTTTGAATTAACAACAACTTCAGATGCCTATTTGCAATTTTTTTTAGACCTTGTTTTTGAGCATCAGCGAAAAGCAACGAGCGTTCAAGAGTTTTTAGATTTCTGGAAACTAAAAAAGAACACGCTAAGTATTGTTGCTCCAGATGCGCCCAACGCTGTTCAAATAATGACCATTCATAAATCGAAGGGATTGGAATTTCCAATAGTTATTTTCCCGCATGATATCGATATTTATTATCAGAAAAACCCAAAAGCATGGTTTTCTAATTTGCCTTCTGATCGCTTTAATGGTTTTGATGAATTGTTGATTTCATCGTCAAAAGACATTCGAAACGTAACTGAAAAAGGTGCTGAAATTTATCAAAAACAACGAGAAGAATTAGAACTGGACAACTTTAACCTATTATATGTTGCCTTCACCAGAACGATTGAACAACTGTATATTGTTGCGGATAAAAAAGTGAACGCAAAAGGAATTGTAAACATCAATTTTAGTTCTGGTATTTTGATGGAGTATTTAAAAAGCATCGACCAATGGAATGAAGAAAAAACACATTATTCTTTTGGAGACAGCAAAAGAAGAAGTGTTTTAAAATCCACCACAACACCGACAAAAATTCAGGAACAATTTATAAGTACTTCATGGAAAGACCACAATATTCATATGTTGGCGAGTTCTTCAAAATTATGGGACACGGAACAGGGAAAGGCCGTTGAGTTTGGAAATTTGATTCATGAAATGATGGCGAAAATTACGACCAAATCCGCTGTAGAAAAAGTAGTGAATCAATATGTGCAACGGGGAATTGTTGACAGTGAAATAGCAGTATCTATAGCACAAAGCATTCGTAAAATTGTCAATCATCCAAAATTAGAGGCGTATTATTCTGATGAAGTTACGGTTTTTAACGAAAGAGAAATTAGTACTGTAGATCATCAAACAATTATCCCAGACAGATTGGTTTTTAATAAAAACAATGAAGTTATAATTATAGATTATAAAACAGGAATGCCACTAAAAAAGCATCATCAACAGCTGTTAAAATACGAGGAAGTTTTAAAATCAATGAATTTTAAAGTGCTAAAAAAACTGCTGATATATATAGACGAAACTATTTTGGTAGAAGAAATTTAAGTTACTTTTGCGGCACACATACACATAGTTAACAATTACAGATTCATAGCATTATGTACGGAAAGATACAAGAACATTTACAAAAAGAGCTTCAAGAAATTAAAGAAGCAGGGCTGTATAAATCAGAGCGAATTATAACTTCATCTCAAGATGCAGTCATTAAAATAGCTACAGGCGAAGAAGTTATTAATTTTTGTGCAAACAATTATTTAGGATTGTCAAATCACCCAGAAGTAATTCAGGCGGCAAAAGACGCCATGGATACACATGGTTTCGGAATGTCATCTGTTCGTTTTATTTGTGGAACACAAGATATTCATAAAGAACTAGAAGCCAAGGTTGCAGAATTTTACCAAACAGAAGACACCATATTATATGCAGCAGCTTTTGATGCAAATGGCGGTGTTTTTGAGCCGCTATTAAGCAAAGAAGATGCTATTATTTCTGATAGTTTAAATCATGCTTCTATTATTGACGGAGTTCGTTTGTGTAAAGCGGCTCGTTATCGATACAATAATAATGACATGGGTTCTTTAGAAGCGCAATTAATTGAAGCAAATAAACAAAACCACCGATTTAAGATTATTGTAACGGACGGTGTTTTTTCTATGGATGGAATTGTAGCGAAATTAGATGAAATATGTGATTTAGCAGATAAGTACGATGCATTGGTGATGGTTGATGAATGTCATGCTGCAGGCTTTATCGGAAAAACAGGAAGAGGTACAGTAGAGCTTAAAAACGTGATGGGAAGAGTTGATATTGTAACGGGAACATTGGGGAAAGCTTTAGGTGGCGCCATGGGAGGTTATACAACAGGGAAAAAGGAAATCATAGAAATTTTACGTCAACGATCAAGGCCGTATTTGTTTTCAAATTCATTGGCGCCAGCAATTGTAGGTGCCTCTTTAAAGGTATTTGAATTGATATCTTATGACATCTCTTTAAGAGATAAGCTGGAATGGAATACAAATTACTTTAGGGCCGAGATGGAAAAAGCAGGTTTTGATTTGGTTGGTGCAGATGCAGCAATCGTTCCGGTTATGCTATATGATGCAAAATTAGCGCAAACGATGGCTAATTTATTACTTGAAGAAGGAATCTATGTAATTGGCTTCTTTTTCCCGGTAGTTCCTAAAGAAAAAGCACGAATCAGAGTGCAGCTTTCGGCAGCACACACTAAAGAACATTTGGACACAGCGATTCAAGCTTTTAGAAAGGTTGGAAAAGCAGTAAACGTCATATAAATAAGTACATAAGCTGCTTTTTTTTACGATTTTCTCAAAAAAATCTTTGGTAAATACGTTTTGTCATCTTATGTTTGTGTTTAAGAAAACAAACTTTTAACTTAAAACTTGACAATGAAAAATTTAAAATTGGTTGTGATGGCTTTATTTGCAATCGTAACGCTAAGTAGTGTAAATGCACAAGATTCAAACAACCCTTGGGCAGTAAGTTTTGGAATTAATGCTTTAGACTATAGAGCAGGTACAGAGCTAGGAGATATTGCTAAAGATTATTTAAGCACATCAGATTGGAACGTATTATCTTCTGTTTCAAGAATTTCTGTAGAAAAATACCTTAAAGATGGTTTTTCTTTGCAGGTAGCAGGATCATTGAATCAATTAGAGTCTGATTTTTACTATGCAGTTGATGCAAATGTGAAATATGATGTAAACAAATTGGTAGCATTTGCTTTTGGATCAACGACACAATGGTTTGACCCTTATGTATATTTAGGCGGAGGCTATACAAGTGTTGCTGGTACAGGAGAAGTAATGTTGAATGCAGGCGCAGGTTTTACAGCTTGGTTTACAGAAACAGTGGGACTTAATTTCCAAACAGGAGCGAAACGCCAATTTTCAGGTGAAGTTGGAGATCACTTTCAGCATTCTCTGGGTATCGTAATTAAATTTGGAGGAGAAGAGAAAGCAACCGACTAAATAGCTTCAATTTTTTTAGAATACGGCCTTTGGCTACATAGATAAAACAGTATCCCAACCTACATTGTAGGTTGGGATACTGTTTTAAGTCACATAATTCGTTATGTGGAGCGCCCGTTTCCTGTAATTTTCTCACAAAAACCTTTGGTAGATACGTTTTATCAACTTACATTTGCATTTAATAAAGAACTTTTAATTTAAAAATTTGATAATGAAACATTTAAAAATAGCTGTGATAGCTTTATTTACGTTAGTAACGGTAAGTAGTGTAAACGCACAGGATTCAAACAACCCTTGGGCAGTAAGCTTTGGTGTTAATGCTTTAGATTATAGAGCAGGTACAGAGTTGGAAGACATTGCTAAAGATTATTTAAGTACATCAGATTGGAACGTATTATCTTCTGTTTCAAGAATTTCTGTTGAAAAATATCTTAAGGATGGTTTTTCATTACAAGTAGCAGGATCGTTAAATCAATTAGAATCTGACTTTTACTACGCAATTGATGCGAATGTAAAATATGATGTAAACAAATTGGTAGCGTTTGTCTTTGGTTCTACTACACAATGGTTTGATCCTTATGTTTATTTAGGTGGAGGTTACTCAAGTGTTGCCGACACGGGTGAAGCAATGTTAAATATAGGTGCAGGTTTTACAACTTGGTTTACAGAAACAGTTGGTTTAAACTTCCAAACAGGAGCTAAAAAAGAATTTACAAACAGAGTAAAAGATCATTTCCAACATTCTTTAGGTCTAGTAATTAAATTTGGAGGAAAAGATACTGATGGAGATGGAATCTATGATAAATTTGATTCTTGTCCAGATGTTGCAGGTTTAGCAGCATTTAACGGATGTCCAGATGCTGATGGAGACGGGATTCAAGATTCTAAAGATTCTTGTCCAGATGTTGCTGGTTTAGCAGCATTAAATGGTTGTCCAGATGCTGATGCTGATGGGATTGCTGATAAAAATGACATGTGTCCATATGCAAAAGGATCTAAAGCCAACAATGGTTGTCCTGATGCTGATGGAGATAGCATTGTTGATAAAGACGATAAATGTATTAATGTAGCTGGACCAGCTGCAAACAATGGATGCCCATGGCCAGATACTGACGGAGATGGAGTTTTAGACAAAGACGACAACTGTGTAAGCGTTGTAGGTCCTGCATCTAACAATGGATGTCCAGAGCCAGTAATTAGCGAAGAAGCTAGTAAGTCAATTGGAGATTATGCTAGTTCTATCTTGTTTAATACAGGTAAATCTTCTTTCAAATCAGGAGTAACTGAGCAATTGGATGCAATTGCAGCAATTATGAATGATTTTTCTAGAGCTAATTTTGCAATCGGAGGTCATGCTGATAGTACAGGTGGAGATTCAGTAAACGCAAAAATATCTGCTAAAAGAGCAAATGCTGTTATGGCGTATTTAGTTTCTAAAGGGGTTGACGCTTCTAGATTAACTGCTACTGGTCATGGAACAAGCAATCCTGCTGATTCTAATAAGACAAGAGCAGGTAGAGCTAACAACAGAAGAGTTGATATCAAAGTTTCTAACAACTAGTATATCACTTACTACAATATTTGAAAGCCTCATAGTTCACTATGAGGCTTTTTTTATGAGTAGTTTTTAGCTTCTACACTATTATAGCCAATACAAAAACAATTCTTAGAACAACAACGTGCATCACGAAGCAATGAATTTGAATTACTCTGATTAGATCTTCAAAAAGAGGGCTAAAGCCAGTTTATATGTTACAAGAATTATAGAGAATTCCAAGTCTTAATTAAGCTGTCAAATTGATTGCCAAATGCATGAATTTAAGAGAACTATTAGCGCATGAAAAACCCCTATAAAAATAGTGTAAAACACTTTTAAAGTTCCATTAAATAAATTATCTTTGCCCCCTGAAAAAGAGGGGTAAAACCCACTAAATAAAATAACTAACATTAATTAGATACTATAATGTCTACAATAACAGGTAAAGTTTCACAGATTATTGGCCCAGTAATCGATGTAGAGTTTGATACAGAAAACGGTGCGCTTCCAAAAATTTACGATTCATTAGAAATCAAAAGAGCTGATGGTTCTATATTGGTTTTAGAAGTTCAACAACACATAGGAGAAGATACAGTACGTACCATCTCTATGGATGCAACTGATGGATTGAGTAGAGGAACAGAAGTAATAGCGACTGGAAATCCAATTCAAATGCCAATAGGTACTGATATCTACGGACGTTTATTTAACGTAACGGGAGACGCAATTGATGGTTTAGGAGATTTGCCAAAAGAAGGGAAAGACGGTTTGTCAATTCACAGAGCGGCGCCTAAATTTGAAGACTTATCTACATCTACAGAAGTTTTATTTACAGGAATTAAAGTAATTGATTTGATTGAGCCTTATTCAAAAGGAGGTAAAATTGGATTATTTGGTGGAGCAGGAGTAGGAAAAACAGTATTGATTCAGGAGTTGATTAACAACATTGCAAAAGGACACGGTGGTTTATCTGTATTTGCAGGAGTTGGTGAAAGAACTCGTGAAGGAAACGATTTACTAAGAGAGATGTTAGAATCTGGAATTATCCAATATGGTGATGATTTTATGCATTCTATGGAAGAAGGAGGATGGGATTTATCTAAAGTAGATAAAAAAGGAATGAGAGCTTCTAAAGCAACGTTTGTATTCGGACAAATGAATGAGCCTCCAGGGGCGCGTGCACGTGTAGCATTATCAGGATTAACAATTGCAGAATATTTCCGTGATGGAGCAGGAGAATCTCAAGGAAAAGACGTGTTATTTTTCGTAGATAATATCTTCCGTTTTACACAAGCAGGTTCTGAAGTATCAGCGTTATTAGGACGTATGCCTTCTGCAGTAGGATACCAACCAACATTAGCAACAGAAATGGGAGCAATGCAAGAACGCATTACTTCAACTAAAAAAGGATCTATTACTTCTGTACAAGCAGTTTATGTGCCTGCAGATGATTTAACAGATCCTGCACCAGCAACAACGTTTGCGCATTTAGATGCAACAACAGTATTGTCTCGTAAAATTGCAGAGCTAGGTATTTATCCTGCGGTAGATCCTTTAGATTCTACTTCTAGAATTATGGCTGCTGATGTTTTAGGTGATGAGCATTATGACTGTGCAACAAGAGTAAAAGAGTTGTTACAACGTTACAAAGAATTACAAGATATTATTGCAATTCTAGGAATGGAAGAATTATCTGAAGAAGATAAATTGGCAGTACACAGAGCAAGACGTGTACAACGTTTCTTATCTCAACCTTTCCACGTGGCAGAACAATTTACTGGAATACCAGGTTGTTTGGTAGATATTAAAGACACTATTAAAGGATTTAATATGATTATGGACGGTGAGTTGGATAAATATCCAGAAGCAGCATTTAACTTAAGAGGGTCAATTCAAGATGCAATTGATGCTGGTGAGAAAATGTTGACTGAAGCATAAAACTATAAAAAAATATGTTTTTAGAAATTGTAACCCCAGAAGCTATTTTATTTTCATCAGATATTGATTCTATTTCAGTACCTGGTTTAAATGGTGACTTTCAAATGTTAAATAATCACGCAGCAATTGTTTCTATATTAAAAAAAGGAACTGTTGGTATTCATGTGCACACTCAAGATCATTTAGAATTAAATGAATTGAATGCGCAATTAGTACCTCATACCGATGATGCTAAAATTTTGACATTGCAGATTAATTCTGGAACTATTGAAATGAAAAACAATAAAGTAATTTTATTGGTTGAGTAAATTTCATTGAATATAAAAAGTAAAAAAATCCTCGTTAATCAACGAGGATTTTTTTGTTAAAACACTATTAAAAGTACGGTAGGTTATTTTTTGTCCAACCACTCTTTTCTGTTTTCTAGAACTTCAGCGCTTACTTCCACTCCTGCTTTTTCAAAAGACATAATGGTGTATCTAGGGTTTTTAATCAGCGTTACTTTAGCGGTTCTTAATTGATTATACCTGCTGTATTTAATGCTTGCTCTATCTCCAATAGTATAGTTCGCTAAAATTGATTCTACGGTGTTTTTTTTATTCACAACATACGTGTCGATTGCAATAATTCTGTCTCCAGAATTTAATCCTGCTTTATAAGCCGGAGTTCCAATTTGAGCATTGTTTCTTACAACTCCGTTAAAAGTAGCAACACCTAGCATTACTTTTTTACTGTCTTGTGTTAAAACAAGGCCGACTCTTTTAAACAGAGGGCTGTAATTTGGCATGGCGCTTTTATAGATAAATTGAGAGAAGAAATAGTCTCCAAATAATTCTCCCGCATAGTTGTTTAATACTTTATTTAAATCATTAATAGTATAAGGTGTTTCTGTTTTTCCATAGGTTTCCCAAACAGATTTCATATACCCATCTAGGGATAAGTTTCCTTTTTCTTTACGTAAATTTAAATCCAATGCCAATCCTAGAACACTGCCATACGAATAATACGAAACAAAAGTATTTCCTCTATTTACAGGATCCACAGAAGTAGCAGCATCTACAAATGGCGCTTGATAACTCATCTCAATTGGATTAAAAAAGGCTCTTCCTGGAGAATTCCAAACATAGTTAAAAGTTCCGCCTAGCCCATTTATATACTCTTCTGGAGAGATAATGCCTGCTCTACATAAAATCAAATTGGTGTAATAGCTCGTAAACCCTTCGGCAAACCATAATTCGCCACTCATGTTTGCTTCTTCAAAATCAAAAGGCTCTAAAGATTGTGGTCTAATACGCTCTACATTCCAAGCATGAAAAAACTCATGAGAAACGGTTCCGATATTTCTTTTCATTCCGCCTTTTTCCAAGCTTCTTGTGCTTGTTAAAATGGTAGAGTTTCTGTGTTCCATTCCATCTCCACTAGCATTCGGAATATAGCAGGCTAAAAAGGTATATTCTCCGTAGTCGAATTTTGGTAATTCTCCAAAAACCGCCATTTCTTGTAAAACAACTTCTTTAACACTTTCAAAATAGGCATCCAATTCATCCTCTGTTCCGTTGTGATGCAACACAAAATTTACTTTTGATTTTTCGCCATTAGAATCCACTTCAAAAGAACGGACTTGATGATCGCTCAACTCCGTTGGGCTGTCCATAAAATACTGCAAGTTTGGAGCGTAGTATGTGTTGTCGAATATTTTTTTAAGTTGGGTGGCTATGTTCCAATTTGCTTTAGGGTTAAACGTTATTTGAATCGGCATTTCTTTTAAAGCAGGCGCATACATAAACGTTGCCGGAATGTTTAAGTGGGCATGTGTTTCATCTACTTGTGCATAGGTTCCGCCACCTCTATTGGCAAACAAGGTATAGGTAACATTAACAGTTCCGTCATGGGTGGCTACATCCCATTGGTAGGGATTTGGGCGTGTAATTTTTAACGCCTCTCCTTTGCTATTGGTTGCTTTTACGCGATACACGTTTTTTGCAAATTCATGAATAGCGTATCTTCCAGGAGACGTTCTGCTCATTCTAAAAGAAAATGCCCCTTCTTTAATTTTTATAAAAGACATTTTTATTTCTGCTTCATGTTGCGCAGCATTTGCAAACGAAATGTCGTAAGAAATATAACTTTGAGCATGACTTAGAGAAGTAATAAAAAGAGAAAGTACTACAATTTTGAAAAGATATAAACGCATTCTAGGTTGTTTTAAAATAGGTTGCCCAAAACTACATAAAATTGATCAATCATTTACATACTCTAAAATATCTGATGGCTGACATTCTAATGCTTTGCAAATAGCTGCTAAGGTAGAAAAACGCACTGCTTTTGCTTTGCCCGACTTTAAGATAGAAAGGTTTGCAGTGGTAATGCCTATTTTTTCTGCCAAGTCTTTGCTTTTCATTTTTCGCTTGGCAAGCATCACGTCTAAGTGTACAATAATTGCCATGGTTAAATTGTTAAGTTGTTTTCTTGTTCTGTTGTTTTTGCAATTTGGAATATCTCACTTAAAACCATAAAGAAAAGGCCGAGACCAATAGTTATCAGATGAGAGTTTAAGCCAAACTCTAGCGTCATTTTTGATTCAAAATAAAGGGAGCTAATAATTGATAGCGTGACAGAAATAACACCAGACAAAAGGAGTAAGTTCCCTATTTTACGAAATAAGTGTATTACAACAGTATCGAATATTTTAGCTTTTAAAAAATAGGCCAACGATTTTCTAAAAAGATGTAAACTGTAGATGACTAATAAAAAATTAAATAAAAATATAGCGAAGAGTATTTTAGAATATATGTTTTGAACAATGAATCCTATTCCTTGAATTTCAATATTTAAATCAGTGAAATCATAAAAAAAAATTGCAGGGATACATAAGAGTATTAGCGGGATTCCTATTGGAGCAGTAATTATCCAAATAAAATCTACGATATATTTTAAAATCTTGATTTTTTTCATAATTATATGGTTAGGTCGTTTTCTAGTTGTAGCTTTTTTGCATTTTCGAAACTTTTACTGAATAATAAAAAGAACAGTCCAATGATGATTAAAAACACACTTTTTAGATCTGTTGCTGCTGGAAACATACTTAGGTATGAAATAAGTGTATTGAACTGAATCATATTATTCATAATTTCTTGAACATAGATGGCGGAAATTAACATAACTAAAATTGTAGATGCTCCTATAAAAATGAACAACCATCCTGACTTCCTTAAATTTTTATAGACATCTGTCGTGTAAAATTCGGAATCTATAAAAGGGTTTATGCATTTTCTCAAGTAAAAGATAGAAAGTACAAATAAGATGTAGTTCAGACATGTTACAAAAGGAACTAAAAACAGTTTCCAACTGAAAAAAGAGCTGAAAAACATTCTATATCCTCGTAGGTAGAATGGTAAAGAATCATCAAAGAAAGCCAGCATTATTAAAAAGAGGACTGCAATTGCTAGAACAGCAAGTAATAGCATATAGAGAATATTAATAAGAATTTTTAAAATCTTAATTGTTTTCATAGTTTGTAATTTTTTATGGTACAAATATATAAAAATTATTGAATAACAATAATAAATTATCGAAAAAGGATTAATAAATAATTTTTTATAAGTAAAAATCACATTACATTTTAAGATGTTTACTCTGAATTTTACCTATTTTTGCAACGATGAGCTTTCCAAACAAATTAAAACTAAAGATAAATTCTAGACGTGAAAACCAGGCGTTAAGAACGCTTGGAAAACCTTCTAATTTGGTTGATTTTTCTTCAAATGATTATTTGGGTTTTGCAAAATCAGCCATTATTTTTGATGAAACGCATCAGTTTTTGGTTGATAACAAGATCAAATTGAACGGCGCAACAG
>Ga0209035_10000325_pt1 | contig 18737 bp, 20 predicted proteins | sample MarorgKNORR_S2LV_6_FD_188220 | JGI IMG/M metagenome (GOLD analysis project Ga0209035, IMG submission 188220) | Marine microbial communities from the Southern Atlantic Ocean, analyzing organic carbon cycling - AAIW_A/KNORR_S2/LV (SPAdes) (version 2) | ecosystem: Environmental > Aquatic > Marine... | reverse complement strand
CGTCATAAGTATAAAATCGATTTACATATTATAATTGATAGAAAAATCCTCAAGATAGAAAGAAAAAATGTACCCGCAAATGCCATAATACATTTTTTTTAAAATTTTCAAAAATGTTTAATGGAATTCATAAGATTAGAAAACTTGTTTCAATGTCAATAATCAAACATCATTCTTGTCTCTATTTTTTTATAAGTATATTCTATAATTTTTTTTAACATCTATTTTATTTGATGAATGTAAACTAATTTATTATAATGATATGTATAAAGAATTCTAAATTTCCTAATCATGTTAAATATTTACAATATAAAATCACTAAAGATAATACATTCATAAAAATTATAGAATCTTTTCTTTGTAAAAATTTAGGAGAACAAGCTTTTGAATATGCACAAAAAAATCATGATTGGAATATTTTATCAAAACAACTTTTACAGAAATTTTCAACATTTCTTTGATAGAGTTTCAGCAATAACATTATAAAATTTATTAAATTTTAGACTAAAGATAAGACATTAGCAAATTATAATACTGACCTGTTCTAATCGTTCTTAAATTAAAATGAAAATCATGTCTATTGCAGGAACTCGTCCTGAAATTATTAAGCAAAGTCGAATTTATGCTGAATTAGATAAACATTTTGATCATGTGATGGTATTTACAAATCAAAATTATACTCGAGAATTAAGTGATATATTTTTTACAGATTTAGGAGTTCGAAAACCCGATTATAATTTAAAAATTAAAACAGATGGTTTTGGTTCTGAAGTTGCAGATATTATTTCCAAGGCAGAAAAAGTTATGTTAAAAGAAAAACCAGATGTACTGGTATTACTAGGAGATGTCAATAGTGGATTATCCGCAATACCTGCTTCCCATTTAGGAATTAAAATTGTCCACCTTGAGGCCGGAATGAGATCCTATGACAAAAGAATGCCTGAGGAAAAAAATAGAGTGTTAATAGATCACATTGCAACTGTAAATTTACCCTATGTACAATATTGTCGAGATAATTTAATTAAAGAAAATATTCATCCCGCAAGTATCTATGTTGTTGGTAATCCTATTTTAGAAGTAATTCAATACTATTTACCAAAAATTGAAAAAAGTACAATAATGAAAAAATTAAAACTTGATTCAAATGAATTTGTATTAGTTACAGCACATCGTAGTGAAAATGTAGATAACCCAGAAACTCTAAAAAATATTTTACTTGGTTTAGAACAGGTTTATAAAAAATTTGGGAAAAGAATTATTTATCCAATGCACCCACGAACAAAAAGTAAATTAAAAAATAAAGATATTCCAAAATGTATAGAAATTATTAAACCATTGGGATATTTTGATTTCTCTAAGTTAGAACAACACGCATTTTGTTATGTTACTGATTCTGGAACTCTACCCGAGGATGCATTAATTTACAAAAAACCTTGTGTAATTATTCGAGAAAGTTTTGAAAGACCTGAATTTATTGAAGCTGGATGTAATATTTTATCAGGACTAGATCCTAAAAATATTGTAGAATCTGTTAAAACAATAACATCCGTAGTAAATGATTGGCAATGGAATGAATCCTTGGGTGATGGAAAAACTTCTTCTAAGGTAGTCAATATAATTAAAGGTAAATTAATTAGAATTCCATCAAACTTTTAGTATTAATCTTTTAAATTAATAATATGACTATTTTAATAACAGGTGGTAACACGTCATTAGCAAGAGAATTAAAAAAAATTTTTAATGATATTTTAATTCCTGATTCAAAAGAATTAGATCTAACAAATAAAAAAAATATTGAGCAATTTTTTTCAATACATGACTTTGATTGTATAATACACAATGAATCCTTAATGAATGTTAGAGAATGTGAGGAGAATAAATCTAAAGCTGAAATGATTAATGTAACATCAACTGAAATTTTAGTGAACTTAGTTCAACAACTGAATCCCACAATTAAATTCATGCATCTTAGTACACCGTGTATTTTTGATGGTAAACAAGGAATGTATGTTGAATCATCTGTCCCATGTCCAACAAATTTTTATGGTTTAACGAGAATGTCAAGTGAAATTATTGTACAAAAATTACAAAATCATTGCATAATTAGAACAAATTATGTTTCAAAAGAAAAGTGGCCGTACAAAAAAGCTTTTGTTGATAGATTTGGTACTTACTTATTTACTGAACAAGTAGCTACAGGAATTTTAGATCTAAAAAATGAGAATATTTCTGGAATTGTTCATTTGGTAGGAGATAAAAAAATCTCTATGTATGAATTGGCTAAATTAACTACTCCTGAAATACAGCCTATGACAATGAATGAGTATGTAGGTCCACAATTGACTGTTGATATGAGTTTAGATACTAATCGTTGGAAACAGTATAGGATAGAATAAATTTTTAATTAGTTTTTATAATATACTTTGTCTATAATTATAAAATACACAACATGCACTATAGATGAAATTACTACAGATAATGCAACTCCATTTAATCCATATATGTTTCCTAATATTACAATACTAATAATTTGAGCCGATAAATATAATGTTGATCCAATAATTACAATTTTACTATTTTCTGAACCTAAATATTTTGAAATGTAAGTTGAAGCTATTGCTGATGGAACTATTGAAATACTCATTATTTGAATAACTACTATTGCTTCTGTAAATTGTGGAAATAATATTGGAAGAAGAATTGGTGATAATATTATACTGAGTACTGAAAAAAGAATTGATATGCCAACAATAATTTTTTTAACTACTTTGGTTGAATTTCCACTAGCATCATGTGATAGTGCATATGAAAATAGCATACCCGGAATTAAATATAATAATCCAATAAATTGTAATCCTAATTGATAATTCCCAAGTAGGGAAAAACCCAATATTGGAGCAATAATAATTTTATCTAATGAACCATTAAATGCATTTGATATATCTAGTAAAAAACTATTGATAGAAAATTTATATCTATTTTTTAAAATAGGAAAATCTATTTTTATTTTTCTAAATGTTTTAAACATCAATATGATAAAAAATAAAAATGATATTGCAATACCTAACATTATTCCTTGCAATCCAATTATATGATAAAGAATAATAGAAAATACTACAAGCATAATTTTTTGAATAATTATAATCTTAGAATATTTTAAAAATAATTTTTGTCCAATTAATTCAGCTGTAACTAATGTAAAAATAACATATCCAATAATGTACAAGCTTATTGTTATATTGTTATTAACACTAAAGAAAATAATTGATGCTACAATTCCAGATGAAATTAAACCTATCAGAAAAACTGTTGACTGAATTTTAATATTTTTAGCTCCGTATACAATTAATAAATTTGACATTCCTGCAAGGGATATGGTTCCTGCCATTATGGCTATAGATATCAGATAACTTATCTCCCCATAACCCTCTGTTCCAAGTAATGATGCCATGTATAACCAAAATATGCCTCCAATTCCATTGGTCACTAAAGTTCCAACACTGTATAATGACAAATCTCTAAATTTATTACTAATATTTTTAAATTGATTCCAAATATCTTTCATTTTGAATAATTTCAATATGTTAGCTTAATTAATTAGTATAACAATTCATAGATCTCAAAAATTATCTTGATATATTATTTTTCTACGTATAGGTAAAATAGTAGAGTCTATTTTCACATCTAATTTACTTGTATGATTATTCAAATTATGTTTTTAGAATATCTTTTGTGATTATTGGTAAAATTTTCTCATAAATTTTCTCTGCAATTATTTCATTACCTTCTTTTCCCATATGTATTTCATCTATGTATATTGGATGTGAAATGTCATCAAAAATTGTTCTATAATCTTCTGTAATTGAACAATCTTTGGCTAATTCATTTAATGCTGTATTTAATAATGGATAAATTATTTCAATATCTTCAGTTACTTTTATTTCGCCATCAAAAATATTTCTATCTGTTAATCCTGGACCCGCCTGTAAAATAATCATGGTGTGTATGTTTTTTTTAGCAGAACTTTGACAAATATCTCTCCAGTTTTCATAATACTCACTAACAATTTTATCATTATCTAATTCATATTTATTTTTAAATTCTTTTTGTTTAAGATCTTTTATAACAATATCATATATTACGAATGGCGTTCTATAAAATGAATAATTCTTGAATTTTAACGGATTAAATTCACTCTCTATATTTTCATTCTCTATCGGTTCATTTGTTATGTTATAATCTAAATAACTTCGATTAACTTCACGTTCAAAAACTTCAGTTACCATTTTTGCTTCATTAAAACCTCCAAAATTAATGATAAAATTTGGTTCATATTCAAAAAGAATATTCCTGATCAACCATGTTTCTCTAAATGATTCTGCACCTGGTATTCCTGCATTAATTACTTCTATATCCCATTCTGGATTAAAATTTTCAAATAATTTTTGCATAATTCCTGTAATTGTATTTTCATCTGTCACTCCTGTGCCAAAAGTTGAGGAGCCCCCAACCATAAATATTCTATATGTGTTGTCAGGTTTTTCTTTGTCAAATTCAGATCCACGCAATCCTACAGAATTAATGTTAATTGTATCTGTTGTGTTTGGTTCAAATGATGTTACTCCGCTATTGGGAAATGTGGAATATTTAATATAATTATGGTCTATGCATATTTGTTTCATCAAAAAATAATCTGTTTTCTCAAAAATAGGACTATCTGTAAATTGACATTGTGTAGATACTGGACTATACTCATAAATTCTGGCAGATAATTCTACTGCTGATAATACAATTATGATGAAAATAAAATAAACTGTAAATTGTTTCTTAAAACTAACTTGAACTGACATTTATTTTCTCACCAAATAATTACCCATTACGATGTAGTCCATATCAGTTTTTAAAATCATATTGTATCATTTTAAATCGGGTAGATGAATGCCACTAGTCCTGACTGGGCAAGCGCTGTTACTCCAATTAGTGCAATTAGTAAAATGATTATTGGAAACATGTGGAATTTTCTTTTATGGATCAATAATTCAAAAATTTCTTTAATCGTAGATAATCGTGACAATTAGAGATTCTAAATAGTAGGTCTATTTATGCTATTTTTTAAAATATATGTGTAATTATAAAAAAATTTCATTAAATCAAAATTTGTAGAAAATAAGAAAAAGCCTCTTTTAAAATAGAGAAAAATTACTAATTGTCTAAAATTCTATTTTTACAATTATGACATTAGTTTATTATACATTTAAAACTCTAGTAATTACAGTTTAAATGAAAATTTTAATTACAACTAATACAATTCCAGATAAAGCAGGAACTTACATAGTTCTTAAAAATATTATTCCACATTTAATGAAAAATAATGAAGTTACAATTTTAACAAATCAATGTGATGTTGATATAAAATGTAATAAATTAGTTCAACTTTCAACTAGTAATATTTTTTCACAATATTTTTTCACATCCGGTTTAAGTAAATTATTAGATGATGGATTTTTTAATGATTTTGATATTGTACATGCATTTGAATATCCGTTACATACCACAGATTTTCTTACATTAAAAAAATCTCAATTTAATGCACCGCTTTTAATTAGTACACATGGAAGTTTAGATCAATTTGGTAGATTTCCATTAAATTTTCTTAAAAAAATTCATAATTATTTTATGCTTAGGTATAAAAATAATGTTTCAAATTACATTGCTTGTAGTGAGACTGAAAAAAAGAGTCTTGTTAAATGCGGAATAAATGAAAACAAAATTCTTTATGTTCCATTAGGTGTTGAATCTTTAAAATTAGATTTTACAAAAAGAGTTGGAAAAAATATTACATATATTGGAAGATTAGCTAAAACTAAAAATGTTGAATTATTGATTAAAACATTTGCACAACTAGATAATACTGATGCTAATTTAATAATAGCTGGTCCTGATTATGGGGAATTACCTATGTTGAAAAATCTAGTACAAAAATTAAAAATAGAAAATAGAGTTAGTTTTACAGGATGGATTTCTGAAAAGGAGAAAATAGAATTATTATCTAAAACATCTATTTTTGTTCATCCGTCATTAGAAGATATATTTTCTTTATCTCTTGCAGAAACATCTGCTTCTGGAGTACCAGTAATTGCATTTGGCGGTACAGGAACTTCTGAAATCATTACTGATATGGTAACTGGAAAAATTGTTAAAGACAAAAATTTAGAATCATTAAGAAATGCTATAGATTACATTTTAAACAACCCAGATCTCATAAACAAATTTTCAGAAAATGGACGTATTTTAACTACTAAAAAATATAATTGGTTACAAACTGCATCTGATTTAGAAAATCTTTACTCAAAGTTAATTTAATTAATCATTTTTTTCAGCCCTTCATCTAAAGTAATTTTTGATTTCCAGCCTAGTTTTTTCAGCTTAGTTGAATTACAAATAATATTTTTTGCATCAATTTTTCTATTTTGTTCTAAATTATTTTTTATTATTATTTTTTTCCCATATAGTTTTTCAAATTTTTTACATATTTCTTTAATTGAATAACTTTTTTCTGCTCCAACATTATAAACATTAAATCCATTAGTATTCTTTAAAATTATTTTAAATGCATCTATAATATCTGAAATAAAAATAAAATCACGTTTTGAATTTATATTTCCTAATTTAATTACATTTGAATTTTTCATTTGTTTTACTATACTAGGTAATACACAGTGATTGTTACTTTTTGGACCATAAACTGAAAAAATTCTTACAATTGAAATATCCATATTAAATTGTTTATGATATGATTCACAAAGAACTTCTCCTGCTAATTTACTTCCAGCATATATTGAAGTTGGTGAAGTAGATGCTGTTTCACTAATTGGTATTTTTTTAGGAATTCCATATACATGACTTGTACTTGCATATACTACCTTACAATTATTTTTCCTTGAAGCTTCTAATATTTTTTGAGTACCTAAAACATTTGTTGTAATACATTGATCAGGAAAATCTTCACAAATTTTTGGATCTGTAATTGCTGCTAAATGAATTACACAAAAAATATTTTTAAAATCTTTTGAAGTAATTTCATTAATATCTTTAGTAATGCGATTTATTTTACTTTTTTCCCCTTTTTTTGATAATCCTACTATTTCATATTCTGATAGTAAATTATCTACAAGATTTTTTCCAATAAATCCACTACTACCTGTTATCAAAATTTTTTTCAAAAAATCACTCTCATTATTTTAAATTTAGATAAATTTTTAACAACATATTAACATTAAAGATAACGAGAATTACAGTAATGAAAAAAGCGTTAATCACAGGCGTCACAGGACAAGATGGAGCCTATCTTGCAGATTTTTTAATTGGTAAAGGCTACAAAGTATTTGGAACATATAGAAGATTATCTACTCCAAATTTTTGGAGATTACAGTATCTTGATATTCATAATAAGGTAAATCTTATCCCAGGTGAAATATCTGATTCTGCTTCGATTGCAAATGCTTTGGAAATTTCACAGCCAGACGAAATTTATCATTTAGCTGCACAAAGTTTTGTTGGTGTGTCATTTACTCAACCACTCTATACTAGTAATATCACTGGAATTGGTGTTACAAGAATGTTAGATGAAATAAAAAAATTTAATAAAAAAATTAAGTTTTATCAAGCATCTTCAAGTGAATTGTATGGATCACAAAATGATGAAATTCAAAATGAATTAACTAATTTTAAACCTTCTAGTCCTTATGCAATTTCAAAATTATATGGATTTTGGATGACAAATATGTATAGAAAAAGTTATGATATGTATACCGTAAACGGAATTTTATTTAATCATGAGTCCCCTTTACGTGGTTTAGAATTTGTTACACGAAAAATTTCTAATGGTATTGCAAAGATTTCATTAGGATTAACAAAAAATTTGAATTTAGGAAATATGAATGCTAAACGTGATTGGGGGTATGCACCAGAATTTGTAGAAGGTATGTGGTTGATGTTACAACAAAAGAATCCAGATGATTATGTTTTATCTACTTCAGAAAACCATTCTGTTAAGGAATTTGTAGAAGAAGCATGTAAAATTGCAGGTATTTCCACAACGAAAATAAAATCAACAAAGGATAATTTAAGACCATTTGATCTTGAAACTTTAAAAGGTGATAATAAAAAAGCAATTAAAAAATTAGGTTGGAAACCAAAAACAAAATTTAAAAAATTAGTAAAAATTATGGTTGAAGAGGATATATCTAGATGGGAGCGATGGTTAAAAGGTGAGCAATTTCCATGGGATGCAGTTATGGCAGATCAAGAAGTTGTTCAAAATAATTAGTTAACAATTTTTAATACAAATTTAGTCAAGTTCACACCATAATTTTATAATTTTAAATGAGATCTTTCCCCTAATAGAAATTGACATTTTTTTACTTTTTTTGTATTTTCAATATTTGATCCATCTGCAATTATGCTATCAAAAATATTAATTTCTGAATTTATTTTACAATCTTTCATAATTATTGAGTTTTCAACACTACATTTTTCTAACATGCAGTTATCTCCAATGCTTACATATGGTCCTATTTTTACTGTAGATTCTATAGTACAATTATCTCCAATGATTACTGGTCCTTTGATAATTGTTTCTGAAGATATTGATGAATTATTTCCAATTATAATATTATTTTCTTTAATTGTTGATTCTGAGTCAATCAAAAATTGTTCTTTTGTTCCAATTGAATCTAAAATAAGCTTATTTGCATGAATAATATCTTCTGGTGTACCAGTGTCTTTCCACCATCCTGTAACTATGTCAAATGTAACTTTTCCATTATTATCCATAAGTAATTGAAGTGCTTCAGTAATTTCTAACTCTCCTCTCCAAGACGGTTTTAATGTATCAATAATGTCGAAAATTTTTGGTGTAAGAAAATAAATTCCAATTACAGCTAGATTGGATGGTGGATTTTTTGGTTTTTCTATAATTTTTTCAATATATTTCATTTTTTCGTCCATTTTTACTACCCCAAATTGATTAGGATTTTCTACTTCACATAGTAGAATCATTGCATCTGTATTTTCTGATTCAAATTTTTTCCTATAATTTGTTAAATTTTTTCTTAATATGTTGTCTCCAAGATAAACTACAAAATTTTCATTGTCTATGAATTTTTTACACAATCTTATTGCATGGGAAATTCCTTTTGGGCTATCTTGATAAATATATGAAATTTTTACTCCAAAATTACTTCCATCACCATAAAATGCTTTTACTTTTTCAGGATAAACGTCTCCAATTATTATTCCAATTTCTGTAATTCCTATATTTTTCAAATCTTCTAAAGCGTATTGAGACATTGGCTTGTTAGCAATTGGAAGTAATTGTTTAGGTCCAGTATGAGTTAATGGTCGTAATCTAGTCCCATGACCTCCATGTAGAATAATTCCTTTCATACTTTTAGAAAATTCCTTTGTAATTTATTGATTATTAGAAATATGGTCACTTAATAGTCCAAGGTTGAGGATGAAGTGCTTTTTCCGTAATTAGAGGTTCCCACCATTTTTGATTTTCAAGATACCAATTTACTGTTTCATCTAATGCTTTTGTAAAATCATATTTTGGTTCCCAACCTACTTCATCTTTTATTTTATTTGAATCAATAGAATATCTTTTATCATGACCTGGTCTATCATTAACATATTCTATTAAATTAGAAGGTTTTTCTATTTTTTTTAATATTTTTTCTACAATTTCCTTGTTTGAAATTTCATTCCATGATGTAATATTATAAATTTCACCAAGTTCTCCTTTTTTGATTAATAAATCAATTGCATTAATGTGGTCTAAAACAAAAATCCAACTTCTAATTTGATTTCCATCTCCGTAGAGTGGAATTTTTAAATTTTTTTTAGCACGTATGATTGTTTTAGGAAGAAGCTTTTCTGGAAATTGGAATGGACCAAAATTATTTGTACATCTAGTAATAATACATTTAGTATTGTATGTTCTCATATATGATTGAACTAATAAATCAGCAGATGCTTTTGTTGCTGAATATGGGTTACTTGGTTTTAAGTTATCTTTTTCTGTAAATGGTTTTTGATTCAATTCTAAATCTCCATACACTTCATCTGTTGAAACATGAAAAAATATTTTTTCATTTTTTCTTGCTGATTCTAGTAATGAATAAGTTCCAATTACATTAGTATCGATAAAAGGTTTAGGATTAGAAATACTTCTATCTACATGAGTTTCAGCTGCAAAGTTAATAATTATGTCCACATCTCTGGAAATTTTTTCAACAAAGTCCAAATTTTTTATATCTGCTTTAATAAAATTATAATTTTTTTTATTTATCATTGAAACATTCTCTTGATTTGAACCAATTGATAAATTATCTATGTTAATTATTTCATCATTAGGATTTTCATTTATTCTATTACGAATGAATGCACTTCCAATAAACCCATATCCTCCACAAACTAAGAATTTCATTATTATTAGTTAATTGCCATCCAATCATAAGGTTTTTGGGTTTTAGGATCTATGATTGTTACATCATCATAAGTTATTCTTTCTTCATCGGGATTATTGTAATCGTAAAGATTAGTAAGAAAATATATTGTTTCAGATATTTCTGTGCCTACATTCTTTGTTCCATGCCAAAAATGTCCTGGAACCTTTACTATTTTTGGTTCATTACCATCAACTTCAATTTCTACTAATTTTCCAAATGATCCTGAATTTTTATTTCCATCATAAATACAAATTCTCACTTTGCCTTTTTGTACCAAAAAATAATCAATTTGATTTCTATTGTGTCTATGCCATGCTCTTACTACTCCTGGATTACTCTCAGAAAAATTAATTTGAGTTGGTAAATCTTTTCCAAAGAATTCTTTCCAATCTTCTCTGAAAATTTCAACGACATGCCCTCTGTCATCATTTTTTTTATCTAGAGTCATTGTTTGTACTCCTAAATCATATTTTTGAATTTGTAAAACCACTAATAATAAAATCACTTACTGTAATTAAATAGTTATTACTTAATTAGGTACATTAAGTTAAAAATGTAGTTTATGAAAAAAAAAGTTTTTGTTTCTGGAGCTAATGGACTTTTAGGTTCAAAAATTGTTCATTTAAATAATGAAAATTATTCTTTTATTGGTGGATTCAATCAAACTAATACAAATATTGAAAATATTAATTCAATACAACTTGATATAACAAAATTTAATGATTGCAAAAAAATTTTGGATATAAATCCTGACTTTATTATTCACACTGCAGCCATCACTGATGTAGATTACTGTGAAAAAAATAATGAAGAAGCATATTGTGTAAATGTTCAAGGAACAAAAAATCTGTGTAAAATTGCCCAAAATCTTAATTGTAAAATAATTTACATTTCTACAGATGGAGTATTTTCAGGTGACTCCAAAAATAATAAAGAATCTGATATTTGTAATCCTTTAAACTATTATGGAAAAACAAAACTTGAAGGAGAAAATGAAATTAGAAAACTTGATAATTATTTGATTCTTAGATCAAATGTTTTGTATGGCTTTGAATCGTTGAATTCATTAAAATCTCGTTCAAAACATACTAAATCAATTAATTTTGCTTTATGGATATTGACAAAATTAAATAAAAATGAACAATTGAGAATTGTGGATGATCAAATTTCTAATCCTACATATGTAGATAATTTAGTAAAAATAATTTTTGATTGCCTTAAGAAAAATATTAATGGAATTTTTCATGCAACTGATATTACGTGTATTAATCGTTATGAATTCACTAAAAAAGTAGCATCCAAGTTTGGTTTTTCAGATGATCTTATTTCAAATATTTCATCTAATGAATTGAATCAATTTGCAAAAAGACCCTTGAACACATGTTTAGATTGTTCAAAATTAATTCAAACTGGAGTCCAACTATCTAGTTTAGATGAATCTTTAGAGAAACTATATAATCAAATTAACAAATTTGATTCAACATTAATTCATAATACAATGAAATAATCTGCCAACATTAATAATTACAAAAAATTTAGATTTTTTGAATATTATTGAGTGATTATAAAATACGAAACAAATGTGGTATTTGTAGTAGTACTGATTTAATTTCTATTCTAAATCTAGGTAAACAACCTCCAGCAAATTCCTTAATTGACGATCTCACTTTACTTTCACAAGAGGTTAAATTTCCATTACGTTTGGGATTTTGTAAGAATTGTTGTTTTGTTCAATTGTTGGATATTGTCAATAAAGAATTTCTATTTAAAAATTATCTATACATGACTAGTGGAAGTAAACCTATTGTACAACATTTCAATAAATATGCTAAAGATATTCATGATGATTTTTTAAAAAATGACAATGAATCAACCGTTTTAGAAATTGGTAGCAATGATGGTTCTCTTCTCTTAGAATTTAAAAAATTAGGATGTAAAATTTTAGGAATTGAACCTGCACAAAACCTTGCAAAATTAGCAAATGAATTAAATATTTCTACACAAAATAGTTTTTTTTCTTCTAATGTAGCTAAAGAAATTATTAAGTCTAAAAAAATTTCTGTTGTAGTAGCAAATAATGTTGTTGGTCATATTGAGGATCTTCATGATTTTATGAATGGAATTAAAATTTTAATTGGGAATGATGGAATATTTATTTTTGAAGTTCCTTATCTAAATGATTTAATAAAAAAATTAGAATTTGATACAATTTATCATGAACACCTTTCATATTTTTCACTTTTACCTATAATTAATTGGGTCAATCAGTATGAGTTAGAGATTTTTGATATTAAAAAACAATCTGTACATGGAGGAACAATAAGAGTTTTTATTACAAAAAAGGGAAATATCCCACAAAAAAATTCTGTAAAGACATTTCTTAATGAGGAGCATAATTATGGTTTGGATAAAATTGAGACATATGAAAAATTTGCACAAAATGTTTTAAATTTAAAATCAAAATTATTAAAAAAAATAATGGAACTAAAGAGTGAAAATAAATCTATAATTGGATATGGTGCACCTGCAAAAGGAAATGTTTTGCTAAATTATTGTAATATTGATCACAAAATTATTGATTTTATTATTGACACCACTCCATTAAAACAAGGAAAATTCACTCCTGGTACACATATCCCAATTTACCACCCAAGTAAAATGGAAAACAAAGGATCTAATGACGTATCTTTGTTATTGGCATGGAACTACAAGAATGAAATTCTAGAAAATGAAAAATTATTTAGAGATAGAGGCGGAAAATTTCTTATTCCTATACCTGAACCTACAATTATTTGATAATTTTAGTTGTTATTGCGTAGAAACGTATTAAATAATAAATCTTCATTTATTAATTATTGATTTTAGGATTATCACCTGTACGACTAAGTTTTGCAGGAGGAGGAACTGATATGCCTGAATTTTATGAAGATTTTGGTGGTTGTGTTGTTTCCTCAACAATAAATCATTTTACATATGTAATAGCACACGAACGACAAGATGATTTTATACAAATATTTTCTCCTGATTTTCAAGCTCACAATAAACCTGTAAAATTTGAAAATCTTACTCCCACAAAAGGAACAGAATTCCCAATTGGATTTCTGAATTATTTACAGTATAAAGAGGGAATCAATCTTATGATTTCTAGTGATGTCCCTCCAAGCTCTGGACTTGGATCATCTAGTTCTTTAGCGGTGAATATTGTAAATGTTCTTTCTACATTACAAAAAAAGAATTTACCACGTCATGAAATATGTGAAATTGCACATCATGTACAAAGAAATATCATTAAAGTACCTTTAGGAAAACAAGATGAATATGTTTGTGGATTTGGCGGATTCAATTTTATAAAATTTGCAAAAGATAAAGTTGAAGTTATACCTTATTCTTTTCCAAAAAATTCTATTCTTGAATTAGAAAAAAATTTACTTCTATTTTATATTGGTTCACGTCCTAATGATCATTTACTTACCACACAAATTAAACGAACAAAATCTAGGGATGTTAAAACAATTAAGTCTCTAGAAAATGTAAAAAATCTTGCAGAAACAATGCATGACTCTCTTTTAAATAATGACTTTACAACATTTGCTCAATTATTACACAAAGGTTGGACTGAAAAGAAAAATTTTTCAAATGATGTTACAAATGAAAAAATTGATGCATTATATGAAAAATCATTAAATCTTGGTGCACTAGGAGGAAAACTTACTGGAGCAGGTGGCGGTGGTCATTTATTGTTATACTGTGAACCCCCTAAACAAAAGTTGATTATTGAAGAAATGACTAATAGAGGATTAAAACATATACCATTTTCATTTCAAAACGAAGGTTGTAAAATTTTAAACTTATATGACTACACACCTACAAAATGATTATTGGTAGAAATATCTGAATTATTTGAAAAATATTTGCAGGAACAAAATATTTGTTTGAATAAAATTTTGAGTAATCAAAATGTACTAAATGACATTGTTTCAATATTAATTAGAACACGAAATACTGGAAATAAGATATTTACATGTGGTAATGGGGGTTCTGCATCTACTTCATCTCATTTTGTATCTGACTTACTTAAAACAGCAATTACAAAAAATGAAAAAAGATTTTCAGCAATTTCATTAGTTGATAATTTTGCTGTAAATTCAGCTTGGGCTAATGATGTGAAATTTGACGACGTATTTATTGAACAATTAAAAAATTTTCTAAGTGAAAATGATATAGTTTTTGCGTTTAGTGGAAGTGGAAATTCGTCTAATGTGATTAGAGCATTAGAATTTGCAAAAGAAAAAGGTGCTATTACTATTGGATTTACAGGAATGTCTGGTGGTATGGTTTCTAAAATTTGTGATTATTGTTATGTTGTACCTAGTGATGACATGTTGGCCATTGAATCATTTCATCTAATGCTTTGTCATGGGATAATTTTTGCACTAAGAGAATTAGGAGAACCATTATTCAAATATGAATAAAAAAAAAGCTGTCTTTTTAGATCGTGATGGAGTAATTAATAAAAATAAAATTAATTATGTTAAAACAATAAATGAACTTGAAATTTTTCCTAATATTGAAATTCCAATTAAAAAACTAAAAAAAAATAATTTTTATGTGATTGTAATTACTAATCAATCTGCAATAAATAGAAATTTGATGACACATGAACAATTAAATGAAATTCATTCACACATTCAACAATATTTAAAAAGTTTTGATACGTCTATCGATAATTTTTATTTCTGTCCTCATAAACCAAATGAAAATTGTAATTGTAGAAAGCCAAAGTCTGGTATGTTATTAGAGGCTATAAAACAATTCAATATAGATCCTAAATTAAGTTGGATGCTTGGTGATAATGATTCTGATATTGAAGCTGGTTTGAATGTTGGATGTCAAACAATCAAAATTGGAAAAAAAATAAATTTACAAAAAGCTGTTGATAAAATTTTAAATTACTGATATTTTTTATTCGTTTTTTGATTGTCATTAAATTTTTATCTTTAATATTTCATAATAGAATATAATAAATCTCTATTTTCAATTTTTTTACAATTACTATGTTGATTAGTTTTAAGATGTTTAATCATATGATTTAGTAGTTAAATAGGGCTTCATTTCAGAATATTATAAATTGAAAATCTTAGTTACGGGCGGTGCTGGATATGTGGGATCAATACTTATTCCTGAATTAATTAAAGATGGACATTTTGTTTATTGTTTGGATCGTTTCTTTTTTGGACAAGATTTTTTGTTATCTAAAAAATTTGAAAATTCTTTACAACTAATTCAAGATGATATACGATGGTTTGATTCAAAAATTTTGAATGGAATAGATGTAGTTATGGACTTAGCTGCTTTATCTAATGATCCTGTGGGTGATCTAGATCCAAATAATACCTATGAAATTAATCATCTGGGACGTCTTCGTGTTGCAAAACTCAGTAAGGAAGCTGGTGTACCAAAGTATATTCTAGCTTCAAGTGCAAGTATTTATGGTCAACAGGATCAAATTGCAACTGAAGAATCATTAGTATCTCCACTAACTGCATATTCAAAAGCTAATAGGAAAGCTGAAGTTGACATACTGCCATTGTCTAGTGATGATTTCTCTGTAACTGCATTAAGATTTTCTAGTGTATATGGAATTTCTCCTAGAATGAGATTTGATTTAGCTATAAATGGAATGGTTTTAGATTTTTTTAAAAATAAAAAAATTACAATTTTTGGTGGAAACAATAAAAGACCTTTTATTCATATTAATGATGCAATACAAGCATACAAGTTACTTCTGACTACTTCTGTTTCAAAAATTAATGGACAAATTTTCAATGTTGGTTCAAATGAACAAAATTATGTAATTTCTGAACTAGCAAAAGAAGTTGGTTATGCTTTAAATCCAAATTGTGAATTAGAAATAAGAGATACGCCTGATAATAGATCATATTTTGCATCATTTGATAAAATACGTGACATTTTAAATTTTAAACCCCAAAATAATGTTCAAGAATCTTCAAAAAAAATGCTTAGTGCATTAGAAAATAATACTTTAGATTATAGTGAAAAAACTATAACGTTAAAGTGGTACAATCATATTAAAAATACTCCCGATTTACTAGAGAAACTTTCCATTAATGGAAAATTTCTATAGATTCTAAAAGTTTTAAAACTGTTTAATTTTATTTATCATTAGAAATTATTATGAAATTTATTCCTACAAAAATACATAATTCATTTATTGTTGAAATTGAAAAAAATGAAGATGATCGTGGTTTTTTTGCAAGAACATACGATGTTAATGAATTTGAAAAATATGGATTAAACTCAAAAATTGTTCAATGCAATGTTAATTATACTGAAAAAAAAGGGACTGTCAAAGGACTACATTACCAAAAATCACCTTTTGAAGAAGTAAAATTAATTCGTTGCACTCGCGGTAGTGTGTTTAGTGTTGTAGTTGATCTTAGACCTACTTCACCTACATACAAACAATCAGAATCAATTATTTTATCTGAAAATGAATATTGTTGGAGGTATATTCCTGAAATGTGTGCAAATGGAATTCAAACTCTAGAAGATAACACTGATTTAATTTATCAAGTATCTGAATTTTACACTCCTGGTTCTGAAGGTGGAATTCGTTGGGATGATCCCTTTTTTCAAATAGAATGGCCTTTAACTCCTAAATTTATTTCAAAAAAAGATCAATCTTGGTCTAATTTTTTAAAATAATTTATAAAAATTAATTATTCTTTTTCAAAAAATTTCTTAAATTCATCTATCATATATTCAATTTTATCTAGAATGTTTGTGGGTTTAAAATTAAATTCATCTGTAATTTTGTTTATTGATGTTTCTGGAAATGAATACTCTTTAGAATTTGGTGCTACTTCAACTTCACAACCAGTAATTTCTACAATTTTTTTTATTATTTCACCTGATTCAATATTTTGTCCACTTCCAATATTATAAATTTTATTTTTTCCATTACTAGAAATTTTAGGTATTATTTCTAATACATCATCTATATACAAATAATCTTTTTTACTAGCAAGACTTGTAAACACTTTAATTTTATTTTTTGTTATTGCATCTCTGATAATTGATGGAAGAAAAAGATGTGAATTAAAATTATTTCCTGTAACATTTGTTAATCGTAGAATATGGATTTTTGGATTGTCTGCAGATAAGCATAGAGATTCACCCATTATTTTTGATATTCCATAAAGATCATTTTTATCAAGAGGATTGAACATTAAATTTTGATCCTCTATAGTGGAATTCATTTTATGATATACTCTACCTCCAGAAAAATAAAGTAATGATTCAAAATTTGATTTTTCTAAAATATTCTTTAATTGACAAACATGAGCATCAATTGCATCATATGGTCTTTCCATAAAATTAGGTACTCCTGCTGCATAAACAACATGACCTAATTCCATACCATCTAATTTTGTACTTCTAATTTCAGGTGTAAAGCATTCGTGCCCCTTTTTTTCTAAATAATTGGTGAATTCTTTTCCTATGAATCCTTTAGAACCTAATATTGTATATTTCATATATTTTTTTTATATATATGACTAAAAACAGTTTCTTAGTTAATGAGTGATATTTTATAGTGACGTATTTATACAAAAATCGGTATTTATTGATATGAAGATTTTTTTGTGTGACCTTACATATAATACGAATAGGGTAGCAGCAGAGTCATATCCGCTGAATGTTGCTTTTATTGCAAGTTATTGTCTTAAGAAATTTGGTTCTAAAGTAGATATTACATTATTCAAATATCATGAAGATTTAGAAAAAGCTATTGAAAAATCTCCTCCAGATATTCTTGGATTGAGTAATTATTCATGGAATAGTAATCTTAGTAGAGAAATGTTTAAGATTTTTACTAAAAAAAATCCTAATGGTTTGAGAGTTTTTGGTGGTCCAAACTTCCCATTAGATTTACCATCACAACAAAAATTTTTTGATGATTTCCCATATTTTGATATCTATGTTCCAGAAGACGGTGAAGTTGGTTTTTCAAATATTGTTGAAAAAGCTTTATGTCTAAATATAAGTGAAATAAAAACCAAAATTTTGCAGGATCCTGTTGAAGGATGTATTATTAGACATAATGATGGTAAGTTACTTTATTCATTAGCCGTTCCAAGAATAAAAAAATTAGATGAAATACCTTCACCATATACTTCTGGACTTTTAGATCCATTTTTTAATGAT
>Ga0209035_10000324_pt1 | contig 18742 bp, 19 predicted proteins | sample MarorgKNORR_S2LV_6_FD_188220 | JGI IMG/M metagenome (GOLD analysis project Ga0209035, IMG submission 188220) | Marine microbial communities from the Southern Atlantic Ocean, analyzing organic carbon cycling - AAIW_A/KNORR_S2/LV (SPAdes) (version 2) | ecosystem: Environmental > Aquatic > Marine... | reverse complement strand
ATTATTTTTGTTTCTTTCTAAGGGGAGCTACTTCCTTAAGTTTTTCTTGTTTTTTAAGTTGATTTAGTTGTGGAGTCTCTAGATCAGGAGTACTAATAGTGTTGTGTATCTTCTTTTCGAGTTCTATTTGAGAATACACGGTGTTTATTTTTGAGTTTGTTGCCGCAAAGGCTTCTATTATTTTTGTTACCTGGTTGTTCACTTCATTCGCAGTAATTGCTGAAATATAGGTCATGTCTTTTAATCGTAACACTTCATTTTCTAGCACATGTATTCGGGTTCTAAAAGCAGGATTTACTAAGGCTTTAGGGCGAATACTGTCTTTTAAATTTTTTATCAAGTCAGCCAATTCTAACGCATTGTTCAGGGCTTCATTCGCAGAAATGGCTGTAAACTGTTTTAAAAAACTGTCAAGAGAACTGTATTCTTTCCATGTGGCTATTTCTTTTTTTGATACACTTTCGATAGACACATGTATAGCGTGTTTTTGAACAACACTTAATTGAGGCTTTAACTTTGTAAATATCACTTGCTTTTCTTCTTTTTTACAAGAAAAAACAGCGAGTAATAAAAGTAGCACAATAGATTTTCTCATTGCATATAAAGCAAACGACTCATTTTTGGCGCACAAGTTACAATTTTCTGGGTGTAATAACATGTTTTTTTACAAAAAAAATAACAGCCCTTAAAAGGGGATAAAATGTGATTTGTTAAATTTTACATTATTTTTTTGAGAATACTTAAATTAAGTATCTTTGTTTCGACTAAATTTTGAAGTTTTATAAAAATGAGTGATACCATTTTGATTGTTGGTGCTTGTGGGCAAATTGGCTCCGAGCTTACCCAAAAATTAAGAGAGATTTATGGAAATACGAATGTAATTCCATCAGATATTAGAGAGGGCACGCCTGAAATGCTACAAGCAGGGCCATTCGAAATTTTAGATGCAACAGATGCAGAAGAAATGTTACGAATTGTAAAAAAGTATAAAGTGACGCAGGTGTATTTAATGGCAGCAATGTTATCTGCAACTGCAGAAAAGTATCCGCGAAAAGCTTGGGACTTAAATATGAACTCCTTGTTAGCAGTCTTAGATTTGGCAAAAGAAAAGCATATCAAACAAGTGTATTGGCCAAGTTCTATCGCTTCTTTCGGACCCACTTCTCCAAAAATCAATACACCGCAACAAACCATTATGGAGCCGTCTACGGTGTACGGAATTAGTAAATTGTCTGGTGAGCAATGGTGTAATTATTACCATAAAAAATATGGAGTAGATGTAAGAAGTATTCGCTATCCAGGAATTATTAGTTGGAAAACAAAGCCCGGAGGAGGAACCACAGATTATGCCGTAGATATTTATTTTAAAGCGATTGAGAATACATCGTACGAATGTTTTTTATCTAAAGGAACAAGATTGCCTATGATGTATATGCAAGATGCCATTGCAGCAACCATACAAATCATGCAAGCAGACGCGAGTCAAATTAAGATACGGACTTCGTACAATTTGGCCGCAATGAGTTTTACGCCACAAGAAATTGCAAGAGAAATCAAGAGCCATATTCCCGCGTTTGAGATGTCGTATAAAATAGATTTTAGACAAGAAATTGCAGATAGTTGGCCGCAGATTATTGACGATTCTAAAGCAAGGAAAGATTGGGGATGGAAGCATTTTTTTGATTTAAAATTAATGACCGAAGACATGCTAAAGAGTTTGAAATAAAATTTCTAAAGAATTAAGCATATTTCACCGTATAAAAGTCCTTTTATGTTTTTTGTAAAAGGACTTTTCATTTATAGTATCTTTGCAAAAATTAAAGATTAAATATGCACGTAGCCTATACAGCACTTTCTGAAACTGCCAAGGTTTGGATATATCCATCAAGTAGAAAATTTTACGAGACAGAATTAGAGGCGATTCATGAAAAAATTACATCGTTTTTAGACGGATGGAACACTGAGGATGAGGAATTCAAAGTTTCATATCAACTATTGTACAATCGCTTTATTGTGCTGTTTGCTGATGCAACAAATGCAATAACCATTGCAACCATAGATGCTTCTGTACAGTTTATTTTACAATTACAAGAAGAGTATGATATCGCGTTGTTAGATAAAATGAATGTATGTTTTAAGCAAGGAGAATATGTGCAGTACAAAGAGTTGAAAGACTTTAAAAAGCTATTAAAAAACAAAGCAGTTACGGGCAAAACAATTGTTTTTGATAATTTGATTCAAACCAAAGAAGAGTTTGAGAATTATTGGGAAGTGCCAATCACAGAAAGTTGGTATGGTCGGTTTTTGTAATCGTTTTCGTTAAAACAATAACTATTCCACTTCTAAATTTGTGATAAACTGTTCAATAGAAAGTGCATCATCAACAGAAAAATCACCAATTTTTGTTCTTCGTAAAGCAGATAAATGTGCGCCAGAATTTAAGGCCAATCCAAAATCATAAGCAAGCGAACGAATGTACGTTCCTTTACTACAAACTACTCTAAAATCAATTGTTGGCAAGTCGATTTTTGTAATTTCAAACAGGTTTATAGAAACTTCTCGGGTTTTGATTTCTGTAGTTTCGCCTTTTCTTGCCAGCTCATACAAGCGAACGCCGTCTTTTTTTATTGCCGAAAAAATAGGAGGCTTTTGCTGAATGGTTCCTGTAAACTGTTCCGTAGTTTGATGCAGTAATGCTTCAGTAATATGGGCAGTCTCAAAGGTATTGTCAATTTCGGTTTCCAAATCATAACTCGGAGTTGTTGCACCGAGTGTAAAGGTGCCTGTATATTCCTTAATCTGCCCTTGGTATTCGTTGATGTTTTTGGTTTGTTTTCCGGTACAAATAATTAACAACCCACTTGCTAATGGATCTAAAGTTCCGGCGTGCCCAACTTTTATTTTTTTGATATTAAAGCGCTGTCTGATGTGCCAACGCAATTTGTTTACCGCCTGAAAAGAGGTCCACTCTAGCGGTTTATCAATCAATAAAACCTGTCCGTTTTTATAGTCTTCTGCAGTCATAAATTTGTTAAATCAAAGAATATCCAATAGCAATCAATCCAATAATTGCACAATAGATAGAGAAGTAGGATAGTTTACTTTTCTTTACTAGGGTAATCATCCAATTACATGCCAATAAACCAGCAATAAACGCGGCAATAAAGCCAGCGACCATTGGTACAATTTGCGAATCGTCAAAACTAATTTCTCCGCCCAACATATCTTTGGCTACTTTCCCAAAGATTAACGGAACCACCATTAAAAATGAAAAACGAGTCGCTTTTGTTCTGTCAACACCCAACAAAACAGACGTAGAAATTGTGGCTCCAGATCTTGAAATTCCTGGTAGCATGGCAATAACTTGCGAAATTCCGATAAGAACAGCACTTTTAAAAGTGATGCTTTTGTGAGTGTTTTTTGCTTTATCTGCTAATAAAAGGAGTACTGCGGTGACTAATAACATCAGCCCTACAAATAAAATATTACCGCCAAAAAAAGCTTCCAATTCTTCTTCAAAAAACAGTCCGATGCCTACTGCAGGAATCATCGATGCAATAATTTTTAAGGAGAACTGCATCTCGTCATTCCATTTAAATTGCAACAATCCTTTTAAAATTTCTAACACTTCTTTTCTAAAAACAACCAAGGTGCTTAATGCAGTTGCAAAATGTAAAACTACGGTAAATGTTAGGCTTTCTTCTGGAATGGAGGTGCTGCCAAATAGCACTTTTGCCAACTCTAAATGCCCGCTAGAGGATACAGGTAGAAATTCGGTAAACCCTTGGATGATTCCAAGAACAATTGCTTCTAATAGCTCCATTTTTATTTTTTAGGCGTTGTTAAAATAGCATAAATTTGAATGCCCAATCCAATAATAACCAGCATTGGTGCTAAACGAATTCTTCTCCAATTATAGATTTCTTCATTAAACACATTTGGATCGTCGCTTCCGCCGCCAGCCATCAATATAAAGCCAATAGCAATGATTACTAAACCGATAAGCATGATGCGATAGTTTCTTTTTCCGAAAAGGAATTCGGGTTTTGAAGCGTTCTTTTCTTTTTTCATTTTTTATAGTTGTTGTTTGTTGATTCAAAAAATCAATAATACAATTCGTCTGTTTGTAAATTTAAAAATCGTTGCGTCGCAAAATAGGTGCTCATCCAAGTAATAATAAGAGCCGCCATCACAACTCCCCCAAATAGATAACTTAGCAATGCATAGTCATTTAGTAATTGCAGTTCGGGGATGTATATGTTTGCGTAATAAATGACTGCTGACAAACCCATAAGCGCAACAATAGCACCTAATAGCCCCAATTTAATTCCTTGCCAAATAAAAGGTTTTCTAATAAAACTTTTAGTGGCGCCAACCATTTGCATGGTTTTAATATTGAATCGTTTTGAATAGACCGATAACCGAATTGAACTATTGATTAAAATCATAGAAGCCAATCCGAAAAAAGCGCTAATGACCAAGAGCCAAAAACTAATTTTTTGAATATTTTCTGTTAAGAGTTGAATCAACGATTTATCATAAGAAACTTCTGAAACAAAGGCGTTCTCCTGAAATCGTTCTGCGATCTCTGCCATTTTTTCTGGAGTAACAAACGATGGTTTTAAATAGATGTCAATTCCGTTTTTTAGTGGATTTGTTCCTAAAAATTGTAAAAAATCTTCTCCCAATTCTTTGCCGTGTATTTTTGCTGCTTCTTCTTTTGAGAGGTACACAATTTTATTTGTGAATTTTTCCTTTGACAAGGAAGCTCTTAAGTTTTTGATGTTTTGAGAATTCACATCATCTTTTAAGAACAATGTCATTGCTGCCTTTTCTTTAAAATGATTGGCAACACGTGTAGATTTTAATAAGACCAATCCTAATACGCCAACTAGAAACAAGACCAAAGAAATACTGACAATCACAGAAAAATAAGAAGATCGCAACCGACGTTTTTGGTAGGTATCAAAAGATGTAGCCATAAATAGAATTGAATTGTAGGTCGCAAGATACAAAAATTAGTCAGCAGTTTTCAGGAATCAGTTTGCAGTATTTTTGTTAAAATTTAGTCTCTTTCTTGACACAATTCTATCAAAACCCCGTTGGTGCTTTTTGGATGTAGAAAGGCCACCATTTTATTGTCTGCACCCAGCTTAGGGTCTTCATTTAAAACCGCAAACCCTTCCTTTTTTAGTCGTTTTATTTCAGATGCGATATCAGTTACTGCAAAGGCAATATGATGCACTCCTTCTCCTTTTTTAGCGATGAATTTTGCGATTGGACTTTCAGGGTTTGTTGCTTCTAGAAGCTCTATTTTATTAGGACCTACATCAAAAAAAGAAGTTTTTACGCCTTCACTTTTTACTTCTTCTGTTTTATAATGTGGTTTTCCGAAAAGTGCAGCAAATAATTTGTTCGACTTTTCGAGGTCTTTTACAGCAATACCGATATGTTCAATTTTTTCCATTTCGTAATTTTCTATACATCAAAAATAAACATTCTTTTGGGAATTATCCGTAAATTTGCCGCATGGAAGAAACAAATCGACAGAAAAAGATTGCTGGAGTGATACAAAAGGACTTGGTAGATGTTTTGCAACGAGCAGCGCAAGAGGGGATGCAAGGAACTATTATTTCGGTTTCTAAAGTGAGAGTTACCACAGATTTGAGTATCGCAAAAGTATATTTAAGTGTTTTTCCATCAGAAAGAAGAGCTGAACTGGTTACAGGAATTCAGTCAAATACAGCATTGATTCGACATGAATTGGCAAAGCGTACAAAAAATCAGTTGCGTAGAATGCCAGAATTGACTTTTTATGGCGATGATTCTTTAGACTATATCGAAAAAATTGACAAGTCGTTAAGAGGAGAGGATTTAAATCCAATAGAAAATCCTGAGATATTATCCAAACGTAACAAAAGTTAACCTTCAAGAATAGCATTGAACTTTTCATTTTACATAGCCAAAAGATACCTGATTGCTAAAAGTGGTAATAATACCATTAACATTATTACAATTATTGCTTCGTTTGGAGTGATTGTTGGCGCTTTAGCATTGTTTGTCATCCTTTCAGGGTTTTCGGGTTTTAAAACGTTTACCAACTCAATGTTAAACGATTCAGATCCAGATATTAAAGTAACAATTGTCAAAGGAAAATCATTTTTTTATACAGATAGCATTGCCTCAATTGTTTTAAAAACAGCAGGAGTACAATCCATCGCTACAAGTATTGAAGAACGTGCTTTTTTACAATACAAGCGGAAAGAACACATTGCATATATAAAAGGAGTAAGTGCCAATTATACAGAAATTACACCTATAGATTCAATACTTATTGTTGGACAATGGTTAGATTCTGACTATGTAAATAGTGCTGTAATTGGTTCTGGAATTTCTGATAAATTGTCATTGGGAATTTCAAACTTCGGAGAATTGTTAGCGATCAAAGTTCCAAAATCAGGAACGGGACTTATATTAAGTCAATCTGCTGCTTTTAGTTCTGTAGGCACGCAAATTGTTGGCGTCTATTCTGGAACAGAAGAATTTGCAAATAGATATGTTTTTGTAGCACTTCAATTGGCGCAGAAGTTATTGAATTATCAAGAAAATCAAATCAGCTCACTAGAAATAAAATTGACAGACGCTGTAGATCACGATTCGGTTGCAGAAGCACTCCAACAAAATTTGGGAACGAATTTTAAAGTAGCAACAAGAATGCAACTCAATGCGCTGACCTATAAAGTGCTGAATACAGAAAATTTGGTTTCATATTTGATCTTTACATTGATCATTGTTATTGCCTTATTCAATGTTATTGGGGCTATTATTATGATGATCATTGACAAAAAAAATAACTTAAAAACACTCTTTAACTTAGGGGTAACTGTAAAAGAAATTAAAAGAATTTTTGTGTATCAAGGGTTTTTACTGACGCTATTTGGATTGTCTGTCGGCTTGATTATTGGAGTTCTATTGGTTTTTTTACAACAAAAGTTTCAATTGTTTATGATTACGCCAAGCATTCCGTATCCGGTTGAGCTTCGTTTTTTAAATGTGGCGGTGGTTGCATTTACTATTACAATTTTAGGGTTTGTCGCTGCAAAAATTGCAAGTAGTAGAATTTCTGTTGGTTTTATTGAGAGGTAATTTAGCTATAATCAGGAATTACCGTATTTCCAAATTTCTCTAAGACTTCATCAAAAACAGCAAACACATCTGCTGGATCAAATTCGGTAACCATTCGTAATCGATATTCTTTAAAATGCGGAATTCCTTTAAAGTAATTGGTATAATGTCTTCTGGTTTCTAAAACTCCTAAAGCATCACCTTTCCAATCAATTGCCATTTGTAAATGTCTGCGAGCAATTTCTACGCGCTCAGGAATGGTTGGAGAAGCTAAGTGTTTGCCTGTTTTAAAAAAGTGTTTTACCTCTTTAAAAAACCAAGGAGACCCAATAGAAGCTCTGCCAATCATAGCTCCATCTAAACCGTATACGTCACGCATTTCCATAGCTTTTTCAGGCGAAGTAATGTCGCCATTTCCAAACACAGGAATGTGCATTCGTTGGTTGTTTTTCACCTCAGCAATTGGCGCCCAATCTGCATCGCCTTTGTACATTTGAGCACGTGTTCTTCCATGAATAGAGATCGCTTTGCAGCCTACATCTTGTAAGCGTTCAGCAACTTCTACTATGCGAATAGAGTCATGGTCCCAACCCAAACGGGTTTTTACTGTAATGGGAAGGTTGGTGTGTTTTACCATCGCTTCAGTCAGCGAAACCATCAAGTCAATGTCTTTTAAAATTCCAGCTCCAGCTCCTTTAGAAACTACTTTTTTTACTGGACAACCAAAATTAATATCAATGATATCTGGGGCTGATTTTTCAACAATTTCTACTGTTTTGAGCATTGAGTCTAAGTTGGCTCCAAAAATTTGAATGCCTACTGGGCGTTCTTTTTCGTAGATATCTAATTTCATCACACTTTTGGCAGCATCACGAATCAAGCCTTCAGAGGAGATGAATTCTGTGTATACCACATCAGCACCTTGTTCTTTGCACAAGGCTCTAAAAGGAGGGTCACTCACGTCTTCCATTGGTGCTAGCAACAACGGAAAATCACACAATTCGATATCACCTATTTTTACCATGCTGCAAATTTACTCCTTTTATTTTATGATAAAAAGAAAGAAGTTGTTTAAAAAAACATGAATTCTGTCAATCTAAACTTGGTTGAAAATCTCTTTAAATAGAAATAATAAAGACACACACGATATCCGTTTATTTGTGGCAGATTGGGGAGATTAAAAATGTATCTTTGCAACTTAAATTAGACATCAAGAATTGACGAATGAAGAATATCAGAAATTTTTGCATTATTGCACATATTGATCACGGGAAAAGTACACTGGCTGATAGGTTGTTAGAGTATACAGGCACTGTTACTGATAGAGAAAAAAAAGATCAATTGTTAGATACAATGGATTTGGAACGTGAACGTGGAATTACGATCAAATCACATGCAGTCCAAATGGAATATACCTATGAAGGAGAAGAATATATCTTAAACTTGATTGACACACCGGGGCACGTAGATTTTTCATACGAAGTGTCTCGTTCTATTGCTGCTTGTGAGGGGGCATTGCTAATTGTAGATGCGGCACAAAGTATTCAAGCACAAACCATTTCAAACTTGTATTTGGCATTGGACAACGATTTAGAGATCATTCCGGTTTTAAATAAAGTGGACCTGCCAAGTGCCAATCCAGAAGAAGTAACCGATGATATTGTAGACTTGTTAGGTTGTGATGCTGAAGAAGTAATTCACGCAAGTGGTAAAACAGGTTTTGGCGTTGAGAACATTCTAGCGGCTATTATTGATAGAGTTCCTGCTCCGAAAGGAGATCCAGAAGCACCATTACAAGCCTTGATTTTTGATTCTGTATACAATTCATATCGCGGAATTGAGACTTATTTTAGAGTGTTGAATGGGGAGATTAAAAAAGGGCAACGCATTAAATTTATGGCAACCAATAATGAGTATTTTGCTGATGAGGTAGGTACTTTAAAACTGAATCAGGTTGTCAAGAAATCAGTAAAAACAGGAGATGTTGGGTATTTAATTACAGGAATTAAAACCGCAAAAGAAGTAAAAGTAGGAGATACAATTACCGATGCTGCAAATCCTACAACAGAAATCATTGATGGTTTTGAGGATGTAAAGCCGATGGTTTTTGCAGGAATTTACCCTGTTGATACAGAAGATTACGAAGAGTTGCGATATTCTATGGAAAAACTGCAATTGAATGACGCTTCTTTGGTATTCGCACCAGAAAGTTCAGCAGCTTTAGGCTTTGGTTTTCGTTGTGGATTTTTAGGAATGTTGCACATGGAAATTATTCAAGAACGCTTAGAGCGAGAATTCAATATGACGGTGATAACAACCGTTCCCAATGTATCGTATCACGCATATACAAGAAAGAACCCTACAGAAGTTCTTATCTTGAACAATCCTACAGATTTGCCAGATCCATCTCGATTGGATCGGGTAGAGGAGCCATATATTAAAGCTTCAATTATTACGAAATCAGAATTTGTGGGGCAAGTAATGTCGCTTTGTATTGAAAAACGAGGATTAATTACCAATCAAACATATTTAACAACAGAGCGTGTCGAATTGACTTTTGACATGCCTTTGGCAGAAATTGTCTTCGATTTTTACGATCGTTTAAAGACAGTTTCTAAAGGATATGCTTCTTTTGATTACCATCCAATTGGAATGCGGGAATCAAAATTGGTGCGTGTAGATATTTTATTAAACGGACAACATGTTGATGCACTGTCCGCATTGTTACATGCAGACAATGCATATTTTATTGGAAAAAAAATAACAGAGAAATTAAAAGAACTCATTCCGAGGCAACAATTTGATATTCCAATTCAAGCAGCAATTGGCGCAAAAATTATTGCCAGAGAAACTACCAAAGCATTGCGTAAAGATGTAACGGCTAAATGTTACGGAGGTGATATTTCTAGAAAACGGAAGTTGCTAGAAAAACAGAAAAAAGGAAAAAAACGCATGCGACAAGTAGGGAATGTAGAAATTCCACAAGAAGCGTTTATGGCGGTCTTAAAGCTAAACGATTAAAATAAAAAAGTGCCTTCAAATTATTGAAGGCACTTTTTTTATGATGTATTAAAACGCTTTTTAGTTTTTAAATTTAGAAACCACTTTTTGTACTCCAGGTAAATAATCTTGCACGGTTTCTTTATTTAACAACGTTTCTTTAGGCATGTAATTTCTAAAGTTGAGTTTAAAAATTCCTTTTTTAGGAGTCGGCACCCAGTTGTTCTTCTTGCCGGCAGGTTCTTCAGATTGAATATAGATGGTCAAACTTCCGTCATCATTATAGGTCAACCCTTCACTTCTGTCACTTACTGCGTAATGAAAATCTTTTCTTGGCACTAAATTGTACGATGTGTCATATGCAACAATAGACCAAAAAGCATTGGCTTGATGTAATTGTTCTTTTGAAAAATGAAGCACATACTTATTTCCTCCTAATAGCGGCTCGCCTTGGTTGTCATAGTATGTATGAAAATACTGGCATTGGTTGGCGTCATGGACAATAAAACCCTGTACAGCACCTTCTGCTCTTGCCATAATGTCTCCTTGATAAGAACCGCCTACAGGATCAATATTCCACTTTGTTTTGGCTCTATAACCTCTAGTTCTTGCCTTCCATGCTAAAATTTCTTTGGCTTTGGGTAAGGCTGCTAGCAGTCCTTTTTTAATAGCGGGATCCGCATCCTTAAAATCTACCTCTTCATACTTGTCAACTCCTAATTGTTTCATTAAAAACCAAAAATGAGCATCATTTTTTAAATCTGGATATTTGCGAACATAACGCAGCATGCTATTGTAGTATTCAATTCCTATAGGTAAGGGTTCTTTCGCGAGCAAAGGGTAGTGGTCTTTCCCTTTTCCTAAAAATGATTGTAACGACTGCATTTTAAATTGATCTTGCCATGCGTTTACTTTTTTAGTATCTCCTTTTTCTGTAGTGTTTAAAATTCGCAAAGCTAAAAACCCAACATCCGTTGGCATTGGAATAATTTTTGAAATCCCAGCAGGTTTATTCCCTCTCCAAGAAGGACTTACAAGAAGGTAATTCCCTTTGTAATCTTCTTTGTTGGTGCCTCCAAAATAATGCACGTTTTCTAAGTATGCATCTGTAATTTGCACACTGTAATAACGGGTCATTTCAGGAACGGTAAACACAACAGGGCCTTCGCTTACATCAATAAATGCAGGAGAGTACTGTGTGTCTACATTTGGAGTAACGCCAGATTCTATCAAATGGTTTGTAAGCATTCTTAAGTGAACCAATTCATTGAGGTGCACGCCATCATCTGTGTTTTTAGAAAACATAGAAATGTTATTTTTCTTTGCCTTCGATACCATGTTGGAAAATTTATTTCGAAACAACATCTCTCTCACAATGGGAATGCTATAGATGTAAATTTGTACCCCAATATTTTCTCCAAGTTGCTCTTTGGCTGTGTTGTCTAACCTTTGAACATCTTTCATAGAAATTGCATTTTCTGTAGAAATATTTTTGGCACTAGAGTTTACAATGCCGCTGTTTTTAGGTGTTATAGAATTGTCGTTTTTACATGCGATTATAGACAACAAAACACTTGTAACAAGTATGTATTTAAAAAAGATTTTCATGATGGTTTAATTTATAAAGATGTATTAGTATTGTTTTTTTTGAATTTTACTCATTGTGTATTCTGTAATGGCAGTGATGGATAAGGATGGATTTACACCTGGGTTTGCAGAGATCATTGAGCCATCACAAATTAGCATATTTTTATAACCAAAAACATGGTTATTTTTGTCAATCACTCCTTCAGTGGTATCGTTACCCATTACAGCTCCACCTAAGATATGTGCTGTAGTTGGCGAGCCTAAAAGCACATCTGTAATGTTTGCAAACGGAATTCCTTTTACCTTTTTACTGAATTTTTTTGCAAGTTCCATCGCTTCTGGAATAAAGGCTTTTGGTTTAGGTCCAGCTTCTGTTACCGTTTTCATTCGGGTTAGTTTTCCTCTTTTTATTTGAAGTGTGCTATCTAAGGTTTGCATAAACAACAATACGGTTGTTCTTTTTGCGTAATTTTTAGCGAACAGTGTGCGGAGCATTGTAATAGGTTGCTTTGCAAAAACCCCGATAATCCCCAAAAGACGGATGATTAAATACTTGCTTTTCACTACAGGGATTGTCAATGCTCTGAAAAACCCTGAACCTTGTCCATAGCGCACTGGTTCTAAATGACTTTTTTCATCGGTATGCAATACCGTTCCAATAGCCAATCCTTTGGAGTAGTCTTTTGGGTTTTTCTCTGTAGAGGTAACCAGCAATAGAGATTCGTTGTTTGTTCGTACATTTTTTCCTAAGGTATCCGATAATTTTGGTAGTGATGTGTCTTTCAGTTCCAATAATAAAGGAATGGTGCCCATTACACCTCCAGAAAATATAACGCCTTTGGCGGTAACGCTTCCCTTCTTTTTTTTGCCAATTTTGTTTTTAAATTCAATGGTATATCCTTCTGACCCATCTTCTTTTCCGATAGGAGTTACATTGTAGACTTCTTTTTCTGCAATAATTTTTGCGCCTAATTGCTGTGCCAAGTACAAATAATTTTTATCTAAGGTGTTTTTGGCATTGTATCTGCAGCCTGTCATACAGGCACCACAATGTGTGCATCCTGTTCTGTCAGGCCCTTTTCCATCAAAATAAGGGTCTTTTACTGTTTTTCCTGGACTGCCAAAATAAACACTTACTTCTGCTTTTTTAAAACTCGATTCTTTGTGAAGGTCTTTGGCTATTTCTTTAAGAACAGTATCCGAGGCATGTATTTTTGTATTTGTTGCTGCGCCAAGCATTTTATAAGCAAGGGTGTAAAAAGGTTTTAGGTTCTCTTGCCAGTTGTCTAAGCCCGCCCAGTTTCCAGAGGTAAAAAAATCTTTTTTAGGAACAGGTAGTGTGTTTGCATAGGTCAAAGAACCGCCGCCAACGCCAACCCCAGAGAGTACTGTAATATGGTTTAGAAAAGTCATTTTAAAAAATCCATATAAACCTCCTTGGGGAAGCCAAAGCCACTTCTTTAAATTCCAATTTGTTTTCGGAAAATCTTTGGCGGTAAACCATTTCCCTTTTTCAATCACCAACACTTTGTAGCCTTTTTCACTCAAGCGTAAAGCACTTACAGATCCACCGAATCCACTGCCGATAATTACGTAGTCATACTCTGTCATTGTCCTTTGTAGGATTAATTATTAAAGATACTCATAAAATTTTTAAAGGCGACTAAAGTCCCTTTTTTAAAATGTATTTTCCCACTAAAATAACTACCCAAACCGCTGTCTACACCTGCTGCTAATTTTTTCCAATCAATGGAGCTCATAACGATAGAAATGTCTGCATTGTCAATAGGAAATGCTTGAATTTCTGCAACGCCGTTTCGAACCTGAATAGACCAGTATTTTTTTACATCTGGAAAATAAAAATTCACATTTTTTTGTAGATGTATGCTTTTTTCTGGAATCAATCGGACAGATATACCATTAAAAATGGATGCTAACGTAAGGTGTTTGGCAACTTCTGCAGTCGGTTTTGACGGTTTTATAACAAGGCCTTTTAACTCAAGTGCACAGGTTAAATAATAATGTCTCGCATTTGGATTTGAACTTTGTTCTCCTAATTTTAACAGCGATGTATATCGCAATTCTTTGCTTTTTTCGTCTTCGGGGTTTAATTGCAATAAAAAATCTGTAAGCTCTAGAGTCCATTGATAATTCTCTTTCTCTAATGCCGCTGACGCTTTTTCTCTGAGAGACTCTATTCCGCCAGCTAACAGCGCCATTTCTTTTGCTTTCTTTTTCAAAGACAACGGAATTAATGTAGATGGATTTCCGTCAAAAAATCCAAGGTATCCCGTAAAAACAGACTTTACAGACCAGTCAACTCTTCCATAAAATTCTTTCAGATACGGTGATTTTGATAAGTGATTTGGAAGTACTACTTTCTCAACAATTTCATCAGGCATTAGTCCTAAGTTCATATTTCGAATGGTTTGATCGTGTATGAATTGAATGGCGTCTCTATAGTCTGTTAATATTTTTTGAATAGTGTCTTTTTGACGAATAGGTTTGGTGTGACTAGGGATGACAATTTCTGGCTTTAAATATCTCATTTTGTCAATACTTGCTGCCCATTTTTTAACATCTCTATACGAGGTGCCTCTAATCGTGTAAAGGTTCGGAAATGTTTTATAAATATTATCTCCAGCTAGTAAAATTTTCTGGTCATTGATCCACACAAACAATTGGTCGTCTGTTTCTCCAGGTGCATGTACAAGTTTTAATTGAATACCTGCTTCTTCAATTTCCAATTCATTTTCAAAAGTATGTGTTGGTTTGAGCACTCCCCACGTAAAATCTTCATCCATTTCTAAAAAAGGCCCAATACCGGCATTTACCAATGCTTCTTTTTCCAATAAATTACCAAACATCCTGTAACTTCTTTTTTTAATAACAGGGCGTATAATGTTTGCGAGTTTTTCTATATGTGCTTGTGTGGTGTTGTGCGCATAAATTTTCGGATTGTCTTTTCCTGCCATCGTTTTTGCACCAAAGGTGTGGTCTGGATGAAAATGGGTGTAAATAATTGCTTTTACGGGTTTGTCAGTTATTTTTGAAAAAGCTTCCTTTACGCGTGTTGCAGATTTTTTAGAGGCTAAACAATCTACAATAATAACCCCGTCTGTGCCTTCTATTAAAATAGAATTTGCCAAGCCAAAGCCAATAGCAACATGAATATTGTCAGTTACCTGAATAATTTGCTCTTTGAATTCATTGGAGTGTTCTTCTAAATCTTCTATGGCGCTAATTGATGCTGAAAAAGAGGGTCTATTATTTTCTTTTTTTTCGCAAGAAAAAAGCAACATGAAAAAGATAAAAATAACAGCAAAATTACAAGTGTTCTTGGCTTTCATAAATGTGATCATACAAAGGTTAAAAAAATACAGACACCCATTTGTCTAATAGGTTTATTATAATTTTTAAATGTATAACATCTATTTCGTAGAAAACTTTACAATTGTTAAGATTTTTTAAAGTGTTGTCTGTTTTATAATTCTTGAAAGTGAAGTAGGGAATGTAGAGATTCCGGAAGAAGCATTTATGGCAGTGTTAAAGCTGAATGACTAGTTTTTAGACAAAAGACAAAAGCTCCTTTGAGGTATTTCTAAAGGAGCTTTTTATTTGCAATTAGTAGTGTAGTCTATTTTTACTTCTTATCAGTTACCGAACCGTGAGCAATTAGGGCTACAATTCTGTAGCCTTCCGGCTTTTTCATAAGGATATAGCTAGCTTTTCTTTCATTTTTCCCCATAACACTTCCGTCTTTAAGGTATCTTGTGAAGTTCTGTTCAATGATGATCAAATTATTAACATCTTTCCTGTAGCTTTCCCATTTATTTCTTTTAGAATACCCATAATTCTGATTTTCCAAAATCTTGAAAGTTTCTTTTAAAAATTGTTCAACTTCACTATCATTTTTCAAAAGAATTGTCTTTGTTCCAGAGTATATTCTAAGTGGAGCAGCATAAATATATTGTTTAATATAGGTAACATCTCCTTCACTCCATGCTTTGTTATAATCGGTAAAAAAATTTTCAATTTCTGAATCAATAGTAAGGGCTCTTTCAGCTGTTTTTCTTTGAGAACAAGAAAGAAATAGCAATAAAAATAACGCAGATAATATTTTTTTCATTGCATAGAGTTTTAAAAGTTTATGTTAAATATACTAATTTAAAATTTAATCCCTGCCTCCTAAAATTTGCAATCCCCAATACAATAACATTGCAAGAGATCCTAGTGCGGCTACTAGGTAGGTTCTCGCTGCCCATTTTAGAGCGTCTTCAGCTCCTGCGTATTCTTCTTGGTTTAATAGCTGTTTGTATTTCAGCCAAGCCAAGGCTCTGTTGCTTGCATCATATTCTACAGGCAATGTAATAAAACTAAACACGGTAGCAATCGCCATCAATACCAAACCGCCAACGGCAATCATAAAGCCAATTCCAGTTTCTCCAGAAGTTGCTCCTAAAATGATACCTCCAATAACCATCCATTGAGAAAATTTTGAAGAAATGCCCACCATCGGAACCAAGCTAGATCGCATTGCCAACCACTGATATGCTTTTGCATGCTGTACCGCATGCCCTACCTCATGAGCGGCAACTGCTGCTGCAGCAGAATTTCGCTGGTTGTAAACGCTTTCGCTTAAATTTACAGTTTTCTTTTGTGGATTGTAATGGTCTGTTAACAGCCCTGGTGTAGAAATTACTTGTACATCGGTGATGCCGTGATCTGCCAACATCTGTGCGGCAATTTCGGCTCCGCTCATTCCATTTTGCAAATGAACCTGAGAATATTTTTTAAATTTCTTTTTTAGCGTGTTGCTTATTGTCCAACTTAGCAATGAAATAATTCCAATAAGTATATAAAATCCAATCATACTTGTTTTTTTAAATTTTTAATTCAATAATTCTTGATAAATTTACAGCATAAAGTATTCCAATTTATTTTTTGATGACAAAAATGCCAAAATGACAAAAAAGCCACAAATTTTATTGATCTATACAGGAGGAACTATTGGAATGGTAAAAGATTATAAAAGCAATGCTTTAAGAGCTTTTAACTTTGAAAAACTATTAGATAGAATTCCTGAATTGTTGCACTTGAATTGTACAATTGACACCTTCTCTTTTGATGAGCCGATAGATTCCTCTAATATGAATACAAAGAGCTATATAGAGATTGCCGAGGTTATTGAAAAAAATTATAAGAAATTTGATGGATTTGTAGTGTTGACGGGTTCAGATACGATGTCATACATTTCTTCTGCATTGAGTTTTATGTTAGAAAATTTAGAGAAGCCAGTCATTTTTACAGGTTCACAATTGCCAATAGGCCATTTGCGAACAGATGCTAAAGAAAACTTAATTACCTCCATAGAGATTTCCTGTTCAAGAAAAGAAGGGAGGCCAATCATTTCTGAAGTTTGTTTGTATTTTGAGTACAAATTATACAGGGCAAATAGAACTACCAAAATCAATGCAGAGAGATTTGAAGCTTTTGCTTCCTTAAATTATCCTCCTTTAGCAGAGAGTGGTGTCCATTTAGACTTCAATAAAGAATTGATACATGCTTCTGCACAGACAAATAAGCCTCTAATTGTTCGAAAATCATTGAATGAAAATGTCGTTATTTTAAAACTATTTCCAGGAATTACAGAAAAAGTGGTACAAAGTATTCTGCAGATTTCAGGGTTAAGAGGTGTTGTTTTGGAAACCTATGGAGCAGGAAACGCACCAACATACCCTTGGTTTTTGACACTTTTATCACAAGCGATAAAAAACGGAATACATATTGTAAATATCACGCAATGTGTTGGAGGCAGTGTGATTTTAGGGCATTATGAAACAAGTGTTGGTTTAAAAGAGATTGGTGTTATAGACGGAAAAGATATGACAACAGAATCTGCAATTGCAAAATTAATGTATTTATTAGGAGATGAAATTTCAGAAAATGATTTCAAATCTATATTTGAAATGCCATTACGAGGAGAGGTTGATTCTGAATAAAAAGAGCAATCTAGAATGGATTTCATAATGATATCTGTAGCCATTTGCTATTTTGACAGATAAATCCATTAAAATTCAGAATTTAGAAATAAAAAGGTTGGTTTTTTTATTCAGAGTCAACATTTTTTTGTTAATTGCCCCTCTCAAAACAGCAAATTTTATTCTTTAAGATGTCCTTAAGTAAGAGTCTGAAATAATTATGTTGCTTTATTGAGATTAAAATCAATATCTTTAAACCCGCTAACTATTAAATTTAATTATACAAAGATGAAAAAAGTAGTAAATACCCTGACAGTATTTGGATTCATGTTTTTTGGAGCCATTCAATCAACTTTCGCACAAGAAACTGGAGATGTTTCATTTCGACAAGAATTAAAAATTCGTTTTATTGAAGGAGGTCCATTTTTTATGGGGATTGTATTAATAGCATTGATCTTAGGATTAGCAATTGCTATTGAAAGAATTATTTATTTAAACATGGCAACTACCAATGCTAAAAAATTAGTAGCAAGTGTTGATGAGGCATTAAATTCTGGTGGTGTAGAAGCTGCAAAAGAAGTTTGTAGAAATACAAAAGGCCCTGTTGCATCTATCTTTTACCAAGGATTAAAAAGAGTTGGAGATGGAGAAGGCATTGAAGCTGCAGAAAAAGCTGTAGTTGGTTATGGTGGAGTTCAAATGGGCTTGTTAGAGAAAAACATTTCTTGGTTGTCTTTATTTATCGCCTTAGCACCAATGCTTGGTTTCATGGGAACAGTTATTGGAATGATTGGAGCCTTTGATGCGATTGCAGCAGCAAATGATATTTCTCCAGGAGTAGTAGCAGTAGGTATTAAAGTAGCTCTGTTAACAACCGTATTTGGCTTAGTAGTAGCAATTATATTACAAATTTTTTATAATTATATTGTTTCTAAAGTAGATAGTATTGTAAACAGCATGGAAGATGCTTCAATCTCATTGATCGATTTATTGGTTAATCATAAAAAATAAAAAATTATGAATAAATTGTCTAAAATAACAACTGGTAT
>Ga0209035_10000322_pt1 | contig 18830 bp, 15 predicted proteins | sample MarorgKNORR_S2LV_6_FD_188220 | JGI IMG/M metagenome (GOLD analysis project Ga0209035, IMG submission 188220) | Marine microbial communities from the Southern Atlantic Ocean, analyzing organic carbon cycling - AAIW_A/KNORR_S2/LV (SPAdes) (version 2) | ecosystem: Environmental > Aquatic > Marine... | reverse complement strand
CATTACAAAATATAGAAGTATTCCAATTAGATAATCAAGAGGTTGTAGTGCTATCGCGGCGAATCACAGATAGTGGAATAAAAGGCATTGGTCTAATAAGACAAATTTTAGGTTCAGCTGGGAACTATGATCCTACTACTGCTCTAGATTAGGTTGTCATTTCTCTTTTCGCTCGAGTGCAGCCCCGTTTACACAATATCTTAATCCAGTAGGTTTAGGGCCATCGGGGAAAACGTGACCTAAATGTGCATCACATGTTGCACAAATTATTTCAGTTCGCTTCATTATCCAACTATTATCTTCTTCTTCAACTATGTTTGTTGCATTTTCAGGTTTAAAAAAACTTGGCCAACCCGAACCACTTTCAAACTTATGGGCTGAGTCAAACAATATTTCTTTGCAGCAAACACATTTAAAATACGCAGGAGTTTCGGGAAAGCTATCGTTTGAAAAAGCCATTTCAGTAGCGCCTTTTCGCGTTACGTCGAAAGCTATATCTGACAACTCTTCTTTCCATTCGGTTTCTGTTTTGTATATTTTACTCATTTAATCACCATAACTGTCAGTTGATAATTTTAATTGTTTTTAATTGGGTTTATTTAACCACCAGTGTGGTTCATATGTCTACTTATACTTCCCATGACCTTTTTTCTACTATAATCAAAGTCATGGCCTTTAGGTTTTAAGGCAATCGCGCGGTGAATCGCTTGAATTACTGGGAGATCACTGTTTGGACTGTTTCTTAAAACAGCACGCATATCAGCTTCATCTTCTTGTCCTAAGCATTGATGTAGTTGACCTGTGCAGGTTAACCGCACCCGATTACAGCTTTCACAAAAATTATGACTTAATGGTGTGATCAGTCCAATTTTCTGATTTGTTTCTTTTAATTTTATATATCGAGCTGGACCACCTGTTTTTTCTTTTAAATTTATTATTGTAAATTTTTTAGAAATTTCTTGTTCTAAATCCTTTAATGACCAGTACTGATCTAATCTATTTTCATTGCCAATGTCGCCCATAGGCATAACCTCGATAAAGGTTAGGTCCATGTCTTTATCAGCGCACCATTTGGTGAGGGTAAAGAGTTCGTCTTGATTAACATTCTTTAACGCTACCGAATTTATTTTAACACGTAAGCCAGCAGCTTGAGCAGCTTCTATACCTCTTAACACTTGTGGTAAACGCCCCCAACGAGTAACCTTTGCAAAACGATCTGGATCTATAGTATCAAGGGATACATTTATTCTTTTTACGCCACAATCAACTAATTTGTCTGCAAATCTTTCTAATTGTGATCCATTTGTGGTTAGGGTTAATTCCTTCAAAGCACCAGATGTTAAATGCCTGGATATTGATTGAAAAAAGTCCATGATTCCACGTCTAACCAATGGCTCTCCACCAGTTATTCTAAGCTTTTGGATTCCTTGATTTATAAATATCGTGCAGAGCCGATCAAGCTCTTCTAAGGTTAGCAGCTCTTTTTTTGGTAAGAATGTCATATTTTCTGACATACAATAAACGCATCTGAAGTCACATCTGTCGGTAACTGATACGCGTAGATAGTTTATTGATCTATTGAATGGGTCTATAAGTTGTCGAGTTATTTCCATAATAATTATTTAAGTTTGAATTAGGATTCATTCAAGTGGATAAATGATCATAAGCGATAAAAGTTTAATTTGATGTAGGTCTGCCATTTTTCCATTCGCCTTCCATTATTTGACCTTTGAAATAAAACATCTTTCCCTTTCCATGTCTTTTACCTTTAACAAAAGCACCAATATAAATGTCATTATTCTCATATTTTGCGGTTCCATCACCTTCAATTTCACCCTGGAGCCACTGCCCAGTGTATTCAAAGCCATTCCCCATCAATATTGTTCCAATTCCATGACGCCTTCCATCACGAAAATCTCCAGTATAAACAGTGCCATTTGCGTAAGTAGCTATACCAGCACCATTTTTTAATCCTGTATTCCAATCGCCTGTGTATACGTTCCCATTCTTATAAGTCATTGTGCCCTTTCCATGAGACATTCCGTCTAGAAATTGACCATTATATATCAGACCATTGACATAATGGGCTGTACCAAGACCTTCTATAACTCCAGCGACCCAATCGCCATTATATACCCCACCATCAGCATATATAATTTCCCCTCTGCCATGCGCAACATCGTCTTGAAAATTTCCACTGTATTTAGAACCGTCAGGATAATTAATTGTACCTAACCCAGTTTTGAGGCCATTTTTCCAATTTCCTTCATAATGATAACCGTTGGGGTTATCTAACTTTCCAAAGCCATTCCTTTGGTTATTTAAAAATTCTCCAATGTAAATTTCCCCACCAACATAGGTTTGCTTGCCTTTCCCAGATCTTTTACCATTTTTTAAATTACCATTATATTCATTGCCATCAGCTCCTATAATGATACCTGACCCTTCAATTTGATTGTTTATCCAATTGCCCTGGTAAACAATTCCAGTTGGTAAGGATAATTTACCAATGCCATTTCTCAATCCGTTTTGCACATGACCTTCATAAATGGCGTTGTCAGAATAATTTATTGTTGCCATTCCATTTTTTTTTCCGTTTTCCCAAGAGCCTTGATATTTATAATTTTTGGTATCAGTTAGAATGCCATTTCCATGATGTTTGGCATTTCTAAATTCTCCAATATAAATTAATCCATTCACATATGTAGCTTTTCCAGACCCTATAATATTTCCTTCAAGCCAGCTTCCCTCATAAGTTCCACCATTTGAAAAGAGTATTTTTCCAAAGCCATCTGGTTTTCCATTTATAAAAGTTCCTGTGTAGCTTGATCCATTGGGATATTGTGCTTCGCCATGACCAAATATTTCTCCATTTACCCAGTTACCAGTATATTTATATCCATTCGGAAGTTCATAAGAACCGATTCCGTGGCGTTTGCCATCATTAAATTCACCTTCATAATAGCCACCAGTTTCATATTGAGTGCTTATATCTGAAGTTTCAGCATTTAGAACCGCTGACACTGTGAAGGCCAAAACAAAACTGACCTTTAGAATCTTTTTTAATGCCATTATTTTCTTTCAAATTGAAAATTATTTCTGTGATTTGGTAATTAATTAATTAAGAGTTTAGTTGCTCAAACTTTTTCTGACAATCCTTTTTAATTTCAAGTCTTTTATATTCCCACTCTAATGATTAAATTAGCACAAAAGATATTTTAAAGGTTAAAAAATGGACAACTCATTTCGACTAGTAGTAGCTCAGCTTAATCCAAAAGCTGGAGATTTGGAAGGAAACGCGAAAAAGGTTAGACTTGCATTCCAAGAAGCAAAAGAAATGAATGCAAATTTGGTTGCATTTCCTGAAATGTTTTTGATTGGCTATCAAGTAGGAGACTTAGTTCGAAAGCCTGCTTTCGTCACTGAAGTTATGAGCCTAGTTGACATACTGGCATCGGAGTTTGAATTTGGACCAAGTGTAGGTTTAGGAGCCCCTTACTGGGACGGTGAGAAATTATTTAATGCATATTATATTTTGGCTAATGGAAAAATTGAAACCATAATAAAAAAACATTTTCTACCAAATGATAATGAATTTGATGAAAAAAGATACTTTTCGGAAGGACCAATTTCGGGTCCATATAATGTTGATGGTGTTCGTATTGGCTCTCCCATTTGTGAAGACGCATGGCATCAGGATGTTTGTGAAGCTCAGGTTGAGAGTGGGGCAGAAATATTTGTTGTGCCTAATGGCTCACCATATTGGAGAGACAAGAGAGAGGAACGGCTCCAAGCAATGATTGCTCGGGTAATAGAGACTGATATCCCATTGGTTTATTTAAATATGGTTGGTGGTCAAGATGATCAAGGCTTTGATGGTATGAGTTTTGCTTTAAATCCAAGAGGAGAGTTAGCAATGCAGATGCCAGCTTACGATGAAGTAATTCAAAAATTAGATTTTAAAAAAATTGATGGTAAATGGTTCGCTGAAAAGTGTACTTTAGAGAAAATTCCTCAACAATTAGAGCTTGATTACCGCACTATGGTTGAAACTTTAAAGGATTATGTGTCCAAGACCGGATTTAAAAAAGTCTTATTAGGTCTTTCTGGAGGAATCGATAGCGCATTGGTTGCCGTAATAGCGGTTGATGCTTTAGGTTCTAAAAATGTAAGATGCGTGATGTTACCTTCTGAATACACATCCAAGAGCTCTTTGGAGGATGCTCGTAAGATAGCAAAAAATTTAAAATGCATTTTAAGCAGTGTGCCCATTTCTGAACCACAAAGTGGTGTAAAAAATGTACTTTCAGATCTTTTCAAAGGTCTTGATCCTGATACAACTGAAGAAAATATTCAATCAAGGTTGCGTGGTCTATTACTAATGGCCATGTCCAACAAATTTGGTGAGATGCTTCTAACAACAGGAAATAAATCTGAAGTAGCGGTTGGATATGCAACAATTTATGGTGATATGTCGGGTGGATATAATCCCTTAAAAGATCTGTATAAAACTAAGGTTTTTGAAATCTCTAAATGGAGAAACTTAAATCATCGCTCTTGGATGCGTGGTCCAAACACTGAGTTAATAAATAATTCAGTGCTAAGTAAGGCGCCGTCGGCTGAACTCCGTGATAATCAAAAAGATGAAGATAGTTTGCCTGATTATGAAATTCTTGATTCAATCTTGAAGGGTTTTATTGATGATGACAAATCAGTGGCAGAAATTGTTAACATGGGTTTTGATCGGAAAATTGTAAAAGAAATAGAACATTTAATTTATCTTTCTGAATATAAAAGATACCAATCAGCTCCTGGAACAAAGCTTTCCCGGCGTGCGTTTTGGTTGGATAGAAGGTATCCAATAGTTAATCAGTGGCGAGACAAAAGTTGATTTTAAATATTTTTTTGGGAAATTCTTTATGACTTGAGGGTATTTTTTAAACTCGACAGGATTTAGGTGAGCTGATACGGGATGATCAGAATATCAACTTTAATAGGCATATAATGACCATTACTCGCTTTGCACCGTCTCCAACAGGTTTCCTTCATGTAGGTAACCTACGTACAGCTTTGTTTAATTTTCTAATTGCTAGGCAAAATAATGGTGAGTTTATTTTAAGATTAGACGATACAGATCCTGAAAGATCAAAACAGGAATACATTGATGCTATAAAATATGATCTTGAATGGTTGGGATTGACTTGGGACCATGAGGAACAACAATCTAAAAGATTAGATAGGTATGTTTCTGTGGCAGAAGAATTAAAGAAAAGTGAAAAATTATATGAATGTTTTGAGTCCCCAACTGATTTGGACTTAAAAAGGAAGAAACTATTAAATATGGGTAGACCTCCTGTCTACGATAGGTCAGCTTTAGGACTTACAAATGAAAAAAAAATAATGCTGAGGAAAGGAAATAATCCTCATTGGAGATTTTTGTTAAATAACAATAGAGTGAATTGGGAGGATACAATATTAGGTCCAATTTCTATAGATTGTGCTTCTGTTTCTGATCCTGTGCTTATTAGAGCTGATGGACAGTTTCTATATACATTAGCATCTGTGGTCGATGATGTGGATATGGGAATAACAGATGTGGTTCGAGGTTCTGACCATGTTACGAACACGGCGACCCAGATTCAAATTACAGAGGCGCTTAGCAAAAGCACCCCTTGCTATTCACACCATTCTCTTTTGACAGGCCCCTCAGGTGAAAATTTATCCAAACGTTTAGGGGTGATGTCTCTTAGAGATCTACGTTCTGCTGGTATTGAGCCAATGGCAATTCTAAGTCATCTTGCGCGTTTGGGTTCTAGTCAACCAGGTGAGCTTTTTAATTCAATTAATGACATTGAAAGTGTTTTTGATATTACAACTTTTGGTGCGGCCCCTACAAAATTTGAAATGCAAGACCTGTACCCTATCACCTCTAAATACTTAAGTTCATTAAACTTTTCAGAGGTTAAAAAAAGGATTACTTCTACAGAGGCTTCAGAACATTTATGGGATGTAGTTAAGCAAAATTTGATTACTTTAGATGATTTTCAATATTGGTTAAACTTAATTGTAAACGGTGTTGAGCCTTTGGTTGATGACCTTGATCGAGATTATGTTAATCAAGCACTGCTTTTAATGCCGTCAGCACCTTTAAATGAACAAAGTTGGGAAAATTGGATAAACGACATAAAACTGACAAGCTCAAGGAAAGGTAAGCAGTTATTTTTACCTTTAAGAAAAGCTTTAACAGGAAAAGAAAAGGGTCCTGATATGTCTCGTCTTTTACCTTTATTACAGAAAATACCAAAACAAATTTGATAATTTATTTTTTAATGACTTATGCTTTTTAACAAGTTTGCCATCATTAAGTCACAACGGTCCATTTGTTCCACACTAATAAATTCATTAGGTTTATGACCTTGAAGCATTGAGCCGGGCCCACAGATTACTGTTGGAATTCCTACTTCGTTGTGGAATAGGCCACCTTCAGTTCCAAAAGCTACTTTTATTGTATTATTTGTACCAGTTAAGTTCCGGACGAAACTTATAATATCAGCGTCTAGATCTGTTCCTAATCCAGGATAAGAAAAAAGCTCTTCCCAATAAATTTCAGCTTTTGGGTTTTGGTAATTAGATAGTAGTGTATCCACACATTTTTTAACCTGTCTTATAATAGTAGTTGGATCATCACCTGCTAAATTTCGTATTTCCCAATCAATGGTACATATATTTGGTACTATATTTAAGGCTACTCCACCTTGCATTTTTCCTACATGCAAAGTTGTGTAAGGAATGTCATAATCATTATCTTTTTTACCATTCTTAATTATCTCATTTTGGATATTTCTTATAATATTTACAAAATCAACTCCAAGATGAAGAGCATTTAATGCTAGGGGAGCAAGAGCAGAGTGCCCTTCAACACCTTTGCAAGTTGTTCGGAGCGCTATTTTTCCTTTATGACCTGACGCTACGGCCAATAATGTTGGCTCGCCAACTATGCACATTTGCGGTTTTATTGGGCTTTTTTTCAGCATGTCGATTAATGATCGAACACCGATGCATCCAATTTCTTCATCGAAAGATAATGCTAAATGTATGGGGGTTTTAAGTTTTTTATTTGAAGCATCACAAAGTATGTTTATTGCACTTGCACAAAAACCTTTCATATCGGCAGTGCCACGGCCAAATAGTTTGCCATCTAATTTTGTTAATTTAAATGGATCTGTCTGCCAATCTTGACCTTCAGTTGGAACAACATCAGTGTGACCTGAGAGCATTATACCTCCATGTTCTTCTGCACCTGTAGTAGCATATAAGTTGGCTCTCGATCCATCTTCATTTTGCAGTATGGTTGTTTTGACACCAAACGAAGTTAAAAGCTTTGAGACCCACTTGATGAGCTCGATGTTTGGAGATCTACTAATAGTTGGAAAGCTGATTAGTTTTTCCAAAATTTCAAAAGATGATAAATTATTACTCACCATACGGTATCCAAATGTTCTTCACATCAGTTGCATTATTTAGAAACTCTTTCCCTTGACCATTGGAATGCCAATCTCGAGTTTTATTATTATTTACCCAGGTCCGTTTTAGTGATGTGGTGGAAAATCTTTCAATCTCTCCTGAGTTATTACCTGCTCCAAAATACCAAATTGCTGCTATATCATGGTGCTCTGATAGTGTTTTTACAAATGCTTCTTCTTCTCCAGTTATGATGTTTAAAACACCAGCTGGGACATCTGAAGTCTCCAATACTTGGTAAAAATTTGCTGCAATATTTGGAGATGATACGGAAGGAATTAATACGCAGGTATTTCCCATAGCAATCAGTGGAGCAGCTAAAGAAACCAAACCCAATAATGGATTTTCCTCAGGACAAATGACGCCAACAACACCCAAGGGTTCATTCATTGCTAAAGTTACACCTCTAATAGGGACGTCATGAATGGCGCCATCAAATTTATCCGCCCACGCTGCATAATAAAACAACCTTGAAATTGATGTTTCAACTTCACTTTTTGCGGCTTCTTTTGTTGCTCCAGTGGATAAAATGATATTGTCAATGAATTCGGAGCCACGTTTATCTAGGTTTTCTGCTAAGTAATATAAAATCTGTGCTTTTAAATGCCCAGAAGTTTTACTCCAATTTCCAGCTTTGTGCGCAGCCTCAACAGCATTCCTAATATCTTTTCTGTTTCCGTCTCCAATATGGGTAATGAAACCTTTTGGGCCGAAAACAGCTTTTGAATAACCACTGTCAGGTCTAACCTGCTTGCCTCCAATATAGAGTTTTAGGGTTTTGTCTAACGATCCTAAAGTGTTTGCCTTGGTGGTCGATCTTTTATACCTCTTTTGCTTTTTCAGTTCAGCTGTTTTTGCTTTGGGTTTTACATATGCTAAAAGTCCTTCAGCCCCACCTTCACGACCAAATCCACTTTCACGCCTACCACCAAAGCCTGCAGCTGCGTCAAACTGATTAACTGAGTTAATCCAAACAACGCCACATTCTATTTTTGGTGCAATATCGAGCGCTAAATTTATATTTTCTGTCCATATACTTGCGGCTAAACCGTATCGACTATTATTTGCTAACGCGATTGCTTCTTTTGGAGTTCTAAAGGTTGTCGAGACTAATACAGGACCAAAGATTTCTTCTTGCATCAAGCTTGCGGATGGTTCCATTTCAGTTATCAAAGTGGGTGGATAATAGCTGCCCTTTGTCGGCATTTCTATGTCAGGTTGAAATAAATTACCTTCGTGTGCGTTTTCCTTTACCAATCTTGAAATTAAAGACAGTTGTTTTGAATCAACAATAGCTCCCATATCTATAGATTTATCTAAAGGATTACCAATTCTTAATCGCTTCATTCTGAGTTTTAATTTTTTATAAAATTGATTTGCGATTGTTTCATGAATAAGTAGTCGAGAACCAGCACAGCATACCTGACCCTGATTAAACCAAATTGAGTCAACCAAACCTTCAATCGCGCTATCTACATCTGCATCATCAAAAACAATGTATGGAGATTTTCCACCAAGTTCCAATGTTAAAGATTTTCCAGTTCCGGCAGTTTCAAATCTAATTTTACGCCCTACTTCTGTTGAACCCGTAAATGCAATTTTATTTATGGACTTATGTTTTGTTATTAAGGATCCAGTTGTTCCGTCACCAGTAACGATGTTTATAACGCCCTTTGGTATACCCGCCTCAATGCAAATTTGTGCAAATAGTAAAGCTGTTAATGATGTATACTCTGCTGGCTTTAAAATAACTGTATTACCCATGGCAATTGCAGGAGCTATTTTCCAAGAAAGCATTAATAATGGAAAGTTCCACGGTATTATTTGACCACAAATTCCTACTGGTTCATAGGTTGGAAGGTTGTCGTCCATTAATTGCGCCGCTCCAGCGTGATAGTAAAAATGCCGTATTGCAAGAGGTATATCTATATCTCGGCTTTCTCTTATTGGCTTGCCATTATCTATTGTTTCTAAAACTGCAAATAGTCGACTATGCTTTTGAAGTAATCGAGCGATGGCATACAAGTATCGAGCCCTTGCATGACCTCCGATTTGCGCCCATTTATTTTGAGCAGTTGCGGCTGATTTTACTGCTAAGTTAACATCTGCTTTAGACCCAACAGCTATCTTAGCCAGGAACTGGTTATTTGCTGGATTTTTTGTTTTGAAATGATTTTTTGCATCGATAAAATTGCCATTAATAAAATGGCCAAACTTATTTCCATTTTCTTTGAGCCAAGCTTTAGCATTTTTATCATTTTCTGGTGCTGTTCCCCAGTCCATTTTATTAAAAATTTCAGATATTGTCATTATTATCCCATTCCATGACGAAAATTTGCTGAGTATTGTCCGGTATCAAAATGCTCTAGTTGCCGTTCAATATCTCCTAAGAGAGAAGATGCGCCAAATCTAAAAAGATCTGGGTTTAGCCATCGATTTCCAAGTTCATCTTTTACCAGACTTAAATAAATCAAGGCATCCTTTGCCTTGGAAATCCCACCTGCTGGTTTGTAACCTACATGATAGCCAGTTTTTTCATAAAAATCTCGAATTTGTCTTAGCATTGTTAATGTTACTGGTAATGTTGAGTTGATGTCCTCTTTACCTGTTGAAGTCTTTATGAAGTCTGCACCCGCCATCATGCATATGATCGAAGCTCTGGCTACGTTTCTCAATGTCCCTAATTCACCTGTTGCTAGAATAGCTTTCATATGGCTATTGCCACAGGCTTCTTTAAAAGACTTTACTTCTTTATAAAGTGCAGTCCAGTTCCCATTTAAAACGTGTCTTCTAGATATAACAATATCTATTTCTGCAGCCCCTGCTCGAACACTTTCTTTAATTTCTCGTATTCTTAAATTTAAAGGAGATAATCCAGCCGGAAATCCAGTTGAAACTGCTGCAACGGGTATATTAGTATCTTTTAAAGCCTTAACAGCAGTTTTGACCATTTCATGATAAACGCATATTGCCCCTACTTTAATATCTAGCTCATCTATGCCTAGTGCGGTTGTTAATTCTTTGCTGATTGGTTTTTTGCCCTTGGCGCAAAGTCTTTCAACACGTCTTTCAGTATCATCTCCAGATAAGGTTGTTAGGTCAATTAATGTTATAGCTTTAATTAACCAAGCTGCTTGATGCTGTTTTTTTATAGACCGTCTGGCTCCAATGCTATTTGCACGTCTTTCGATAGCTGAAGTGTTTGCTTGAGTACTGAGGACCCAATCCAAGTCTAATTCTGAACCCAGGTTTCTCAATATTTTTGTCAAGTTTATAGGTTTGGTCATTTTAACTTCTTTATTTTTGGGCAAATCGTTACCTTTATACATAACTTCTTGGATTAGGAAAATACATAGAAGTAATGTGAGTGCAAGAAGTGTCTTGGGATAACTCTCCTTATCTAAAGTTTAGAAAATTTATTTTGAGATATATTATTTCCTGCATTTCTTATGCATGTGAAGCTAAATACTTGGCAAAGTCATAATTTGGACGCTCTAAGTGAGATAAATGGCCAGGCGTGGCATGTTCTGATAGTAACCCTTTAAATACTTTTTCAGTACATCCTTTGTCCTCAACATTAACATCATCAAGAAGAGTTTTTACGGCTTTAAAGTGATCTTGAGCGTCAGGATCATTTACAAACTCTGGTGACATTCCTCCACCAAAATTAATAAGTACTTGTCCTACGCCTTTTGGGTGTAAAGAAAGGTACCAAAAATAGCCTGGTGTTAAGGTAATGAGTAAACTTGGATAAATTGCTAACAGAACTGTTGTTCTTCTCCAGTCTCCTTTGAGGGTTGTATTACTTGGATGTGCGTTTGCGAGTTTAAAATGAGGTTCTTTCAGTATAAAATGATAATTAAAAGCGTCTCTTCCAGGGGGGCAGTTCATTTCTTCCAATTTTGAAAGTCCACCAATTGTCCCTGAATGGCAAACGGGAAGGTGATAGCTCTCCATAAAATTTTCTGCTAGAACTTTCCAATTTGTATCCCAAACATGTGTTTCTGAAAATGTTTGTGTGTAAGTTTCCATCTGAAAGTCACCAATTAAATCTGATACTTCAGAAAGTGAGTTGTTAATGGGCTTTGCTTTTGAATTAAGAGATATCATAATCCAACCCAACCATTCTTCACATTTAATTTCAGGCAGGCAGTAATCTTTTTTATTAAAATTTTCATTTAATGTCATGGCTGGCGCACCTCTTAGGGCTCCATTCAGTCCATAGGTCCAAGCGTGGTATGGGCAAATAATTGAGCGAGTATTTCCTGAGCCCTCAAGTAATGTGGACATTCTATGTCTACATACATTTGATTGGGCTCTGATTTTGTTATCATTATCTCGAAGTACCATTATTGGTTGACCTGCTAATTCGAGAGTAAGGTAGTCTCCAATATTTTTTAAAGAGTCTGAGCGACCAGCGCAAAACCAATCCTTTTTGAAGACATTCTCGAGCTCATAATTCAAAAAAGCTTCTGTAGTATACACGGATTTTGGCATCGCACGCGCTTGCGGAAAGGGTAGTGACACATTTTGTATTAGTTCCTGTACTGGATTCAATTCTTTGTTAGCCATATTTGCGTTCCATTATGTATCTGTGATCACAGAAAATCTATCATTTGTCATATGTATATACTAGCATATAATTAAAATAATTTAATAATTATTTTACGACAAAAAAAGAAAAAACTTGCTTTATAAGAATTTTTATAAATATAGTTCATATATGAATTATGTCGATATTAATGAAGTTCCAAGTTTCGGTGAAACTCTACCGATGCAATTATATAGAACTCTTGATGCTATAATGCCTGAATATCGCAATTTATTTGCGAAGAATAATCTAACTGAACAACAATGGCGTATACTTAGAGTTCTATGGGCAAAGAACAATATTAGTGTAGCAAGCTTATCTGAACAAACTCTTCTTCCAGCACCAAGCTTGGTGGGTATTCTAGATAGATTAGTGAAGAAAGATCTAATTAATAGGACGAGAAGTAATAAAGACAGGCGGCAAGTTCAGATCATGCTAACTAAAGAAGGGCAAAAACTACAGGAATTTGTAGCGCCAAGTGTGTTAGCAATACATACAAAATTGAGAGCAAAATTGAGTGTTTCTGAATGGCGGCAAATGGAAATAATATTGCAGAAATTCACTCAACTTGAGAAAAAAAAGGATTAACTTTATGAAAGATACTTCAACACTGACTGGCAATGGAATTAGGACTGGCGCCCAATACATATCAGGCTTGCAAGATGATCGAGAAGTTTGGACACAAGGGAAGAGAATTAAAGATGTTACTTCTGAAGTAGGTATGTCACGTGGAGTATCTTCTTTAGCGGGTTTCTTAGATAAACAACACGATAAGAAGTATCGGGATAAAGTAACATATGTTGACGAGGACGGAATTCGTTGTCCATTATCTTTCAAGACACCAAAATCTAAACAAGATATTTTAGATAGAGGAAAAGCTTATTATGAATGGGCTACTTGGAGCCATGGAATGTTTGGTAGAACCCCCGACTACAAAAACGCATCATTGATGTCATTTTCTGCAGCAAGATCTTTCTTAGATAAGGGAACAGTAGGTAAAGCTGATTTTTCCCAAAATATGTTGAATTTTTATAATTACGCGCGAACAAATGATCAAATACTAACACATACTTTAATAAACCCATCTGTTAGTCACAAACAAGCTGCAGCTGGAATTTATAATGCAACAGTCGCTTTGCATGTGGTGAAGGAAACTGATGCTGGAATAATCGTATCAGGTGCTAGATTACTTGCTACGCTTGGTCCTTTTGCTGATGAAATTGAAGTGTTCCCATCAACTGTTTTAAAAGCAGATCCAGCAAATATTCCATTTGCTTTTGCTTTTGCCATACCAATTGCAACACCAGGATTAAAACTAATTTGTAGAGACACTTATGATAATGGAAAATCACACTTTGATGCGCCTTTATCAAGTCGATTTGAGGAAATGGATTCTGTTGTAATCTTTGACAACGTTTTAGTTCCCTGGGAGCGAGTATTTATGTATGGTCAACCAGAGTTATGCAACAAAGCGTTTGCAGAAACGAACGCGATTGTTCATATGGCCCATCAGGTAGCGTGTGGAAAGTTGGCGAAAGCAGAGTTTTTAACTGGAATTTTATGCGCAATTGCCAAAGCGACTGGCAGAGATAAAGATTTGGCGATGAAGGGTATGATTTCTGAAATTATGATGATGACAGAAACCGTTAGAGCACTGCTTTACCAAGCAGAGCACGAAGCTCATGAAGATCAATATGGGAATTTTATACCAAGTCGTAGACCTTTAGATACACAACGAAACTTATTTCCAAAGTATTACCCTAGAATGGTTGAAATGTTACAGTTAATGGGTTCTTCGTCTCTTATGGCTACGCCATCTGAAGCTGATTTTGAAAATGCGATAAGTGGTGATGTGGAGAAATATTTCCATGTAGCCAATCTTGAAGCTAAAGATAGGGTTGCCTTGTATAGATTAGCTCATGACGTCTGTGTTTCTGGTTTTGGTAGTAGGCAAACTCTTTATGAAAGGTTCTTTTTTGGACCCCCTCATTTGATGCATGCAGCTTATTTTGATCTTTATGATCGAGACAGAGTGATAAACCGTGTTGATAGTTTTTTAAAACAATCATAAATATTATGAAAAAAAATTTTTCTCCGAATGAATTTAGATCTGCTTTATCAAGTTTTGCTACTGGTGTAACTATTATAACCACTCAAGATTTGAATGAGGAACCAATTGGAATGACAGCGAGTAGCTTTAATTCAGTTTCGATGGATCCTCCTCTCGTTTTATGGAGTATTGCTAAGTCAGCGCTATCGGCCCCTTCTTTTACGGATGCTACTTTTTTTGCAGTACATGTTTTAGCATCAGATCAAGCAGAAATATCAAATAAGTTTGCGATAAAAGGAGAAGATAAATTTTCTAATATAAACTGGGTGGAAGACATCAATTGTGTTCCAATTATCAAGGGGGTTTCTAGTCGATTTGACTGTAAGACTTATGCAATTCATGAGGGTGGAGATCATTGGATTATTGTTGGAGAGGTCTTGACGATAGAAAATAACACAAAAAGAGGGCTCGTGTTTAGTGACGGGTCTTACGCTACCACCTCAGCAATACGTCCCAATGATCAACCTGAAAATCGTCTAGATACGGGAACAAGTTTAATTGATGAATTACTGATTTACCAATTAGCAAGAGCAAGCAGGCAAGTTGAAAATCTTTTTCATAAAACTGTAGATGAAGAGGAATTAACAATACCCGAATGGCGTATCTTAGCGTCTTTATATGGAAATTCATCTCGAATTTTACCTGAGCTATGCGCTAGAACATTTGTTGATCCTAGTGCAATAATTGATATATTAAATAGAATGAATAAGGACAATTTGTGTGTCTTATCTGGTTCTGGAATTGAAATGGTCATTACTGGAACAGATAATGGAATGAAGCGGGTAGCAAATTTATTTGATGCCGCTCGAAATCAAGAACAGAAAATTTTGGAAGAAATGAACGAGATAGAACGAGTGTCGCTAATCAAACAATTAAAGAGCATTATAAAGAACACTGATAATTAAAACCTGTAACGATGCAAAAATTGACCGTTATTCTTTAGCCAGTCTTTATAATTTTTAAAATCTGGCATTAAGAATTCGACTGTATCCCAAAATTCTTCTGAATGATTTAAATGTGATAAGTGTGCCACCTCATGAGCGGCTACATAATCTAATACTTCTTGGGGTGCCATTATCAACCTCCAAGAATACATCAAATTGCCATCTGATGTACAAGAGCCCCAACGACTGTAAGTGTCACGTATTGTAATTCTTTTATATGATTTTCCTAATAAGTCTGAGTATTTTTTTGATGAAAAATCCAAGTGATCTCTTGCTTTAACTTTTAAGTAACCTTTTATTTTCCCATTAATTTTTTCTAAGGGGCCTGGAATAAATATTTCATTCTCATGTTGATAAATTTTTTTAATTTCTGACTGTCGGATAATTAATCTTTTTCCTTGATATAATAATATAGAACCATAACGTGGAATAATTTCTGGAAGCCGATTTGAAAGCTTCTCCCTGATCCACTTTTCTCTTGATTTAGCAAATTCCACGGCTTTTTGGTAAGTGCCGTGTCGTGGAATAGTTAGCTTCACAACGCCATTATTGTTAGGGATTCTAATAGAATAGTTTTTTGCTATTTTAGACTGCCCTACAGAGATTGAGATCTGTGGATTTCCAATTTTTAAGATTTCATTTTCATTTTTCATTTTTGGGCACAAATAGGTTGGTTTTATGGTGTATTAATCTTTAGTAATCATTTAAACTAATACAAAGCCTTTGACAAAGTACTAATGAGTGTGGCAAGTGCCCATGATAAAATCATAAGATGTAACGAGGATTAATAAATGCCAAAAGAAGAATGGGGCGTAAAACGCCTATGTCCAAAATGTTCAACACGATTCTACGATCTCAAAAAAGATCCAATGACGTGTCCATCCTGTGAGCATATTATTGAACTAGAGCACTTATTGAATCCTAAGTCTCGTTCTGCCATCACTAAAAAGGATGAAAGCGTTGTAGATGCAGACACAACTGAAGATATTGTGGACGCGGATGTAATAGATGAAGAAGATGATGCTGACGTTAATTTGGGCGATGATCTTCTTGAAGATGATGATGATGACACTGTTTCCCTTGAGGAAATAGCTGATGTCCCAACAAATGATGAAGACTAAAAACTGTTTAAAAAACAACAGATAGTCATTAAGTTTATTTTTTTAAAAAGAGAGTTTCAGTTTTGTAATGAATGGGGCCTTAGCTCAGCTGGTAGAGCGCCTCGCTGGCAGCGAGGAGGTCAGGGGTTCGACTCCCCTAGGCTCCACCAATACCCTAAAGGTCTTAAACTCTTTTGAATTTTTGTATTTTTTTTAGCTATATCAGAAAAGCTGGTTCTACAAAAATATAATAAGAAATGTGAACAACTTTCGATTTTGGTGTGATGTCTAATCTATTTGGCAATAAGCCTTGCAAAAGTTTACACATTACAGTTCTATTTGATAAGTCTTGAATATTACTGGAGTTGGTATGTCGTCAAAAAGTGTTATGTTTCCTAAGCTCTTTACACCTTTACTGATACGCAATACCAAAATTCGTAATAGGATTGTTTCGACTGGTCACGATACAACAATACCTACAGATGGAATAGTTAATGATGCTTTAGTGGCATATCACAGGGCGCGTGCGAGGGGTGGTGTTGGTTTAATTGTTGCGCAGGTGACGGGTGTGCATGAAAGCGCACGTTATACTAATCATGTATTGATGGGTACTGATGACAAATGTATTACAGGCTTTTCCAAATTAGCAGACGCCGTCCATGAGAATGGGGCTAAACTTCTAGTTCAACTTTTCCACCCTGGACGGGAGATGACAGAGAGTTTAGATGGTTCGGCTCCAGTCGCTTGGGCACCTTCCGTTTCACCGAGTGAAAGATTCCATGTTATACCTCGAGCAATTCCGGAGCAAATGATCCAAGAAATACTCAATGGCTATGGACAAGCAGCAAAAAGATTAGAGTTAGCAGGTGTAGACGGAGTGGAAATTGTTGCCAGTCATGGTTACTTGCCGGCACAGTTTCTTAATCCTAATATTAATCGCCGTACTGATAAATGGGGTGGATCTGATGAAAACCGAAGGCGGTTTCTTTCTGAGGCCATTGCAATCACTAGAGCAGAAACAGGTTCAAATTTTATTGTTGGGCTGAGAATTTCTGGAAATGAGCAATATGAAGATGGGTTTGCTGAAACGTCTTCATTAGATACAATTAAGGCGGTTTCAGAACAAATTGACTATGTGTCTTTGGTCGATGGCACTTCTGCTACGCTTGGTGGTTCCGTACATATTGTTCCACCGATGTATTATGAACCTGGTTATGTTGCTCCCTTTTCTGCGCGCTTAAAGGAACTTGTTGATATACCAGTGATAGTTACTGGTAGAATAAATCAACCTCAGGAAGCGGAAAAGATTCTTGAATCTAATTCAGCAGACATGTGTGGGATGACCCGTGCGATGATCTGTGATCCTTTGATGCCTGAAAAAGCGAAAGGTGGGAAGTTTGATGAGATCCGCGCCTGTATTGGTTGTAATCAAGCTTGTATTGGACATTTCCATAAGGGACACGCCATCTCATGTATACAATATCCTGAAACAGGGCGTGAACTTGAATTTGCAAATAAAGCAATAGTTAAAAATCCCCTTAAAGTACTAGTAGTTGGTGGAGGGCCTGGTGGTATGAAAGCTGCGTCAGTTGCTGCTGAACGTGGACATAATGTAAGTTTATACGAATCCGATGCTCAATTGGGTGGTCAAGCGCGCCTTGCACAGCTTTTACCACATCGATCAGAGTTTGGTGGAATAATTACAAATCTATCAAGGGAGTTAGAACACTCTGGCGCTGAGGTTGTCACTGGTGTGCGGATGGACGTTAATAAAATTAATGAGCTTAAACCGGATGCAATAATCTTAGCAACTGGAGCAACACCGCTTTGGCCTATAAATTTCAATTCTGATGGTGTGGGTCAAGTTTGTGATGCATGGCAGGTTTTAAAAGGTGAAGTTAATGTTGGTAGCTCAGTTTTAATTCATGATTGGAAAGGTGATTGGATTGGTATGGGAGTGGCTGAGCATTTGGCACAAAATGGTTGCAAAGTTAGATTGGCTGTCAATGGTCTATATGCTGGAGAAACTTTACAATCATATGTGCGAGATTCTAATGCTGCTCGTTTACACGATCTTGGGGTCGAAGTAATTCCATACGTGCGGCTCTATGGGCGTGATGAAGATAGTGTTTATCTTCAGCATACAGTTAGTGGAGCAGCTATTATTGAGGAAAACGTTGATACACTTATTCTTGCTCAAGGGCATCTCCCAGAAACTGGCCTTGAAGAAGAATTATCAAATTATGCAGGTAAATTAATTTCAATTGGTGACTGTCAAATGCCACGTACATGTGAAGAAGCAGTCCTCGAAGGATTAAGGGCTGCTCATAATTTGGCGGATTAGATATTAATTCCAAATTATAATTCACCCTCGAAACTTGAATAATTAAGTTAATTTGATCAAGTGTGGATGATAGAGCTATTTGAGTCATGTTAGAGGAAATTTAAAGATAGATTAATGATTAAAACTTCCTACCCTAATTATGATCCAAGTGCTGGATATATGACTGAAAGAATTCAGCAGGCATATATTTCCAATGCTATAAAACTTAATATTCTACCTA
>Ga0209035_10000320_pt1 | contig 18870 bp, 16 predicted proteins | sample MarorgKNORR_S2LV_6_FD_188220 | JGI IMG/M metagenome (GOLD analysis project Ga0209035, IMG submission 188220) | Marine microbial communities from the Southern Atlantic Ocean, analyzing organic carbon cycling - AAIW_A/KNORR_S2/LV (SPAdes) (version 2) | ecosystem: Environmental > Aquatic > Marine... | reverse complement strand
TCAGCTACAGACAGTACGTCATCTGATTGTGATGGATGATGGGGCAGGTGACGTTCCTGAGAGCTCTCGGATTCTCGATTATGAAGATCTTTTGTCAGATGTCAACAGCGTCGAATTCAGCGTTCTAGATGAGCGTCAGGCGGCATCAATGTGTTACACGAGCGGAACTACTGGCAACCCCAAAGGAGTTGTTTATAGTCACCGTTCCACATATCTTCATACCTTGAGCACGATGACAGCGGATGTTCTTGGGATTAGAGAATCTGATGTTATCTTGCCAGTCGTTCCAATGTTCCACGTTAATTCCTGGGGGCTTCAGCATGCAGCTGTAGCGGTAGGAGCAACCTTGGTTAATCCTGGTCCGAATCTTCAAGCCGAACCAATCGCTCGGCTTCTAGAGTCTGAAAAGGTCACAATCACAGCAGGTGTCCCGACTATTTGGATGGGCGTGCTGCCTGAGTTAATTGGGAGAGACCTCCCGAACTTGAGAGCAATCGCGTGCGGTGGCTCAGCTGTGCCGAAGTCATTGTCAGAGGAATTTAGGAATAAAGTTGGGTTGCCATTACTTCAAGCATGGGGAATGACTGAAACTAGTCCGTTAGCTGCGATCGCTCATATTAAGTCTTCGGATCAGGACCTTGATGAAGGGTCAAAAGCGGACATTCGCTCTTCAGTTGGAACTATTGTTCCATCGGTTGAATTTCGTATTTGCGAGCCCGGTTCGATAACTGAGATGCAGTGGGATGGGGAATCGAGTGGTGAGTTACAAGTTCGCGGCCCATTCGTAACGGCGAGCTATTACAAGCGTCCCGATGCAACTGACTCATTCAGCGCAGATGGTTGGCTCAGAACTGGTGACGTGGCTACGTGCGATGAGAGCGGCTATATCCGATTAGTAGATCGAACTAAAGATCTAATTAAGTCTGGTGGCGAGTGGATTAGTTCAGTCGACATTGAAAACGAGATAATGAGTCACCCCAAAGTAGTCGAGGCTGCTGTTATCGCGGTCGCTTCGAAACGCTGGATGGAAAGCCCGATGGCTTGTGTTGTTTTGATGAAAGACGAAGTTATGACTCATGAGGAGCTTCTTGAGTTCTTAACTCCGCGCATGGCTAAATGGTGGCTGCCTAGCGTAACGCGATTTATTGATGAGGTACCAAAGACATCTACGGGAAAATTCTCGAAGCGAACGCTTCGAGATAAGTTCGCTGACTTAGTGGTGGAGTAGAGCTAAGTGAATTTTGAAAGACCGACTAAATCAGTTCTAATTACTGGTGCGAGTTCTGGGATCGGCGAAGCGACTGCTCACTTATTTGCGGAAAATAATTGGCGCGTTTGGGCCGGAGTTCGAAACGAAGATGACTATTTTCGGCTGCAGCAATTTAGAGGAATAGAACCCTTGATGCTTGACGTGAGGAGCGAAGAACAGGTTGCTTTAGCAGTAAAACAAATTTCGGACAATCATGAATCTTGCGATTTGGATGTGTTGGTAGCTAACGCGGGGATTGTTAAGGCAGGCCCGATTGAGTTTGCCAGCATTGAGGATTGGCGGGAGCAATTCGAAACCAACGTTTTCGGTGTGGTTCGATTACTCCGAGCAAGCATGCCGTTGATGCGCCGTGCGAGTGACCCTCGGATTATCATAATCGGGTCGATTAACTCCCGGATAGGAATGCCCTTGTTGGGTCCATACGCTGCCAGCAAACATGCATTATCTGGGCTGGCTGACTCTTTTCGGCGAGAGCTAGGATCAGATGGGCCCAAGGTCAGCGTTCTCGAACCTGGAGCAGTGGATACACCATTGTGGGGGAAAGCTAATGAGATAGCAGCTTCGATGGTCGCATCGATGAGTGATGAAGAAATGCAAAGGTACGGAGATGTCATAGGGAGACAGCGCAGAAAACTTACTAAACAGAAGAATCGGATATGTTCGCCGGAAGTTATTGCGAAGAAAATTGTCTCATGCGCTGCTTCATCTAAACCACCGGCACATTTGTTAGTTGGCAAGGATGCTCGTTTAGCATGGGCTATGCATTCAGTTTTGCCCAGCGGATGGTTCGACCGGATTATTAGATTTAGGACAAAACCTAATTAACCGAACGATTGACCAGTAGCGCAGATTAGGCTGACAGGCAGTAAGTTACTAAAGGGTAACAATTATGGATGAACGATTGACCGCTGGCAAAGCTAAAGCTTATAGTTTGGCGTTAAATCACGTTCTAAATCGTTCAAAGGTCGGGGGAGTCTCTATATGAGTTCAGTTGAAGAAATCATCGGTCGCACTGACCCCAACGACTTCGACGCGATTCTAGGTATGACCAATACCGATGTCGAAGAGACTATTCATTACGTGGAAGATAATGCAGACTGCATTTATACCTGGGATTACGAAAAGGGAGCACGACCTCAGCTAGAGAAGCTTTACGAAAAAGCAAAAAAAGGTCAATGGAATGGGGAAACTGATCTCCCTTGGGACACAGATGTCGATCAAGAAAAGTTAGCTACTCAAGAATATGATGAAGCAGGCGCCCTGGATGCGTTTATCGATTTCAGCGGCACTGGAGTCGAAAAGTGGGGTCGCAAAGACTGGATTAAGTTCAACATGGAATCTCAGAATTGGGCTCTCAGCCAGTTCATGCATGGTGAACAAGGCGCGTTAGTGTGTACCGCAAAAATAGTGGAAACTGTGCCATGGATTGACGCAAAATATTATGCGGCTACGCAGGTAGTAGATGAAGCCAGGCATGTAGAAGTATTCTCAAAATATTTAGACACGAAATTATCAGATTCATACCCAATCAACATCCATTTAAGAATGTTGCTTGATGAAATTGTTCGTGACTCCCGATGGGACATGACGTACCTCGGAATGCAAATAATGGTTGAGGGCCTTGCCCTAGCAGCTTTTGGTTTTCTCTACCAGCAGACTCGTGAACCGCTTCTAAAGCAGCTTCTGCGTTATGTAATGAGCGACGAGGCTAGACACGTAGCTTTTGGTGTGCTCTCGTTAAAGGAAGCTTATGCAGGGATGAACCAAAGCGAATTGAAAGAGCGTCAAGAGTTTGCTTTCGAGGCAGCCTTAAGGATGCGAGATCGTTTTCTTCAACAGGAAGTTTGGGATCGTATGGGTGCAGATGTATCCAAAGTTCTTCCGATAGTCTCTCAAAATCCTGAACGGCTTGAATTCCAACATTTACTTTTCAGCAAGATTGTTCCTAATTGCAAAAAGTTAGGTTTATTGGATGCTGGTGATGGTTGGTTGAGAGAAAAATTCGGTGAAATAGGTGTCATTCAGTATGAAAATTGGGTAGATACTGAAGACGAAGTAGATGCTTTCGCAATCACGCGCGAGTTAGAGGCTGAGTCGGCCTTAGGCTAGGAACTTCCCTGTAATTATGACACCTGCAGATTCCTCGATAGAACTAATGCTGTTATTAGCGTTGCGCTTAAAAGGACTGGGAGAAGTTGATGCAGTAGCAGAGGTTCATGCGCTTGACGTTGATGAGACTGAATGGGCATTGGCCGAGCTGATCGAAAGTGGCAAGTGCGTTTACCGGCCAGTAGATGGTGTAATGAAATATTTGTTGACTCCGTTAGGCCGCGAACTCGGTGAGCAAGCGCTTTGGCAAGAGGTTGACGATCCATCTAAAAAACAAAAAATTCAAGGAGCTTACAACCAGTTTCGTGGCCTTGAGCAAGGCATGTTCCAGGTGTTAGCAGACTGGCAAGTAGTTGATGGGACAAGTGTTCATCAGAGGATAAATAAGCATGATGACCATCTGTACGATGAGGAAATTTTGAAGCGATTGTATGATCTTGACAAGAATCTTCAGAAAATTCTGGAACCACTAGCAAGTATGTTTTCTCGGTATCAAAACTATGGGAATAGGTTCACAAAGGCCCTAGATCTAATGAGAAATGGTGAGATGCAGTACTTGATGAAACCTCTGATTGGCAGCTACAGCACTCTCTGGTTCGAGTTCCACGAAGACCTTTTAGCGACCTTAGGTATCAATCGCGCTAGTGAGGGCAGCGCCTGGCAGCTACCCTCAGCAACATGAGCGCAAGATTTGGCAGGGTAATCCCAGCAATGGTGACACCATTTGGAGAAGATGGCTCCCTTGATATAGATGCATCAGTGGAACTAGCTAAATGGTTAATAGCCCAAGGAAGTGAAGGTTTAGTCCTAACCGGCACGACTGGTGAAGGCCCCACGATTACTGATAATGAAGACTGGGAACTCTGGAGAGCCGTCTCAGAAGCAGTCACTGTGCCGGTAATAGCGGGCACCACGACTAACGACACAGCACATTCCATCGAGCAAACCATAAAAGCAGAAGAGATGGGGTGTGATGGGATCTTGGCTGTGACGCCGTATTACAATAGACCATCTCAGGCAGGGCTTTTTGAGCACTTCCGAGCCATTGCCGAAAACACTAGTCTGCCGGTTGTTCTATACGATATTCCTGTTCGCTCAGGTCGCAAAATTGATTCTGAAGTGCTTTTGCGTCTGGCAAGCGAAACAACAAACATTGTTGCGGTTAAAGACGCCGCTGGGAATCCGGCTGAAACAGCTAAAGTAATACGCGATGCGCCAGCTGGTTTTGAGGTTTATAGCGGCGACGACGGTCTAACTCTGCCGTTGTTGGCAGTGGGTGCTGTTGGAGTAATTAGTGTTGCAGCTCATTGGTGCGCCAGTGAACATGTTGCGATGTTTGATGCTTGGGAGGCAGGCGACGCTGAACTAGCCAAAAAAATAAATGCAAAGTTGCTGGAAAGTTTTGACTTTGAGTCTGGTGATGATGCTCCTAACCCAGTTCCGACAAAAGCAATGTTAAGAACAATTGGGCTTCGAGTGGGTGAACCAAGGCTACCGATGGGCCCAACTCCTGAAGGGCTCGAAGACCGAGCACGCGAAGTATACGCACGCCTCAAAAAATAAATATGACGACACCTGTAGTTATACGTTTTTTGGGTGGTCTAGGCGAGGTCGGGAGAAACTGCACCTGTATAGAGGTAGATGGAAAATTACTGCTAATCGATTTCGGTTTGATGTTTCCTGACGCGACTATGCCTGGAGTTGACGTAATACTGCCCGACACCAGTTGGCTCAAATCCCGGGCGGATGATGTCTTAGGTCTTGTGATAACTCATGCTCATGAAGACCATGTTGGTGGGGTCGCCTACTTTTTGCGTGAGTTCGAGGCACCCATATATGGCTCAAGTTTGGCTATAGCAATTGCCAATAGCAAAATAGAGTGGGACCGATTATCGCATCGAACATCTCTGCATGTGTTGGCCGATAATCAACGATTTAAAATTGGACCATTTGATATAGAAGTGATCCCGATCACTCATTCGGTACCCCAGAGCTTTTGTGTGTTGCTGCATACCTCTCAGGGAGTAATAGTTCACACCGGGGACTTCAAGCTAGATGAGACCCCGGTTGATAATCGTCTAACAAACACAAATCGATTAAGAGAGTTAGCAAGTGGGCCAGGGGTGCGTCTCCTTATGGCCGACTCAACGAATGCGGATAGTCCTGGTTATAGCGAATCAGAATCATCAATCGGGCGCACATTTGAAAGAATTTTCCCTACTTACAGCGGCAAACGAATGATAATTGGCTGTTTCGCAAGTCACTTACACCGGGTTCAACAGATTGTGGATGTGGCCATTAGCGAAGGGCGAAAAATTTTTCCGTTAGGTCGCTCGATGGTCAACAACGTTCGGATAGCTCAGCAACTAGGAATCTTGAATTTATCTAGCAAAGACGTGTATCCAATTGAAGATATTGATCAATTCGAGTCCGGTGAAATCTGTATTGTGTGCACAGGGTCGCAAGGTGAGCCAAATGCTGCCTTATCGCTCTTAGCAAGCAATAACCATAGAGATTTAAGAGTGACTAGCGAAGACGTTGTGATATTGTCATCTCATCCAATACCAGGTAACGAGCGTGCGGTCTATCGAATAATCGACCGACTAACGCGAATGGGTTGTGAAGTTGTTCATGATGGCCATGAGTTAGTGCATACAACAGGGCACGCTAAACGCGAAGAATTGAGTGTTCTGCAGTCGATAGTTAAACCTGAATGGTTTGTCCCAATTGAAGGCGAATTTAGGATGCTTCAACGACATGCAGACTTGGCTATTGAGGCTGGGATGTCGGAAGATCGAGTCATAGTAGTGACAGATGGTGCCGAGCTCACGATTGATGAAGCGGGAGTTTCAGTTACCGGTGGCATTCCTGCGCCATATAGGTTCATCGATGGACTAGTGGATGATGTGAGTTACGATGTGTTAGAACAGCGACGTAGCTTGTCTCAAAGTGGTTTTGTCCACGTTTCTGTCGTTGTCTCAGAAAAAAGAACGTTGGTGAGTCGACCGGAGATTGCAACTAAAGGGTGGATCGATCAAACGAAAAGTGTTGACATTCTTGCTTCTTTAGAAGTCGAGGTGACCGAAGCGCTAGAACGAGCCCTTGGTAGTGGCGTAGCCTTAAAAGATTTGGAACGGCTGCTACGAAGAACTACTGGTCGGTTTGTTGGCGATCGCACTCGACGACGGCCACCGATACTCTCAACTGTTTTCATCATTGACTGAGAACAGCATGAGTTTTTCCGTAACCGGATTCTAAGAAGATACACCCCTCGCCTCAACGTCATGTAACGCAGAGTTCGGTACTCTCGAAGATGTGGCTCGCTCTCGCTCTTCTCGTACGAAAAAGACTTCGACTAAATCTCCTTCGTCGACCGGTAAAAAATCTCAAGCTCTAGCCGAAGAGAACAAAAAAAGTCGTGCGGGGTTTAGCTTCAAGGCTGTAGCTAGAGCTGGGCTCAAAGGCAGAAGCAGCGATGTAGCCGGATTGGGCCTGCTGGCGTTAACGGTCATATGCGTCCTGGCGTTAATTGGAGATAGAGCCGGCGTTGTAGGCCGGCTGTTAGAAGACGCAATGAGCGTTCTCGTAGGCGTGTTCAGATTTGTGGTGCCGGCAGCCCTTCTCTGGTGTGCCTATGAAATATTTAGAGACAGAGAGGCAGAAAGAACTTGGCGAATAGGGTTTGGGACGCTGCTATCGAGTTTGTCAATATCTGGCTTAGTTCACTTAGCTGGTGATGCATCTGGTTGGGGTTCAGATCTTGATGACTTACGAGCAAGTGGCGGAGTAGTTGGTGCGCTCGCTGCAGAGCCAATACGGGGCCTGATTGATGATGCTGGGGCTTGGTCTCTTCTGATTTTCGCTACTGCCTTTGGATTGCTTGTTATCGCCGACATCCGAGTGCGTCAGGTGTTTTCGTGGATTGGTACTGGACTTAAGTACCTATCTCGAAGCGTTCGGAGAGTTGCTGTGAATCTGCAGCGTTTAGGGTCTGACGGTGAAGTAGCCATAGAGGCGAGAACCGGTAGCGATGACAGCCGTACTGGTGGCAGCGAAAAAACTTTAGATTCATTTTCGGAACCAGAAATTGAAATACCAGTTTCGCTACCTGAACGAGATGAACAGTCAGATTGGGACTCAGAAGACAAAGACAGTGGCGAACCCGGTTTACGAGAATCTTTTGAAGCTAACGTTGAGCAAGTTGCTGATGAAGAGCCAGAAGTCCTTCCTGAGCAAATGACAATCGACTTAGCTGCCGATAATGGAGAGACTTGGCAGCTCCCAAGTCTCAGCTTGTTGGAGAAAAGTAGCCACCATGAAGTAGATGAGCGGTTATTGCACTCGGGAGCGCGCAATCTTGAGGCTGCTCTAGCAAGCCATGGTGTCGAAACGCGTGTGACAGGAATGGAAGTAGGTCCGACGGTTACGAGGTACGAGCTGTCATTAGGTAAAGGCGTCAAAGTTTCAAGAGTGACTAGTCTTCACAAAGACATTGCATACGCGATGGCTTCAGCAGATGTGCGAATTCTCGCTCCTATTCCAGGGCGATCAGCAATCGGCATTGAGGTGCCGAATTCTGAGCGCCAACTCGTGGCTTTAGGTGACATACTTCTGAGTCGAAGAGCTGCCGAAGTTAAACATCCGCTTCACGTTGCTTTGGGTCAAGACATTTCCGGAAATGCTGTGATGGCAAACCTTGCTGAGATGCCGCATGTTCTAATTGCCGGTGCTACTGGGGCTGGAAAATCTTCTTGTATCAATTCGATTATTAGTTCTTTGCTGATTAGGTCCACTCCTGATGAGGTCAAGATGATTCTCATTGACCCGAAAAGAGTAGAATTAGGACAATATGACAGGCTGCCTCATTTACTAACACAAGTAGTGACTAGCCCTAAAAAAGCTGCTAACGCTCTCTCGTGGGCCGTCAAAGAGATGGAACGTCGATATGACGTGCTCTCAGAAATTGGGTTCAGAGATATTACGGGCTATAACGATGCTTATGACCAAGGGCGTCTTGCATCGGATCTAAACGAAGAGCGCGAGTTCGAACGAATGCCATTCATCGTAGTTGTCGTAGATGAGCTCAACGACCTCATGATGGTTGCTGCTAGAGATGTAGAAGAGTCGATTACGCGGTTAGCCCAAATGGCCAGAGCGGTGGGAATCCACCTAGTCATAGCCACTCAACGGCCATCAGTAAACGTGATTACCGGAGTAATCAAAGCCAATATTCCTAGTCGAATGGCGTTCGCTGTTTCAAGTCTTGCGGATAGTCGCGTGATCCTAGACCAAGCAGGTGCCGAACGCTTAATTGGTAAAGGCGACATGCTTCTCGTTGGTGCTAGCAGCGGCGTAGCTCAGCGAATACAGGGCTGTTGGGTGAGCGAACCTGAAGTTCACCAGATAGTCGCGCATTGGCGTAGGCAATCACGTGGTACCTCATATGTCGAGGGCGTTGAGGGTTCAGAAGAAAAAAAGAAAGTTATTCCAGGAGGGACTTCTGGCGATGATAGCGATGACGAGCTCATGGTCAAAGCGATGGCAATCGTAGTTGAGAATCAGCTTGGGTCAACTTCGATGCTTCAGCGAAAATTAAAAGTAGGGTTTGCGCGCGCCGGTCGCTTAATGGACTTACTGGAACAGCGGGGTGTAGTTGGTCCTTCAATAGGTTCTAGGGCTAGGGATGTGCTCATGACTAAAGAAGAGCTTGAAGAGCTCGAGTCGAGCGATGAGTAGCCAAAAGTTTTTTAAGCAACGCAGTGAGGTAATTGTCCTTTGTTGTAAACGATCATGTCTTTAATTGCTTGTGCTGTTCCTTGCCAGATGTAACCTGGAGCGGAAATCTCTCGGTAAGCCACATGAAGATTGCCGGCTAATCGTTCTGAATCAGTTAGCGAACTAAAAAGTCCTAGATCAGTAGCCAGTGCTTGCTCAAGTGGGCTTCGTTTTTCGCGTACTCCTAGCAACGCCGTCGCTTGGACAAATCGAAGATAATCTCGTTGGCTATTGAGAACGTCACTAGTTTGTTGTTTGTTAAACGCAGGTCCGTGGCCCGGAATGATGACCTCAGCTTCATAATTTTCGATTACGTCCAACGCTCTTAAGGTTCCTTCGATTGAACCAAAGAGTGCAAATGGAGTGCCTCCGTTAAAGATTAGATCTCCAGCAAAGAGTACCCGCCTGCTGGGAATCCAAACTAGTAGATCTCCTTCAGTGTGGGCCACGTAACCGAGGCCGGCTAGCTCTATCGCTAAATCGTCGAGATGTAGAGTAGTGAGACCGGAGAAAGTAATATCAGGAGCTCTGAACCTAAGCTCGCCCCATTCTACGTTGGGAAAAGCTGATCGGTAATCTGGGATTCCAGTTTCGACCATAACTCTGCGACATTCGGAATGAGCGACAATAGTCGCATCGGGAAACATAAAGTTCCCGTGGGTGTGGTCAGCATGATGGTGGGTGTTCACGACTAACTTAACTGGGTTTGAGGTGAGGGCTTCGATGGCATTGATATAGCTGCGGTTGCGGCGTTCTGTCGATGTCGTATCTATGCTGATAGCTTCAGTTTTTCCGACTACCAGACCCATGTTGTTAATGAACCATGTTCCATCAGGTTGAATATAGCTGAACACGTTTGGAGCTATCTCTCTGAGGCTGCCTTGGTGAGTTTCTGATACCTTGTGGGCTGATGACATAGGCAAAGCATACGCGGCGGACAAGTTCTGTGAGATAAAGGACCTTTATATGACGGAGAATATTAATCTTGAAAATTTAGATCTATTCGGTCAGGCCTATGTCCAAGGTGCCCCAGAAATATGGAAGGACCTCCGAGAGCAGTGCCCAGTAGCTCGTTCGGTGTCCGATGGCGGTGGTTGGCTTCCGACTAGATATGAAGAGATAGCAGCTGTTGCTTATGACACCAAAAGTTTTTCCTCGAGAGATGTTGGAGTTGCTTCGACTCCAGAAGGAACTTCAATACTAGTAGCACCGCCAATTACCTCTGATCCCCCTTTCCATGCTGATGCAAGACGTATGCTTCTACCTTTTTTCAGCCCTAAAGCTGTCGCTGAGATGGCCGATGGAACTCGTGAGATCGCCAGAGAATTGCTTGATCAGATAGACCCAACCTCAGTTGTGGACATAGCGGAACAGTATGCGCGACATATTCCTGTGCGCGTTATCGGTTCGCTGCTGGGTTTGCCTAAAGAAGATTCGCAGATGTTCACCGAATGGGCTGTTGATATCTTGCAATCGCATCCGGATCAATGGGATCGGAGGAATCGAGCTACTAAAGATATTCTCAATTATTTTGCTGACTTATCGCGAGAAAGGCGATTGGAACCACAAGAGGATCTCATTAGCAAACTTCATGCAGAGGTCTTGCCAAATGGCGATTTTTTGACCGACAAGCATGTGATTGGCACATGCTTCCTACTTCTATTGGCTGGGATGGATACAACATGGAGTTCTATAAGTTCCAGTTTGTTGCATCTAGCTAAGTATTCCGAGGATCGCGAACGCCTGCTTGCCGACTCTTCGTTGATACCGACTGCAACTGAGGAGTTTCTGCGCGCATACGCGCCGGTGACTATGGCCCGTGTTGTCACTGAAGACACCGAGATCGGCGGGCGCGCCGTGAAAGCTGGAGATAAAGTTTTTTTGCCCTTCGGGGCCAGCAATCGCGATCCTGAAATGTTTGATGATCCGGACAACGTAGTGATTGACCGTCAAGAAAATCGCCATTTTGCTTTTGGGATTGGGATCCACCGCTGTCTTGGCTCGAATCTGGCCCGTATGGAGCTTGTCGTAGCAATCGAAGAATGGTTAGAGAGATTTCCGAACTTTAGTGTCGACGAGAACAAAGAAGTCTCGTGGGGAGGCACGCAAATTAGAGGCCCACGTTTTGTTCCGACTGTAATTCATTAAGTACAAAGTTTCTGTGGAGCTTTCGGGACCACGAACGTTAAGACCAGAAGCCCGATGCCGGTAAAGAGAACATACCCAGCGCTGAGAGGAGTTACGGTGCTTGTGATCTGACGGTCGATACTAGCTCCTAGTAACGCTCCACCAGCAAGAGACAAGAAACCGATAATGGAAGTAGCTGTGCCGGCAAGGTCGCCCATTGGCTCGAGGCTCAAGGTGGTCATGGTTGGCATCATGAGAACCATTGAAGCAATCTGTGCTGAAGTTAAGAACATCCATAGAATTGCAGGTGGCACTCCTGAAGTCGATAAGGCAACTATCAGAGAAATTGAGCTGAAAACAAACTGAGCAATAATTGCCCTCCGAGCCATGGAGCGAGCACCTATTCGTCCCACTAACTTGCTCCCCATCAGAGCGACAGCAGCCATCACCACCATAGTTACGCTGAAATAAGGAACAAACCAGCCAGGTCGGCTGAGAACCTGAGTCACGATCAGCTCTGAGCTGCTGAGGAAACTGTAGAACGCTCCAGCTGCAAACATTAAGGTCAAGCTGTAGCCAACCGTGGTTCGGTTACGACAGACAGCGTTAACTCCTGTTCTTAGACTCTCGAAAGTCAGGGCTCTTTTTTTGTTTTCGGTTAAAGATTCCGGAATACGAAATGACCATATCCACATGGCTATAGCTGTAGCGAGGCCAAATGCCATCGTGAGTCGCCAAGAGCCAATTTGGAGAAGGAGATGACCGATTAACGGAGCCAGCACAGGTCCGGCAAAGAACACGGTTTGGATGATGCCCATGACCCGCGCCATCTCATCACCTTCGAATCGATCACGAACCATGGCTTGAGCAAGACTTCTGGGAGCAGCGCAGCCGAATCCCCAGATGACTCGCGAAATAAGCAAAAAACTGAAATTCGGAGCAAACGTTGAACCGATTGCTCCGATGGCGAAAAGAAAGATCCCTATTTGTAGAATGCGTATCCGACCGAAAGTGTCGGCAAGCGGCCCGTAGATCGGAGTGCCGATTGCCATACCTATGAATAAGCAAGTGATGGTTAAGGCCGGCAGGTTTGAGTCTTCAGCTAGAGAAAAATCCAGACGTAAATCTGAAAAAGCTGGCAAAAGCATATCGATTGATAACGCGACGGCGCTTGTAAGAAGCGCCGTGAACGCTATGAACTCTTTATAGCGATTTTCTTCTTGTGCAGTCTTCACAAACCGGGCTTTTCTTTGGCGAGCAAAAACCGGCTCATAGGGGCAGGCTTTTCCGCCAAGGCGACGCATCGATACCCCGGTAGCGCTCTTCGAAAGCATCAACAAGTTCCGGGGTCCAATAAGGATGGCCTGGAAGTGGCGCGCCGAACAAGGCCAGCTCCTCGGGTGAACAGCTCGCAGCAAATTTAGACCAAGGCCCTCGATTCGAGTGTTGCTGGAAGCTATCAAATCCGATCCAGTCATGTCCGGCGTGTCTAAAGGAAGTGCTCATGATGAACCGAGCCCCACCTGGTTTGGTTAGGTTGACTCCTCGATGCCAGATATCCGGCCGATAGGCCAAAAAAGAGCCCCGTTTTCCAGAAGCGGAAATAGGTTTCCCGTCAGGCAAAGTTAACCCACTACCTAGAATTTCAGTTGCTCCAACGTCGTCCTCGACATCGCTTAGGTAGAGAAACCCTTCCATGTTCCACCAACCTTTTTCTAGCCGGTCAGGAACAATACTGTGATTTCGATCTTGATGAAAAGGCTGACCGTAATCAGTCACGCCAGTATATTTCCCCCACGTTCTTGCCTGGTAGAGCCGGAGATCTGTTTCTTCCATCGCAAGCTGAGCGAAGCTAACTACGTTGGGATGAATGTGAAGTCGGTTGAGGAGCATCGAGGAGTAAGGAAACATTACTAGCCCTAAAAATTGACGAGCGCGAAAACTAAGTTCGCCTAATGGTGCTTCTCCGAAAGCCGCCCGATTATCAGTTGGTCTGTAACGGTCATCGGTGCTCTCAGTCTCAAAACGTGTTGAGGCTGCGGAACTACCTGAGTGGTATTCATCTGGAGTAGGGAAAAGCTCCCACAGTTCGTTAACAGCCAAGTCAATATCGTCAACTGGGACCAGATCGTGGACCAAAACCCAACCTTGAGTTTGCCATTGTTCGGCTGCTGCCTGAAGATCCGTCATCTCTCTACAATCTACCGATCGAAGTGCTCATGGTTAGCCAGCGCTTTGAGCGTCGTGGACTTTAATTGTTGTGCCGGTTACGAAATCTGAAGAAGGGGAGACGAGGAATAGAAGAGTGCTGTCGAGTTGGGAGGGAGTCCCAAGTCGGTGACGCGGAAAACCCTTAGTAATGTCTCCCAAACGGGTCAGCATTCCATCCATCATTTCACTCTCAAATGCCCCCGGAGCTATGCAGTTCACGTTGACATTATTCCGGGCGAACTCAAGAGCCAACATTTCAGTCATGCGCGTGACAGCACTTTTAGTTATGGCATACCAAGAAGTCCCGATACCAGCGTTGAACGCAGCCATCGAAGCAATATTCACTATTCTTCCGGGAAGCTCAGCTGCGATGAGCCGACGCGTAACTTCGCTTGCCAGGTGGAAAAGCGAAGTTAGGTTTGTTGCTACCATTTCGTCTACAAACGCTGGGTCCATCTTCAACGCTAACTTTGCATCTGGCTTCCCAGCGTTGTTCACGAGAATTTGAATAGTTCCGAGTTCTTCTTCTACTGCTGCAACAGCGGCGAATAGAGCATCGGTGTCGGTAACGTCTAGCGGCACGGTCATGACTTGGGCACCCGTTAGACGCAGTTCTTCAGCGAGTTCTTCGAGCCGTTCGGCTCTTCTTCCAGCGATAGCTACTTTGGCTCCGCAAGCTGCTAATACTGTTGCAAACCTTTTTCCGAGCCCGGAAGTAGTGCCAGTTACTAATGCTACTTGCCCAGATAAATCAATAGAGAAATTCGGGCTTATAGACATTCGCACTCCAATGTGGGTCAATATTTAGTGGTGTATAGCGACGAAAACTTAGATAGTGAAATCTATTGAAGAATCAGTTACTAAATCTACGCTCGTAATCTACTGAAGAAAATTTGTCCGAAATGCGCAAAATTGAGATAAGTAGTGTCACTGTCGCGTTAAATGGGTTTCTTCGAGAGGAAGAAGTTTCTAAACATTAGAGACTTTCGCCGGTTTAGAAGACATCTTGTGTGAAAGTCCGGCACAATCAAGGTTTGAACAAGATTTTGAGGGGTAATCGTGAAAGTTACTGAAGCAGTTCAGCATCGAGCTACTATAAGAGGTTTTTTGCAAGACCCAGTGAGTGACGAAACGATCCAGCAGCTGCTTGAAGTTTCGGCGCGAGCTCCATCGGGCGGTAACGTGCAGCCTTGGAGAATTTACGTAATTAATGGCCAGTCAATGGAGCGTTTCCGAACTTTCATGGGAGACCAGAAAACTAGCGAGTCGGAGTACCCGGTGTACCCAGAGGGACTTCATGAGCCATATCGGACCAATCGGTATGCATTAGGCGAAGCAATGTACGAAAAAATGGGTGTCGGAAGAGAAGATAAGGCAGCGAGATACGCCCATCTAGCGAGAAACTTTGATTTCTTTGATGCGCCTGCAGCTTTCTTTTGTTTCGTTGATCGAAAAATGGGGTCCGCCCAATGGTCGGATCTAGGAATGTTTCTGCAAACGTTTATGTTGCTTGCTGTAGAAGCTGGTTTAGATACATGTCCTCAAGAGGCATGGGCAAATCATTGGAAAGCAGTGCAAAACTTTGTGCAAGCTCCTGACAACGAAATGTTGTTTTGTGGCATGGCGATTGGTAAACGAGATGAAACGAAAAAAGTTAACACGTTAAGAAGCGAAAGAATGCCATTTGGCGACTGGGGGAAATTTGTATGAGCGATATCTATGAGATGATGAGTACTTTGAGAGCAGTGAGACGACTCAAAGCAGATCCAATTCCGCGTGATGTGCTGGAAACAGTTCTTCAAGCAGCTTGTTGGGCTCCCACAGGCGGGAACATGCAACCATGGCGGGTTATCGTAGTATCATCCCCGGATCGTAAACAGGCTCTGGCAGACATATACCGTCCGGCTTGGTACAAGTATGCGAAGGGCTATGATGCGCGTCTTGATGCGCTTCCGACAGCGGAACGTGAAAAGGGTCAACGTGCGCGAAGCGCAGGAGACTATTTAGCTGATCACTTGCACGAAGCACCTGCAATTCTGATGTTTGTTGCTGACCCAAAGCAGATGGCCATAACGGACGCGAAATTGGATCGTATAAGCATGGTAGGAGGAGGGTCTGTGTATACAGCTGTGCAGAACGCGATGCTTGCTGCGAGAACAGAAGGTCTCGGTTGCACACTGACTACTTTGCATTGCCTTGAAGAAGATAAGGTTAAAGAAGCACTGGATATCCCAAATGACTGGGCAACGCTGGCACTTGTGCCACTTGGCTATCCAGTTGGATCTGGTCATGGGTCTATCACTCGGCAGTCGCCTGAAGTCTTGGCGTTTGATGATGCGTTCGGAGTTGAGTGGTCTTAACCCCCGAAGGTTTTTCTAGGCCTTCTGTTTTCGAAGTTAGAGCTGCAGCCCCCCATCAAACGCGCCCTGAGCGAAACTTTCAATGGCTTCCAATCATAGCTATGGGTGTAGTAGTGATCGTTTGGGGAGTCGGTCCACCGACTACCAAATTAATTACTGCATCACCGTTGATTGTTACGTTCATTCGGTTTGGGATGTCCGCTCCGTTCTTAGTAGCTCTGTTGTGGCTAAGAGGGTCTTCCCTGAGGCTTTCAGTTCTCAAAAAGACGGCGTTACCAGGAATATGTTTCGGGATTAATCTCATCTTCGTAGTGGCGACGTTGCAAGAGGCTACGGTTTCGGTGCTAGCTGTAATAGGCGCAATGAATCCGGCTCTTTTGTTAATGATTTCAGTGCCGTTGCTAGGGGAGCGTGCTTCCCTGCGTCAATTGATCTTCACTTTGGTTGGTGTCGGTGGTTCGGTAGTAGTAATTTTGGGAGCCGGATCCGAACTGAGGAGTTCCTGGCTGGGAGTTATCTTTAGCTCTCTTTCTCTAGTTACCTTCAGCGCCTATTTCGTGCTCACACGGAAAGCGAGATCTGACTCCGCTTCTGATATTGACCCGATTGAGTGGATGGCAGGAATCAACATTTGGGCTTTTCTGGCAACGGTTCCCCCAGTTATTTTGTTGGCTGGTAAAAAAGATTGGGCTGAGTTCGGTGGAAACGATTGGCTATGGATGGCAATCGTAGCTTTCATAACTGGCGTCTTCGGTCATGTCCTCATGACGTGGGTGCATGGGCATATGGAGGTGGCGCGATCTTCTTTGTACCTACTGACTATGCACCTTGTAGCCATCGGTTTAGCCTGGCCGATCCACGATGAAGCTATTACCATAACCCAAGGAATTGGAGGTCTAGTAGTACTCGGAGCGGTCGCTACAGTTATAGCAACACCTGCACCAGGTGGAACTAAGGTTCGATAACTGCAAAAAGTTCGAACGTTGTGAGTGAGTTGAATAGTTGTTGAAGGACCTTAATTTTTCCAGTAGTTGTTATATTTCCGCTAGATCTCTCAGACTCGAATGATGCCATCCCTCCCAGAATGTTGGCAAATACCTCGCGACTAATATTGATTGACGAGCTTGCCTCAATTTCCGTTGTGTGTGAAGAATGATTAATTGTGCAATTTTTGAGCCCGAGGACGTGACTCTCATTCAGGTCCGTGAAGTACCAGTTAATCCGTTCATCTAGCCCATCTAAGTGTTCTCCATTGATGCGAACGCCCAGGCTGTCAAATAATTGTTCAGCGGTCATTGCATGCGCTAGCTGACGACCTGCGGCACTACCGCTTTTCAGAGAACCATTTCTTAGTTCCTGGGCACCATATAGGTATGCGTTTCTCCACGTCCCTGATTCTGATTGATAACCGAGCTGTTCCAGAGCATCCGCCTGAAGGCTTCGAGCCTCGTGATTATTTGGGTCTGCAAAGACCAAGTGATTGACTACTTGAGCTACCCAGCGATAGTCGCCCACTGCAAATGATGATTTGGCTTGTTCCAGTAACTTTTTGGGACCTCCCATGAACTCTACGTATCGGCTGCCGCTTTCTTCTGGCGGGTGAGGATTTAAATTTGCTGGATTGCCGTCGTACCATCCGAGGTATTTGTTGTACACAGATTTAGCGTTGTGAGACAGGGTGCCGTAGTAGCCCTGCACATGAGACTCGTTAGAGAAACAACTGGGAAGGCAAAGCTGCTCTGCTATTTCGGTCGGAGTAGAGCCAAGGTTGGCTAGCCGCATTGTCTGGTCATGGATCCAACGGTATAAATCGCGTTGTAAAATAAGAAAGTCTTTTACGTCTTGGTTGCCGAACCTTGGCCAATGATGGGTAGCGAACAAAGTATCGCTGCTATCACCCCAGAGGTGAAGCGCCTCATCAATGTATTTCGACCAAGCTAGGGCATCTCGGGTCTGTGCACCTCTAATGGGATAGAGGTTGTGCATGTTATGGGTGCAGTTTTCGGCCATGCACAAGAGCCGCATATCGGGAAACCAAAAATTCATTTCCGCTGGGGCTTCGGCATCAGGAGTGTTTTGAAAGACTATTCGAACTCCATCAACGGTTAGCTCAGTGCCGGTCGAGGCGATCGTTTCGGTTGGGGCTATTAGGCCCGAAGCAGAAAAAGGTAGTGCCTTGCCGAGGCCATTGTCGATGTGTCCGCGTTCACCAGGAGGCAAGAATAGCCCGAATTGATAGAGCGCTCGGCGCGTCATCGCAGGGCCGGCTATCACGTTTTCGTTAACGACTTCGGTAAGGAAACCTTCTGGGGCGATAATCCTTACTTTTCCAGCGGCTACTTCGTCAGCAGTTGTGACGCCTTTGATTCCACCAAAGTGGTCTGCGTGGGAGTGCGTGTATATAACAGCGACAACTGGTCGTTCTCCAAGGGTTTGATTGGCGAGCGCCAGGCAAGCTGAAGCAGTAGCCGCGGTAGTAAGCACATCGACCAGAATCCAACCAGTCTTGCCTGCTACCAGAGTCAAGTTTGAAATGTCGTAGCCTCGAACTTGCCAAACACCCTCACAGACTTCGAAAAGACCATGAATCGTGTTGAGTTGCGCTTGTCTCCATAAACCTGGATGCACTGAGTTCGGAACATGGGCGTCTTGATTAAGGAAGTCGTAAGCTGAAGAGTCCCAAATAAGTCGATCATCTGATTCGATGCGTCCATCAGATATCGAAGCGATAAACCCTTGATGGGCTCTAGCGAAGTCCGCTGTGTCATCGAAAGAAAGCTTGTCCCGAGCTAATTGGTTTAAATAAGCTGATTTTTCCGTCGCCGGCTTGGGGTCGCTCATCCTTACATCCTCGCAGAAAGTTCGACTTATGGGCACTATTTGGAAAGAAGGGAGATGCGCCTCATAATATTATTATCGAAGCTGGGCCTGAGCCACATTATTTGCGAAACGAATTAGGGTGGCCTCTAGTTACGGAATCTATGATTTCCTGATTCTTTCACAAGCTTCAGATCTTCC
>Ga0209035_10000319_pt1 | contig 18873 bp, 14 predicted proteins | sample MarorgKNORR_S2LV_6_FD_188220 | JGI IMG/M metagenome (GOLD analysis project Ga0209035, IMG submission 188220) | Marine microbial communities from the Southern Atlantic Ocean, analyzing organic carbon cycling - AAIW_A/KNORR_S2/LV (SPAdes) (version 2) | ecosystem: Environmental > Aquatic > Marine... | reverse complement strand
CTGACGATTTGCGAAATGGATCAAAAATACTTTCGTAGGGTAATTGAAAACGAGCAAAGCCATCAATACCTATATAACTTCCATAACCTGAAGGACCATACCACATCATATTTGGGTGCCAATATTTTCTCCAATATTGGTCTTTGGTATGAAGATTACTAAGCATTTCTTCAACCATCACAAGGCTGGTTTTAGTTTCTTCTGAATTTTGCGCTTCTAATATAATCCCATCTGAAGTTATTGGACCAGGAATAAATCTCTCATCACCCAAACTTTTAGTAAGCAACGGCCACTTGCCAATTTGGCGAAGTAAATCAATTAAATCAAGAAATAAATAAGTTTCAACTGCTTGCCCATTTTGCATTCGATGAAACTCACCATATCGTAAATACGTTAACTTATTATTTGCTGGAATTCCCATCCAGTCCTTTGCAAATGTTCCAACATAGTGGCCAGAGCCTGTCACCCATTCTTCTTCATTAATAATTCCACCAAAAAGAATATCTGTCCGTCGATAAAAGTCTGGAAAAGCATATAACATTGGTAAAAAAAACTTTTTTATAAGTTCTTCTGAGCCCTTGATTTCATTTATAGGCTCTACAATATTAATTATTGCATCCTTTTTATAAAACTTATTAATTGCACTTTCATGGTTTTTTTGAGCATCGTATAAAAATGTATCACAAAAATATTTATAAATTTTTTTATTATTTTCCAACTTACTATTTCAATTTAGCAAATAAATCGTAGTCAATTTGTAACAAAAGATCTGGAACATCAACAAACACCCAATTTTCTACTAATAAATTTCCTCCACGACGCCACCAATCGCATACACGCATAGAAACATCTTTATTTGTAGGTTCTTGATCAAGAAAACGCTTTACATGTTTACCGTTTACTGACAACCAACCACCATTGGTGGCATAATTGCCATCTGCTACACGAAAAAAATCTTTTATAATAGTATTATTATCTGATAACTCTACCGTCCATTCTTGAAAACAAGATTCAAATGGTACCTGAAAATTTTCAAAATTTTTGATCCCAATATAAGATCCAAATCCAGCTGGGCCGTACCATAACATGTTTTCGTGCCAATAAGAATACCACTCTTTGTTTGGAGTATTTAATTTTGATAGCATTTTTTCTACAATTGTAAGCGTTTTGCTCGATTCAATCGGATCACTTTCTCCATAAACTAAACCATCATGCGTTGCAGGTCCCGGTATGTGACCTGAATAACCGGGACTAGGAGATAGTGGCCATATTCCAAGCTCCATCATCAATTCTGGTAAGTCATAAAAGATATAAGACTCAACACATTTGTTATTCTGCATCCGATGAAACTCACCAAATCGTATGTAAACAAGTCTATTATTTGCTCTCATCCCCAACCAATCATTAATCATTTTTCCAGCAAAATAACCTGTAGATGTAATCCAATCATTGCCCTCATAATTCCCTCCTATAACTATATAGTCACTTCGATAAAGCCCTTCAAATGCTTTCATCATAGGTTTTAAAACCTTATCTATATATCCTTGCGAACCTTGAATTTTATTAATTGGATGAACAACATTTATTGATGCTTCTTCAGAAAAAAAATTACGTACTGCATTTTTGTAATTAGTTTCATTAGGGTAAGAAAACTCTCTAAGATAGGATTTATATAATTGTTTATTTTCTAATATCATTCTATTTACCCTTTAACTGAACCAGTAGTCAATCCACTTATAATTTGTTTTTGAAAAAACATAACAACCATAAATAAAGGTGCTGTTGCAGAAACTACTGATGAAACAGCCCACATCATATTTCCTTCATGTTGATTAGTACCTAAATAACTTTGAAGTTTGGGGACCATCGTATGGTTTTCAAAACTAAGCAACATTGCTGTAACAGTAAAATCATTATAGGCAAGCATCAGACTAAATAATCCTGCTGTTATCACCCCAGGCCACATGACAGGCATTATGATATATCTAAATGCTTGAAAATGTGAGCACCCATCTATCATGGCACTTTCATCTAACTCTTTTGGAACGGTTTTAAAAAATGAATATAATAGCCATAAAGTGAATGGTTGATTAATCGCAACAAGAACGATAATTGTTGTTGGAAGGATGCCCCAAATATTTAGTTGAAAAAAGGGAAATAGGTATCCTGAAACAAGTGTAATATGTGGCATAGCACGAAAAACAAGTGCAGTTATTAAAATCCAAAAAGCATATCGATAAGGTGAGCGTGAGAGAGCATACCCTCCAAGAGTTCCTAGAAATAAAGAGATCGTAACAACAAAGAAAGTTACAATTACTGTATTTCTTGCTGCATACCAAAATTCTCCTTCAATCCAAGCTTCTTTATATGCATTTAAAGTGTAACGTCCACCAGTCTCAATAATTGTATTAAAACCTGAGATTACGTACCACCAATCAGATCTTGAAAAAAAATCCTCACGAACTTTGAATGATCCTAAAAAAGTCCAGATGAATGGGAAAGCTGCTATTACAAGCCAGGTTATAATAAATATACTATTTATAATTAATAATTTTTTAGATTTTTTGTCTGCTAATGTTGCCATGTTTTTATTATCGTGATTCTCCAAATTCACGCCATGTTTTAATAAGTACTGGAATTAAAAGTATTCCAACCATGATGATAGTTAAAATAGATGTTGAAGCCGCAGAACCAAAATTCATTACCTCAATATTACGAAGATCATTATAAATTAACCATGAGAATGATTGAGCACTAGCCGCAGCACTAAATCCAAGTATCGGTTCGAAAACTCTAATATTATCCATCATTGAAATAAGAGCAATAAAAACTGCTACAGGGTATAGATGTGGAATAACAACATATCGAATTCTTTGCCAGCGATCTGCCCCATCTATTATCGCAGCTTCTATGGGATCTTGTGGAACTGTTTGAAGAGCAGCATAAAAAACTATAAAGGCAAAAGGAGAATGGTGCCATATTCCATAAGTTATTAATGTGATCCAAGTAAGTCTAGTTGAAGCTTTTAAGGACAGATAAGGATCATTGAATAAATCTTGAATTGTTGATCCAATTATACCTTCTGCGTCAATCATCCAGAATAGTACTAGAGAACCCATCAGAGGTGTAACAATCATAGGCAAGATTGTTGCGAAAATAATTGGACCTTTTATCTTCTGTGATAAAGCATTAATGCTAAGCGCTATAATAAAACCTAAACATATGACAATTGGTGTAACAAATAACGTATAAGTTAATGTAAATATTAATGCCTTATAAAAAGGTAAATTAAAAAAAGTGCTAGAAAATTCGCTAAATGTTTTTGAATCACTCCATCCTTCATACAATTCTTTAAATGCTAAATGATTTCTATCGATATAAGTTTTAAAACCATTAAATCTCCCTAAAGGTTTTTCTTTATTCAGAGCAGAATACGCTTCAATATCTACACCTATCTCTTTTTTACAACCAAATGGATCACATATCTCAATTTCAATTGTAGGTTTTTGATGTTCAATAAAAAGTGATTGAACAAAAATTGAAACAATAGGAATTGCAATGAACAAAACCATTGCTACACAAGTAGGAAGCATGAACCAAAAAAAAGTTTTATGTTTCACTTAAGCAACTTTATCAGAAATTATTATGTTTAAATTGGTTGGATCCTTGAAGGTTCTTGATGTGTTGAAGATTAACCCATCCTCCCTTGCAACCTGAGCAGGAGAAAGTACAGGAATCATGAAGAGTCTACTGAGCAGATGAGAATCAGCCAAGGTTATGCATCTAACGTGTTGTAGTTCAGAAAGAACAGTTGTTACAGCAACGCTTGATGTAAATCGACATCATGAATTTGGTCAGGTCGGAAAAAGTAAAAAAGGTGGAAAGATAATATTTCCACCTTTTAGCATTTTTTAAATTTACAGGAAGCCTTTTTCTTTAGCTTTACCTCTATAAGCAGCTTCAGTATCTGCAAGTGCTTGTTGAGCTGTTTCTTTGCCTTGTAAGAAATCAACAATTTCTGAGCCAATTGCTCCATGCATAAGTGACATGTGAGCCAACATAGGATAAGGTTTTGCTCCCATCTTAGCTGCAGCAAGTACTCCAACTGATTTTGGACCAGGTGTAAATCCATCCACTAGCCACACTGCTTGATCTGATGCATCATTTGCCATTTTCTTAGAAGTTGCTGCATGAACAAGTACTTGAAAGCTAGCTTCAGCATCTTGATCTGATCTATTTGTTGCTAAAGTAAAGCCATCCCACCATAGAGTGGCTGCTGGAATAGAGCCTCCTCCAACAGTTGCGGGAGCTCCTAATTTTGTTGCAGCAGTAATTGCCGGATCACCTTCATCATCAAGCAAAGTCCCTGATCTTGAAGCCCATAAAGTCATAAGACCAACTTTTCCTGATTCCCACTCAACTTTGATAGCTTCTGAGTCGTGAGTTAGGAAATCTGGATTACTATAACCAGCAAGTGTTTTTAACATCTTAAGTGTTGCAATGCCTTTCGGGTTGTTGATATTTGGCTCTGCAGAACCAGATTTGAAAAACTCTCCACCATGACCGAGAAACATGTTTACAAATTCTTCTGCTAAATTCCAACCAGCTTTATAAGCTGCAGCATATGGATTTAGCAATTTACCTGAAGAACGCATTTTTTCAGCTGCTGCTACCACTTCTTCATAAGTTTTTGGTACAGCAATACCAAGTTCATTAAGAATATCTTCACGGTAATACAAATGCTGTGTATTTGCCATAAAAGCAACAGCCATCACTTTTCCATTTATTGTAATTAACTGTGATTTTTGTAAGCCTTCTCCGTATTTAGCAACGAGGTCATCCATTGGCCTAATTAAACCTTCATTCATTAAAGGTACAACAGAACTGTTAGCACCAATCCTAGCTGAATATTCTGCAGGATTAGCCGATAGTGCTGCCATTGCAAGATTGTTATGTTCAGATGTATGATTCACTTTGAAATCTGCACCACTTCCTGCACATGCTCTTGCTGTATCTGTGTATGTACGTAACGCAGGAAAATCATTTGCCAATATATTTATTGATCCACCAGTTATCCCACAAGCAGCATATGTTGCATGCACTAATAGAAACATGAATGTTGATGTTAGAGTTATTTTAGATAGCATTTTCATCATCTCTCTCCTTATATGATTGGGGACTTAATTTAATATCCATTCCCCCATTGATTAATTAGTTTGGAATGTTTAAAACAAACAATCCTTATTTCCCCCAAATTATCCATTCATATGAAGGGTATTTTGGGGCTAGTCACAATGATATACAAACGTATTCAATCAAAGCATAATAACTATTGAAAAAAATGACTGAAATTTGTATACACATTTGAGTAGTTCAGAATTACATACGTATTCATTCAATGCAAGAAAAATATTGCAGATACAAAATAAAAGATGTAATTATTGTAACCGATATGTAGTTCCGTGAAAGAAATGTTTTATAAATTCATGTAAATCTAGGGAAAAATAACTTCCCGTGAAAATATGGAAAAGGATCACCATTGAAGTATAAATAAATCAAAATTTATCAAATTTAATACAATTTCTGAAGAATGATATGAAAATATTTCGTACACCTCAGGCAGAAATGAAGAGACAAACAATGACTTTCCCAAGACAAAAGAAACACTGCATGTTGTTGAATCAATGGAAAAGGTTGAGAGATTTTGACATATGAGAAATATATATATAAATTAATGAAATATATTACAGTTATTTTCAATGTTAATAAAAATTTTATCCTATTAGTAAAGGAGTGAATTTGGATAGGCACACAAAGAATAAAGAACTGATTTCTGCTTTGAGGCTGGCAATGTACGATTTCAGCGAAAGTAGTGTTCGCAAAGTACTTGAAAAGCTTTTTATTTCAGAGCCCGTATTACGCCTTTGCTATCCACTTGGAGATAAAGTTGGAGTAGATAATTTTTACATGGATGTTTTTGCTCCACTTCTTAGGGCTCTGCCTGATTTAGAACGTCGGGACACTATTGTGATGGCCGGACCAACTAAAGAAGGTGCTGATTGGGTTGGTTGCTGTGGTTATTACACAGGCACATTCAGTAAAGCATGGTTGGACATTCCGCCGACAGGGCATCAAGTTGCCATGAGATTCCACGAGTTCTATCGCTTTGAAGATGACAGAGTGACCGAAGTACAGGCTCTATGGGACATTCCTGAGGTCATGATGCAGGCAGGGGCTTGGCCAATGGCTCCTAGTCTTGGTCGTGAATGGCAGGTTCCTGGACCTGCAACTCAAGATGGAATTATACAAGGTCCCTATGATGAATCAAGTAGTTCAGCAACATGCCAGTTAATAATTAACATGCTTACCGCAATGCAGAGGCATCCGTCTGAGGGAGGCCCAGAAGTAATGGAAATGAAAAAATTTTGGCACCCAAAAATGAACTGGTATGGCCCCTCTGGTATAGGAACAGGCCGAGGTTTAGAAGGATTTCGAAATTGGCATCAGATTCCTTTTCTTGCTGCCATGCCGGACCGAGGTCAGTTTGTTGATCAGATTACGAACCATTTCTTTGGTGATGGAGATTATGTGGGAGTTACAGGTTGGCCCAACATGATACAGACTATGTCTGATGGAGGCTGGATGGGTATTGCTCCGTCAGGGAAGCGAATTACTTTGCGAAGCCTGGATTTCTGGAGGCTGGAAAATGGGCTGATCCGAGAAAACTGGGTTCTGGTAGATTTGCTTGATGTCTATGACCAGATCGGTGTTGATGTTTTTGCCAGAACTCGTGAGTTCAATAAGGTACGAAGAGGTTTTGATCCTGAAACTGGTGTTGCACTGAAATAGTAAACTAAAATGAAAAGCTATCAAGATCAAAAATCATTGATTTTATCATTTTATGATGAGCTAGAAGCAGCAAATGCAGACAGTGTTGGAAAAGTCATCAGTCAGTTTACAAACCCAGACTTTCAATGGTATGGTGTCTATCCGTTTAACGAACAGAACGGCGGAGATGCGGTAGCAGAAGTTTTCTGGATCCCTTTTCTCTCTGCCTGGTCTAATGTTCAGCGCCGGCAGGACGTTTTTCTGGCAGGTACCAGTGAGATTGACAATACTGACTGGGTTATCAGCATGGGACACTTTATGGGCCTTCTGGATGGAAATTGGTTAGGTTTTCCTGCCAGCCGAAAAATAGCTTTCCTGCGTTATGCTGATTTCAATTGCATTAAAGATGGTAAAATAATAAGAAGCAGTTTTTTCTGCGATCTCATTGGCTTCATGCATCAATTGGGCATCAACCCCTTACCTCCCCAAACGGGTGCTTCTTTCATTTATCCTGGTCCAAGAACACATGATGGACTATTATTTGAACCTCAGGACCAGAGAGAGTCTCGGAAAACCCTTGAATTGGTAAACCGAATGATAGGCGATCTTTCAGATCTTAATAAAAATGAAAATGACTCCCCATCTCCAGATTTGCTAAAAAAAACTTGGCACGATGACATGACCTGGTACGGTCCAGCTGGTATTGGAGCATCTTACACTATTCCGCGATACCAGGAACAGCATCAGTTACCATTCAGGAGAGGTCTGAAAGATAAGGTTTTTAATGGCCACATCTGCCGATTTGCAGAGGGCAACTATGCGGGTTTCTTTGGTTGGCCCAACCTGACCAACACGGCTACAGGTGGTTTTTTAGGGCTGCCTGCAAGTGGTACTCCTGCAGATATGAGGGTTGTGGATATCTACCGTCGGCAAGGAGAAAAACTCTCTGAAAACTGGGTGTTGATTGACCTGCCTTGGTGGTTAAAACAGCAAGGAGTAGATGTTTTAGGAAGAACAAAGAAAATTATTGAAACTTAACTAAAATTCCTTGATGACCCACGGACAATCATTTCACCCATGATTACTTTATGATTGGGAGGTTTTTCCGGTGTATTTATTCGTGAGATAAGATCTTCTACAGAAGCATCAACCATACTTCTGACAGGTTGGCGAACTGTGGTCAGGTTGAAACTCGGCCATGAGGCCATAGGGATATCGTCAAAACCGATGATCGACACATCTTCTGGAACTTTCAAGCCCAAACCGCTTCTAATGGCATCAAGCGCACCAAATGCCATAATGTCATTAGAGCAGAATATAGCGTCTGCTGGATTCGGTCTTTCCATTAAGCTAATAGTAGCAGCGTAGGCATCATTGTAGTTGTAATTACCGACTTCTCTTAATGTCTCTACACCATTCTTACTCATAATTTCCATAAATCCCTTTTCTCTGTCGATACTAGTTGTAGTGTCTTCACTGCCCGCAAGATATGCTGGACGCTTATGACTTGAGTCTAGAAAAAATTGAGCCACCATGCTGCCCCCGGCCTTGTTGTCACAACAGAACCAACTTGCATTTGATTTTGGAATATATCGATTAAAAAGGGTGACGGGTGTCCCTCTCCGCTCACACTGATAGGACATTTCTGAGCTCAATGTTGCTGCAGTAATTATAATTCCGTCTACTTGGTATTCGAGTAACTGCGGAAGGATGTCGTCCAAGCTCTGATCTCGGTGTACTACAAACAACATCACTTTCTGACCATTTTCTTGAAATTTCCTGCTCAAAAGATCTAATACTTCAGGGTAAAATGGGTTTGTCGTTACGTTTGAAATGACTATTCCAACCATGTTAGACCGTCGAGTGATTAGGCTTCGGGCCATAGCATTTGGCTGATAACCAAGTTGTTTTGCAACTTCAAAAACTTTTTGTCTGGTTTTTTCCGTAACAGGGCTTTCTGGTAAATAGGAGCGAGAAACTGTTGATTGGGAAACACCCGCAAGATTTGCTACCTGGGTGGAAGTGACATTAGCTTTTTTTATCATATGTAAACTTTTAATTTTAGTTAATTTTTACAATTTAAAAATACGATGGTAATAAATTATTAAGAATCCATGCTTGTATGCATTACTAGATCATCCAAGTACTTTGAGTCAAGTTTTCATCAATTTCACAAATTTGAATTTTTAAAATAAAACGGTACTTAATTTAGTATAGTATGAAGAAAATTTATATTTACACTGGTAAATTTATTAATAAAATATCAACATAACATACGTATGCAATAGAATTCAATTTAAAAAATTTGAGAAAAAGTTTGATCCGCCGATATAAAATAGTATTCTTCAGGCGAGCGATTAGATAAGTACACAAGAAAGGAAAAAATAAATATGAAATTAAGTAAAGATAGAATATTGACCACACATGTTGGTAGCCTTCCTCGTTCTGAAAAAGTTTTTAAACTTGTCTTCGCAAAGGAGGATGGAAAAAATATAGACAAAAAAGAATATGACGAAGTTATTGCTGAGGCTGTTAAAACAGTGGTAAAAAAACAAGAGGAAGTAGGAGTAGATGTTGTAAGTGATGGAGAGCAAAGTAAGATCAGTTATGCCACATATATCAAAGACCGTTTGAATGGATTTGAGGGGGACAGTCCTCGACAAACTCCAAAAGATCTTGAAGAATTCCCAACATTTTCCTCGAGAGCATCAAAATCCGGAGGTGTTCCAACATATACCCGTCCACGTTGTACTGGGCCAGTTACAATAAAGGACATGAAACCACTTGAAATCGATCTCGTAAATTTACGAAAGGCACTTGATGGGATTAGTATCTCTGAAGCTTTCATGAACGCTGCTTCACCAGGTGTGATCGCTCTATTCCAGCCAAATGAATATTATCCCGATCACAAAAGCTACCTCTATGCTTTAGCAGATTCAATGAAAGCCGAATATGAAGGGATTGTGAAAGCTGGCTTTCTAATTCAGATTGATAGCCCCGATTTAGCTCTTGGACGTCATGTTCTTTTCAAGGACAAAAGTGACAAAAAGTTCCTTTCTATGATTCAACTCCACATCGAAGCCCTAAATCATGCACTTGAAAAAATACCCTCAGAAAAAATTCGTCTGCATGTCTGTTGGGGTAACTATCAGGGGCCTCACCACTGTGATATCGAGATGAAGAAAATTCTTCCTACAGTCCTTAAAGCCAAACCTCAGGCTCTTTCATTTGAAGGATCTAACCCACGTCACAGTCACGAATGGACTGTTTTCAGAGATATAAAAATTCCTGAGGATAAGATTTTGATTCCAGGTGTAATAGATTCTACAACCAACTTTGTAGAGCACCCTGAACTGGTTTCAGAACGAATTTGTCGATTTGCAGATATTGTTGGAAGAAACAGGGTAATTGCTGGCTCCGACTGTGGATTTTCTACGTTCGCAGGTTTTGGAACAGTCGATGCTGACATAACCTATGCAAAACTTTCATCGCTGGCAAAAGGTGCAGAAATAGCTTCAAAAAAGCTTTGGTAAAATCTTTTTCAGCAAGGTGTTATTTAATAACACAAAACACAGGCTGTTTGATAAATTTTTGAAACTGTTTTCTCCACCAAAAAATAATTAATTATTGTGTCACCTATGAAAACACTTGAAACTATGGGAAAAAGGCTAGTTCGTAGGAGTGAAATGGTTCCCTGTAAAAGTGCCTTTATTGATGCTCATACTCCTGGGAGTCATCTCAAGGACAACTTTAGTATTATTGGGCCAGGTGTAACAGAAAATAAAGAACAGTTCATCAATATACGCGAACCACATGGATTCAACATCGGAGCAGCTGGTCAGCCACCTCACATCAAAAACTCACTACATAGCCACTTCACAGCTGAGGTGTTCATCATTCATGAAGGAACTTTCGAAATTTACTGGGGGTTGAAGGCTAAAAACCGGACAACTCTGTCTGAGGGAGACGTAGTTTCTATACCAACAAATTGTTTTCGCGGATTTGAAAACATAGGTGATAAATATGGATTCATGTTCGCAATTCTTGGAGGAGATGATACAGGCGGTGTTGAATGGGCTCCTCAAGTATTCGAAGAAGCTGAAGATCATGGACTAGTATTGCTTGAAGATTTTGGAGTATGGGATACCAATAAGCATCCCATTCCAAAAGGTGCAAAACCAGTTAGACCTATGAGTCATGAAAAAGCCGCAACTTATGAGAACTACTCTACTGATGAGATGGAACTACGAATATGTCGCTCAGACTCTCTTAAACCATTAAAAAATCATCCTTTAAAACTTGGAGAATACGGCTCAATTCAACTACATCGTTTAATAGGAAAAAAAGAAGCTGATATTCCTGGTAGAGATGGGTTCGAATTATTACTCTCCGTCGCCAAACCAGGAGGAGGATTTAAACCGTTTAGTAGACCTGAAAAAGAAGTCCTAATCTGTTATGAAGGAATCTGGAAAATCGATTGGACTGGTGAGGGGCAAAAAGGAAGTTTTTTGCTCAATGCCGGTGATTTGTTTTCAGTACCTGATCACTTTGAAAGGTCAATGGAATGCGTTGGGAAAAATGAGGGATCTCTATACTCTGTCATAAATGAAAACTCACCGAAAGATCCTAGTTGGACTAACTGATTTTATCACCCTTTGTCTATTTTCTTGCGGTCTGCACATAAGTTACTAAGTATATTAGCAAAAAAGTGGTGGGTCGGCGATGGTTCTAACCCCGGACCACCTGATTAAAAGGAAAAAAGTCATTTGGTAATCTTATTTCCACATAAGATTGCATCGTAAAAAATCAAATTCAATAATATAATTACTAATTATATCAATAAATTATGAATGGTATAATGACCAAAGTTTGACTTTTTACGAGACCATCAAATAAAAACAGGTTTTTTAATTGACTTTAACAATAATGAAAGATAAATTAAATCCCGTAAAGCAACTAGGCTGAGCCTGTTAAAGTATCACTTGCTCAATGAGTTGTTTATGTAGACGGTAAACGGTTCAGTGAATTGTTTGCTATAAAATCAATTTTTTAAAAATCCTAAAAAGGAGATGACATATGCAAGACAAGATGTTTTATAAAGACCTGGCATTCACAGGGGCGAAGGACTTCAAGAGCGGTAAGTTGGGCAGACGCGAATTCTTGTACCTTTGTGCCTTGGCCGGAGTTGCCACATCATCCGTGATCGCCGGCGATGCTGAAGCGGCAGCAAACGAAATTGTGTTGTGGAACTGGGGGGGCGATGCCGTCAAATGCCATACTAGTGCTTTTGGTGCCGCTTTCACAAAAGAATCCGGTCTTCCAGTCAAATATGATACCTCAGGACCGTTACAAGGAAAAATCAAAGAAATGGTGAATTCCGGAAATGTTACCGCAGATGTCGCAGATGCCGATGCCTTCGATGCAATTTCACTAGGCAAGTCTGGTCATTTGGAGAAAATTGATTATTCCGTCGTTGACAAGAAAAAGGTACTCGAGGGATTCGCTTGGGATTACGGAGTCTCGATCATCTTTTATGGTTATGCGTTCATGTACGATACAAAAAAATTCAAAGGCAACCCACCGAGCACTTGGGCGGATTTTTTCAATACCAAGAAGTATCCCGGCAAGCGATCCTTGTATAAATGGGCGAACGGTTCGCTCGAAGGTGCCCTGATGGCCGATGGCGTGTCAAAAGACAAGGTCTATCCAATGGATCTTGACCGTGCGATCAACAAGATCAAGTCGATCAAATCCGATACAATCTTCTGGGGTTCTGGTTCTGAAGCACAACAAATGATTGTGAATGGTGAAGTTTCTATGGGAATGGTCTGGCTCAACCGCGCAAAGGCGGTAGAGGCTGACACCAACGGACGCTATCGACTCAACATGAATGAGGCGATTGCAATGCCCGGAGCTTATCTAGTTCCTAAGGGGAATCCGGCTGGACGAGCAAATGTAATGAAATTTATTGCCTCGTGCCAAGTAGCTGAACGTCAAATCGAAATTCTTAGATGTCATGGGATGACTCCATCTAACCCCGAAGCCTTCGGAATGATCCCAGATGACCTTAAGCGTTTTGCAGTGACTTCGGAAGAGAATCTTTCGCGAGTTCTCCTTAACGATCCTATTTGGTGGGCGGAAAATGGTGGAAATGCCGTCAATAAGTTTCTAGAAGCCATTGGCTAACGACGTGCAAGAGTAGGACGATCGGCCCGATAATATTTAATTGGAAAACCAGTAATGCGACGAACGCTTACTGGTTGCTCGTGGTACCATTGTTTGGGCTGATCATAGCTCTCTATGCTTGGCCGGTAATAAATATTCTTTGGCTTGGGGTTTCTGACCCGGAACTAGGTATACAAAATTACAAGCTACTATTCACAAAGTCATCGCTGGTCAAGATTCTCTGGACTACAATACGAGTGTGCCTCATCACGACACTATGTAGCGTGGTGATCGGCTATCTGATTGCCTATGCCATGGTTCATCTGGTTGGACGAGAGCGAAACTGGATGCTGACACTCGTACTGATTTCCTTCTGGGTCTCGGTCTTGGTCAGAGCTTTTTCTTGGCTGACACTGCTTGGTAGAAACGGTCTCGTCAACGCTGCACTGGTAGGCAGTGGCCTGGCGGAAGAACCGATTAGCATGATTCGCAATGAATTTGGAGTTTTGATCGGCATGGTCCACTACATGGTTCCGTATGCGGTTCTCCCCCTGCTCGCCAATATGCAAGGAATTGATCATCGAGTTATGGATGCGTCGCGCAGTCTTGGTGCTGGCCCATTACTAACATTCGTGAGAATTTACCTGCCATTGACGAAACCGGGAGTAATTGCAGCATCACTGCTCGTTTTCATTATCAGCTTGGGTTTTTATGTTACCCCAGCCTTGCTGGGTGGAGGACGGGTGCTCATGATTGCGGAATATGTGAGTGTGCAGATTCTCGTCACAGTGCAATGGGGAGTGGCGGCAATGTTAGCAACTCTGTTACTTTCTGGAGTTCTTGCCCTTTTATACATCATGTCCCGATTTATGAACATTGGTGAAGTTTTCGGGGCTAGAGCATGACAAAAAAGAACAGTTTAGGTTGGAATTTTCTTCGTGGTTTTGCTTGGGCCGGACTTGCTTTCCTCGTCCTGCCAACGCTGATCGCCGTGCCAGTCTCACTGACACCAAAGCGTTATCTTTCTATGCCGACAGGAGAGGTTTCCCTGCGCCACTACATCAATCTTTTTAGTAGTACGGAATGGATGTCGAGCATTGGACAGAGTACGATTATAGCTGGTTTTTCAGCACTAATTGCTACTGTACTTGGGACGCTCTGCGCCATCGGCCTGTGGCGAATATCATCTAGGGCATCGGAAGCTATCCGGGGAATTCTGTTGCTGCCCTTGATCATTCCACCGATCATTTCGGCGATGGCCTTCTATCGAATTTGGGTAAAACTAGGACTGCTGGACAGTTACTCAGGTATGATCATTGCCCATGCGATTCTAGCAGCACCAATGGTGTTGATCACAGTTTCTGCCTCGCTCGCTAATTTCGACCTGAGACTCGAACAGGCTTCGTGCAATCTTGGCGCATCGATTGGTACAACGTTGCGGCGTGTAGTTCTGCCGTCAATTAAACCGGGAATTTGGGCCGGCGCAATTTTCGCCTTTATTCTTTCGTGGGATGAAATTGTCGTTGCCTTGTTTATTGCCAAGTTCCGGATTATGACTCTCCCACGAAGAATGTGGGACGGCATTCGTGAAAATACTGATCCGACTGTGGCCGCTTCCGCTGTCGTTTTGGTTCTTGTCACTATTAGCGCACTGACAATTTACTCCATCATGACTAATCATGTTAGGATACAGGGAAGTCCTGAGCAGGAAGAGAATAGTTAAACATATTATAAAAAATTAGACGGAAATGGATATCGAGCTTAGCCACGAACAACGAATGTTGTTGGAGACAGTACAAGGATTTTTGGAGCAAGAAATTTACCCCCACGAAGAAGAGGTTGATCGTCTGGGGCGAGTACCGTTAGAACTTGGTCGGCAGATTGAGAAACGCGCGATCGATATCGGATTATTTGCCGCAAATCTGCCGGAATCTGTTGGCGGAGGTGGGCTCGACTATCAGAGTTTGGTACTGATTGAACGGGAATTCGGAAAAACCAGCCATGCGCTTCATTCTTGGATTGCGCGCCCTGCTGAAATTCTAATGGCATGCGAAGGAGATCAGGTTGAGAAGTATTTGATACCTTGTGCTAGGGCAGAAAAACGGGAACTCTTTGCTCTTACTGAACCGGAGGCGGGTTCGGACATCATGTCCATGAAGACCAACGCCCGTCGTGACGGAGATGACTGGATTCTTAACGGTTCAAAACACTTCATTTCTGGTCCCGTGATGCCAGACTTCGCCATCGTTTTTGCAGTAACTGGAATTGATGAAACCGAACGCGGTCCCCGCAAACGGATTACCGCTTTCCTTGTCGATGTCGGAACTGATGGCTTCGATATTTCTGAGGGAACCCGCTCAGTGAGTTATCGTGGATATCTGACTTTCCAACTTGGTTTTTCTGATGCCCGCTTAGGCCCTGGTCAGATTCTAGGTGAAGAAGGACGTGGTCTGGAACTATCTGGAAAATGGTTGTCTATGAATCGCGTCTGGGTCGGTGCGAGTTGTTGCGGAAAAGCTGAACGGCTTTTTAATTTAGCCTCCGAGTGGGCTGCAACTCGAAAACAATTCGGTCAACCTATTGGTAAATTTCAGGCAACAGGTTTCAAACTTGCTGATATGGCGGTTGAGTTAAAAGCCGCAGATCTCCTTGTGATGGATGCAGTTGCAAAGGGAGATAAAGGCAAGATGTCTGATTCTGATGCGGCTATGGTTAAACTCTTCTGTTCGGAAATGTTGAACCGCACTGCAGACCATACGGTGCAAATATATGGCGGTATGGGGCTGATGGAGGAAATGCCGATCCAGCGTCTTTGGCGAGATTCCCGTCTCGAACGCATCTGGGACGGAACGTCCGAAATCCAGCGTCACATCATTTCGCGTGCGATTCTCAGACCGCTTGGAGCATGAACCTGACGCAACGCCAAAATCTTGAAAAACTACTAAAACCACGCCATCTGGCAATCATAGGTGGCCGCGATGCTGAAGCGGTTGTCAAAGAATGTGCGAGAATCGGTTTTACCGGTCAGATTTGGCCGGTGAATCCGAAAAGAGAAAAGATTGGTGGGTTCAAATGTTTCGCCAGTGTCGAGGACTTGCCGGAAGCACCGGATGCAGTTTATCTTGCGATTCCACGAGAGGCCGCAATATACACATTGAAACGGCTTGCCGAAATGGGCGCGAGCGGTGTTGTCTGCTATACAGCGGGTTTCAGTGAAATCGGTGTAGAAGGCACGGAGTTGGAGGAAGCACTTGTCTCAGCTTCCGGAGACCTTGCTCTAGTAGGTCCGAATTGCTACGGAGTCATCAATTATATTGACAAGGTTGCACTGTGGCCGTTCCCACACGGTGGTACCAGTCCAGGTTATGGTGCGGCAATCATAACTCAGAGTGGGATGCTTTCTTCCGACCTTACAATGAGCCAACGATCATTGCCGTTTGCCTATATGATTTCGGTAGGGAACCAATCAGTGCTGAGGCTGGAAGACTTCATTGATGTTCTTTGTACTAAGCCAGAAGTCAAAGCCATCGGTCTGCACATTGAAGGCGTAAAGGACATTTCTCGTTTCAGTGAAGTTGCTCTCAAGGCACTGGAAGCCGGAGTTCCAATCGTTGCTCTGAAAACAGGTTCCTCGGAGATTGGCTCGGAATTGACGGTCAGCCATACTGCATCTTTATCAGGTAGCGACGACCTTTTTCAGGCACTCTTTGACCGCTTGGGTATCATCCGTGTTTCACATCCGGTGCAGCTGCTCGAAACTTTAAAATATCTTTGTGTCGCCGGTATACCAAAGGGAAAAAGGTTAGTGGGTCTGACTTGCTCTGGTGGTGGTGCAACATTGCTTGCCGACCATGCGGAAAAAATCGGTTTGGAATTCACACGACCCTCAAAAAAAACCGCGAAACGACTCACTCGCTTGCTTCACTACACGGCTACTGTGTCAAACCCACTAGATTACACAACTCCAATTTGGGGCATTCCGGAGCGTGTCCTACCAGTCTTCGAGACTATGTTAACTGATCCTTATGATGCCGCTATTTTTGTCCAGGATTACCCGCCACCTGAGCTTGACGAAAGTAAACCATTTTATTTGAGCGATGCGAAATCTTTTATCGATGCAGGAAGTAAAGTCCGTATACCTTCTGCAATTTGTTGCACACTTCCGGAAAATATGGACCAATCTACTCGGAAAATGTTAGTTGAAAACGGGGTTGCTCCGATGCAGGGTATCCACGAAGCACTTGAAGCCATTTCCTCCTCTGTTTGGTATTTCGGTCGCCGTGAAGCAATCCGGAAGAATGGTATTGAAAAATTGCGAATTAAACCTTTATCCGGAATTTCAACTGCGGGAATTGTTTCAACTTTGATAGATGAATGGGAGGGGAAAAAACACTTGCTGGAAATCGGATTGAGCGTGCCGGAGGGGGACATTGCCGACTTTGCGGAAGTTCCGGAAGTAGCAGAGAAGATAGGCTTTCCGGTTGTTGTCAAAATGGTTGGCAAAAATCTGGCACATAAGACCGATGCCGGTGCAATAGCTTTGAATCTTTTAAGTTGGGAGGAGGTCAAAATCGCTGTTGACCGCATGAAAAAGGATGTAGAACATTTTGATCCGGCTGCGGTTTCGGAGAAATTTCTTGTTGAAAAGATGCTTGAGAGACCCATTGCTGAATTGTTGGTTAATGTTAGAACTGATCCTCAGTTCGGAATGGCCATGACACTGGCCGCTGGTGGAATTCTGACAGAACTGCTTGCCGACGCAGTTACAATTCTACTCCCGACGAATCGCAATGACTTGGAAAATGCGCTAAAGAGTTTGAAAATATCGAAACTATTTGATGGTTTCCGAGGTGGCGAAATGATTGATACAGAACAACTCGTTACGGCACTTCTTAACCTTGTGGAGGGAGTCATGAACCCAGCAATCGGTATCAAAGAAATTGAAATCAATCCGCTATTCGTTTATAAGGAGAAGGTGTGTGCGGTTGATGTCTTGATGCGTATTGTAACCGTAACGTCAGGTGCAGTTAGCAGCAAATAAAACATGTAATTAAAAAAGATTAAAAAATTTAATAATTGAAAGGAAATATTATATGGAAGAAGTAACCGTTGTTAAGAAAGGGAGAGTTCTTGAAATTCTCCTGAACAGGCCAAAAGTCAATGCAATTGATCTTGCTACCAGCCGTAAATTAGGGGATGCTTTTGTTTTGTTGCGTGATGATCCGGAACTGTGGGTGGGAATCCTAACAGCCGCAGGGGATAGAATTTTTTCTGCAGGTTGGGATCTCAAGTCACTGAATCAGGGAGATATGTCCTTAGATGATTGGTGGGAAAACGACTATGGAGCCGGAGGTTTTGCAGGATTGACCGAAATGTGGGATTTGAATAAGCCCGTGATTGGGGCTCTCAACGGCTTGGCAATTGGTGGTGGATTTGAAATGGCAATGGCCTGTGATTTAATTATCGCTGCCGAACATGTGGAATTTGGGTTACCGGAACTGCCATTAGGAATCGTCCCTGATGCCGGTGCCATTCAGCGCCTTCCTAGACGAATTCCGTATAATGTCGCAATGGAAATGTACCTCCTCGGTCGACGGATGACGGCCAGCGAGGCACAAGGATATGGTTTTGTGAATAAGGTCGTCTCCAATGAGATACTGATGAAAACGGCCAGAGAATGGGCCAATCAAATTGCCGAATCAGCCCCGCTTGCTTTGCAGACTGTCAAGGAAGTTTTGCGCGCCATAGAAGGCGATACCATTGAACAGTCTTTTCAAACAATGCGAAAAGCAGATTTGCCTGTTTATAGAAAAATGTTAGGATCAGATGATGCCAAAGAAGGGGTAAAAGCATTTGTGGAAAAACGTAAACCGGATTTTA
>Ga0209035_10000318_pt1 | contig 18875 bp, 21 predicted proteins | sample MarorgKNORR_S2LV_6_FD_188220 | JGI IMG/M metagenome (GOLD analysis project Ga0209035, IMG submission 188220) | Marine microbial communities from the Southern Atlantic Ocean, analyzing organic carbon cycling - AAIW_A/KNORR_S2/LV (SPAdes) (version 2) | ecosystem: Environmental > Aquatic > Marine... | reverse complement strand
ATTCTGAGATTTTTATCTATAGTATCAATTTATTTAATTGTTAGCACTTGTTCTTCAGGTGATGACATGGCTGATTATAGTTCTCAATATGAAGTTACTGGCCCTCAAACTTCAACAACCAATACTTCGCCTACAACAACCAATACTACACCTACAACAACCAATACTACACCTACAACAGAACCAGCAACCACTAACGTTTCAACTTCAGATTTTAATTCGGAAACAAACATGGTGCTACTGAGGATATACATGTATGAATCAGATGGAAGTGGAGGTGAAAATGAGATTATAATTACAGAAGAGGTTCCTGTATTTGATATTGAAGGCTCAACTCATAAGTTTTATACAAATATGGGGGCAACCCAATTAATTCAGTTAGATGAGGATGGTAATGTCATATATGGGGAAGATGAAAGAGATAGTTATTTTCAAACAACACATTTTGAAGTTCCTGCAAAGCTTGATTTTCAGGTTACGAGCAATGTTGAAGTTAATATGGAGGTATATTATTCGAACGCTCAAGATCCTGATAATCCTGATAAGCCAACAGAGGTGTATGAATACATTTGGGATTTTGGTGATAATGGAAAAATTGATGGAAAAAGTATAGTAGCTTGGAGAACTACTGAATATGAACAGTATACTACACCATTTGCTCTTTTTCCAGTTAAATTCGGAGGTAAGTATCGATCAACCAGTAATTTTCCAATGTCTGAAATAGTCTACAAACAATTACTTTCTATGGAGTATGAAAATGTTGAGTTTAGATATGAATCAGATTTATATACTAGTGAGCAAGATGTTTTAGACAATATTAAAGTAAATTTTGATCAATCTTTATCAGATATGGCTGGAACTAATGGGCCAAACAATCTATCAGTAGTCAACCTATTTGGTGGTAGAGAATATTTTTGTGGTGCAGAAGCTTTTTGTGTGGGAAATGATGGTTTTATAAACATATTTGTAAAGACTCCAGACTTATACATTTTTTCTCATGAAATTGGACACACATGGTCACTTAGAGAAGACTCACCAGTTAATTGGACTGAGTGGGAGGATATGCAAGTAAATAACTTTGTTTCTGATTATGGTTTAACCAATGTTTATGAATACTTCGCTGATGCTTTTTTTCTATATTTTTCAGGTCAACTAGAATTAGAAGATTTTCCGGATATATATAAACTACCAGATTCAGTTAAAGAAAAATTAGATTCATATTTTCAATAAATTAAACACGATAAGTTAATTTCTCAATTATGAAAAAATCATTCTATTTATTACTAATCATATTTATAATTTCTTGTTCAAAAGAAAGTGATTCTGTTTCAGAGTCCTATTCTACAAATACTTCAGTCAATCAAGTTTCAGTAAGTCAAACAACTTCTACTGCGACAACATCAACCACAGCAACTACTGCGACAACATCAACCACAGCAACTACTCCGACAACAACAACGACTAACTATTACAGTAGTGGTGAACTTATTCCTAATAATAATATTTCAGAATGGTTTGATAGATCTTTAGACGTTTATGGAATTAGATTATTAGTTGCAGGTTCAGTGAGTGGTCAAAATGCAGTTCCGGACGAATGGGCATATAAGACTGCACAATTATTTAAACTTTTAATAAATAAGGATGCTGAGGGAATTAACCAAAATGATCAAGAGAATATGATTAAAGTATTGCTAGGAGAAGTCGGATGGCATCAAGGTGTTCCAGCTGGTCAAAGATTAGGTTATGGTGGTGGAGATGAGTATAATATAAGTCCATTAACAGATGATGGTATATCTAGTTATGCAGGACTTCAACAATTAAATGATTCAATGATGCTAGATGATATGGTGTGGTATATGAATGTTGATAGTCAATTTAAAGGGGATGATGATATTAACGAGATTCTAGAACATACTTTACATACACTTCATCGATTTGGTGTAAGAGGTGCTGTGACTGGATCTAGTGAGGCTCTTCAGATGGAAGATAATGTTGGTGATATATCCAATACTGAGCTATTTTTAGCTATGAAAGAAGCTTATGATAATGGAGTCTTTGGAATAGATGGGTATGGAGGTGATATTGACAATCAAGATGCATGGCCAGTTATGTTAAAAGAATATCAATATTTATTGACCTTTGGAATGTGGGAATTTGGAACTGAATTCTGGACTGACGGTAGTCTTTCTCCTGAATGGAATGACAACGCTAATACACCTCAAGGAATTTTAGATAACAACCCTTTAGGATACGCGTTGTTTAATCAGTATATGGCGCCAGTTTTATCAAAACCTAGTAAAGAAACTCTAAGAGAGATGTTTCAAGATAACGACGGAGGTGTTTCAGGTTACGAATCAGATTAATTACTTAATATCTTCCAACATAAATAAGAATGCATATTCCATTGCAATCTCTTTAAGAGGTTCAAATCTTCCAGAAGCTCCACTGTGTCCTGTATCCATATTTGTATGTAATAGAATGATATTATCTCCTTGATGATATGTTCTAAGCTTTGCAACCCATTTTGCAGGTTCCCAGTATTGAACTTGTGAATCATGTAATCCAGTTGTAACTAATGTATTTGGATAGGCTACATTTTGAAGATTGTCATAAGGTGAGTAAGATTTCATGTAATCATAGTATTCCTTATCATTTGGATTACCCCACTCATCATATTCTCCTGAAGTAAGTGGAATTGAATCATCTAACATTGTGGTTACAACATCTACAAAAGGAACTGCTGCTATTATACCATTATAAATTTCTGGAGCTATATTCATAACTGCTCCCATTAGTAAACCTCCTGCAGAACCTCCTTCTGCATATAAATGATTTTTGGATGTATAATTATTTTCAATCAAAAATTTTGAGCAGCTTACAAAATCCTTAAATGTGTTTTTCTTATATAACATTCTACCATCTTCATACCATGAACGACCTAAATATTGACTTCCTCTAACGTGTGCAATTGCAAACACAAAACCCCTATCAAGTAAACTTAATCTTACAGATGAAAATGAAGGATCTATGGTTGATCCGTATGAACCATATGCGTATTGAAGAATTGGAGTATTCTTATTAAGTTCAGTGTCGACATGCCTAACTAATGATATTGGTATTTTTATACCGTCATGTCCAGTAGCAAATAATCTTTCGGAGGTGTAATTTTTAGAGTCAAACTTACCTCCTAAAACCTCTTGTTGTTTCTTAATTTCTTCTTTTTGTGAAACTACATTGTAATCAATAACACTATATGGAGTTGTTAACGAAGTGTAATTATATCTTATTACATCAGTGTCATATTCAGGATTTGAGCCTATAGATGCATCATAGGTTTCATTCTCAAAGTCAAATTCACTTTCCAGTCCTAAATAATAATCTTCATCTCCATCCCAACTTTTAATCCTAATTTTTAAAAGACCGTTTATACGCTCTCCAAGCACCATAAAATTTTTAAAAAAATCAACTTCTTCAATTAACACATCATCTCTATGAGAAACTACATCCTTCCAGTTTGATTTTGATGGTGTTGAAATAGGTGTTCTAACTAACTTAAAATTAGTGCTTTCATCTATGTTAGTTGAGATATAAAACATATCACCAAAATGATAAGGTCTATATTCTAAACCTCTTTCTCTTTTTTGGATAAGCTTAAAAGATCCTAGAGGGTTTTTACTTGATAGAAATCTATATTCATTTGACATAGTACTTCCAGATCCTATCATAATGAATTCTCTAGATTTTGAAGGATAAACATAAGTTGAAAAAGTGTCATCTTTTTCTTCGTATATCAAAACATCATTTTTTTGATTATCTCCTATTAAATGTCTAAATATTTTATCAGATCTTAATGTCTGTGAGTCCTTTCCAGTATAAAAAATAGTTTTACTATCAGCTGCCCAAGTAGCATATGAGTTTACTCCTTCAATATTATCTGAGTACATCTCATTTGTAGAAAGATCTTTAACTTTAATTGTATAGATTCTTCTTGATAATGTATCAACTCCAAAGGCAAGTTTTTTATTATCTGGACTTATACTTAGTCCGGAAACTCTAAAATATTTATATTCTTTTGCTAATAAATTAACATCTAATAAAATTTCTTCTTCGGTATTTAAACTTTTATACTTTCGAGTATAAATAGGGTAGTCTTTCCCTTTTTCATATTTCGTTACATACCAATATTCATTATAAAAATAGGGAACTGATGAATCATCTTCTTTAATTCTACTTTTCATTTCATTGAAAAGCTTTTCTTGTAGACTTTTTGTTGATTTTAAAACTTCGTCTGTGTATTTGTTTTCTTGTTCTAAATAAGATATAACTTCAGGGTTCTCTCTTTCCTTTAACCAATAATAATTATCGACTCTAATATCATCGTGAATTTGAAGTTTTTTTTCAATTTTAAGGGCAGTAGGAGGGGATACACTCATATTGGAACAACTATAAAGAATGGTGGAGGTCAAAGATAATATTAATAAACTTCTCATGAGATCTTTTTTTAAATTTAGACAATTAATTTTACTAAATTTATTAAATGGATCTTGAAGACAAAAAAAGAAATGAAAAAACTAAATATATTATTAATTATTGCTGTATTATTTAATATAGTAATATCATGTAGCGAAGTTATTGAAACAAATGATTTAGGTGATAATCATGAAGTTTATGAGATGAGGGTTTATTATACTCACGAAGGTAAATTTGATGATATTCTTTCAAGATTTGAAAATCATACTACTAAGTTATTTGAAAAACATGGGTTTACTAATGTTGGATACTGGACGACAACTAAAAGAGACACTATAACCTTTGCAGATGAATTTATCTTTCAAAATGATGGAAATAAAGCATTAGTTTATATAGTTTCATTTAAAGATATGTATGCAAGAGATAATTCTTGGGATAATTTTATAAATGATCCTGAGTGGACAAAAGCTTATGAAGAGAGTAGGGTTAATGGGCCAATAGTTCGAAAAATTGAACAAGTTTTTCTTAGTCCAACAGTTTTTTCTAATTTAAAATAAATTTAAATAATAACATTACTTCTAGGAGTTTTTCATTCTTCTTAGCTCAGCTAACAATATATTTGCCCTTTGAGAGTAATTTAGAGGTGTTCCTGCTTCGTTTATTCTATCATAAACACTCCAGTAATCCTTTTCTAGTTTAGAGCTCATGTTTAAATCTTTAACATATAGTTCAAATTCCTTTCGTGTCATAAGTCTAATATAAAAAAGTTAGTTGATATATTTTGTAAATTAGGTAAATGGAAAAGTTTTTCATTTCCTTTTTGATAATTCTCTGTTTTTCTTGTAATGAAAATAAAGATTGGAATGTTTATGGAGGATCATATGAAAGAACCCAATATGTAGATTCAGATAAAATTAACAAGAATAATATATCTCAATTAGATAAGGTTTGGGAGTATAAAACTTTTGATAACGACAAAAATTCACAGATTCAAACAAATCCATTGATTATAGATGGAAAATTCTATGGAGTATCACCAAAACTTAAATTATTTTCATTGGATGCCAAATCTGGATCGGAAATATGGGTTTTTGATCCTTTTCAGAATGATATAAAATATTTTGATGACAATGATACATCTTTAAATGTATGTAGAGGTATAACCTACTTTGAAGATATACTTGAAAACTCCTATATCTTTTACGGAGTTGGTCCAAAATTATTTAAAGTAGACTCTAAAAATGGTGAACCTGATTTAACCTTTGGTGATAATGGTTTTATTGATCTTCATACTGGTCTTGGTGAAAATTCAAGTTCTTTATTTGTATCGATGACTTCTCCAGGTGTCATATATAATAATTTGATAATCGTAGGCTCTAGTGTAAGTGAAGGAAACCCAGCAGCAAAAGGAAACATAAGAGCTTTTGATGCTAACAACGGTAATTTAGTTTGGATTTTTAATACTATTCCTGAAATTGGAGAAGATGGTTATGAAACCTATAAAGACCCTAATGCTTATAAAAGACTGGGGGGTGCTAATGCATGGGCAGGATTAACATTAGATGAAAAAAGAGGAATCGTATATGCTCCAACAGGATCTATAAGCTATGATTTTTATGGTGGTGATAGACTTGGAGATAATCTATTTGCAAATTCTATTATAGCTTTAGATGCATCTAATGGAAAAAAATTATGGCATTTTCAAACAGTTCATCATGATGTTTGGGACAGAGACCTTCCTTCACCTCCAATTTTATTTGATTATAACTATAAAGACTCAATTATACCTTCACTGGCTCAAGTCACTAAATCAGGATACGTTTTCTTATTAAACAGAGTTAACGGAAAACCTTTACATAATATTATTGAAAGACCTGTACCTTCTGACTCTAAGTTAATTGGTGAAAGTTTATCTAAAACTCAGCCAATCCCAACTTTTCCTGATCCATTTTCAAGACAGTCACTATCAACCAATGACATTAATCCTTTTATTAGTGTTGCTGAAAAAGATAGTATTAAAAAAGTATTTACCTCCTTATCTAAAGAGGATATATATTCTCCTCCTTCAGAAAATGGAACTTTAATTTTTCCTGGTTATGATGGAGGAGCAGAGTGGGGTGGTCCTGCATTAGATCCTGTGAATAATAAGCTATATGTAAACTCAAATGAAATGCCCTGGATTCTTACAATGAAAAAACTATCAAATAGTGATTCTCTAGGAGTGAATATTTATAATAAACAATGCCTAATGTGTCATGCGACAGATTATAAAGGCTCAGGGAGGAATCCAACAATTATTGGATTAAAGGAAAGATATAGTTTTAATGAATTAAAATCACTTATTAAAAATGGAAAGGGTTTTATGCCTGGATTTTCATTTTTAGATAATGAAAAGTTAGAGACACTTACAGAATATATATATGACTTAAAAGATGGAGATATGACTGATTTATCAGTTATGAATGAAGAGGTCTTCTATACATCTACTGGATACAATAAGTTTTTAACTAAGGACGGTTACCCTGCTATTAATCCTCCATGGGGAACTCTTAGTTCAATAAATTTAAATACAGGTAAAATTGATTGGAAAATCCCTTTAGGTCAGACAGAAATAGGTGAAAAGAATAATATCCTAACTGGTTCAGAAAATTATGGAGGTCCTTTAGTAACAAAATCGGGAATAATATTCATTGCAGCTACTTCAGATAATAAAATCCGAGCCTTTAACAATGAAAATGGTGAATTAATATGGGAAAAGAACTTACCATATTCTGGATTTGCTACACCTAGTTACTATGAGATTGATGGAAAATCATATATAGCAATTGCATCAGGAGGGGGAAAACTTGGAAAGGAGTCTGGAGATTCCTATGTTGTTTTTAGTATAAAAAAATAAATTTTAAATAGTGAATTATGAATGATATTAAAAATAAAAAATGGAATCAAACTAAGACTAATGACTCATGGTCTATATTTAAAATTATGGGTGAATTTGTTGAAGGATATGAAAAATTAAGTGCTATAGGTCCTTGTATATCTATCTTTGGATCTGCACGAACTAAACCTGATAATAAATACTATAAACTTACAGAGGAAATTTCAGAAGAAATTGTTTCTAGGGGTTATGGAATTATAACAGGTGGAGGACCTGGGATTATGGAAGCTGCCAATAAGGGTGCTAATAAAGGAAAAGGAAGCTCAGTAGGGTTGTGTATAGATTTACCTTTTGAAGAAAACAACAATAAATTTATAGATAATGATAAAAAACTAATCTTTGATTATTTCTTTGTTAGAAAAGTGATGTTTGTCAAATATGCTCAAGGATTTGTTGTTATGCCTGGTGGATTTGGAACATTAGATGAAATTTTTGAAGCGCTAACATTGATTCAAACAAGAAAATCAGAAAAATTTCCTATAATCCTTGTTGGTTCTGAATTTTGGGAAGGAATAATTGATTGGTTAAGAAACACTCTTCTTTTGGAAAAAAACATAAACAAGGAGGATTTAGATCTCCTAAAAATTGCGGACACTAAAGATGAGGTAATGAACCTTCTTGAAGAATTTCATAATAATTATGAATTCAGTCCAAATTTTTAAATATGAAAAAATTAAAACCTTACATATTTATTCCCTTGTGGATACTTGTTTTTATATGGTTTTCATTTGGTATAACTCAAATATATTTAAGCTTTCAAAGTAAAGTTCATTAACTTAATGATTATGAAGAGTATATTTTTTTCTTTTTTATTAATTTTTAGTTTACCATGTCCAGAAGAAAATGGAGGATGTCATTTGTACGGTAAAATCAAGTTTGTTGAGTATGGAGAAGATTATAAAGTCAAATTTGTAAATTATGGGGAGGATTTAAGGATTAAATATGTTTCCTATGGTGAGGATAAAGTTGGCAAGTGGAAAGTCGTTGAGTATGGAGAAGATTATAAAATAAAAATTGTTAAATATGGTGAAGATTATAAGGTTAAAGATGTTTGGTATGGTCAGGGATGTGACTAAAATATATTAATAAGACTATTTTTTTTAAATTTACTATAACTTAAATCAATTAAAATGAATAAAAATATATCAATAATTATGTTAGTCAGTCTAATTTCCTTTGGGTGCAATAACATTCCAGAAAATTATATTGACTTAGAAAATGATAGTATAACGTTATCTGAAAACTCCAAAATTTATGAGGAAGTATGGAGCAAATTTTTTAATGAAAGAGATATGGATGTTATCAACAGTCAATATTTTTCTGAAGATGTTACAGTTGTTTTACCTGGAGATGATCTTGTAGGAATTGAACCTTTGAAAAACTTTTATGGTAACTATATAAATGGATTTTCTGATGCAGAATTTACATTTGTTGATCTATTTGGTCAGGGTGATAAATTAGTAAAACATTGGAACTTCAAAGGAACACATGATGGGGATTTCTTTGGAATACCTGCAACAGGAAAGAAAGTTGATCTATATGGAACAACCCTTATATTAATGGAAAATGGTAAAATCAAACAAGAACAAGATTTTTTTGATAATCTTGATTTTTATACACAACTTGGTTTGATGGAGTAATTAAAATAAATCAACTCACTTATTGAATAAGCCCTTTAATTAGGGCTTTTTTTTTTACATTAGAGATATGAAAAAAATAATATTACTTGTGATGATATTTTTGGCAGGATGCCAAAACATTGATATAGATAATGAACTTAAAGTTCTTGATAATTCAGATTCTGAAGAGTTGACATTCATCTTGGAATTAAATACAAAAAACAATTCTGCAGAGGATGTTGAAGAATTCACAAAGTATCTCTCCGATTTTATTGTTGAAAGAGAACCTTCATCTGTATATGGATATTATATCTCAGAAGATGGTAATAAAGTTACTTTAATAGAAAGATATAATAATAGTAAAGATGGAATTCAGCATGGGATTGATTTTATAAACGGACCTAATTTTGATAAATTTTTTGAAATATTTGAAATAGATAAATTTATAACTCTTGGTTATGCTACTGATGAATTTAAAGAGTTTACCAAAGAAAACGGTTTTGAAATTGAATACAGAGAATCAATAGGTGGATATGTAAGGAGATAATTCTGTTTATGAAAAAGCTTAAACTTTATGTATTCATTCCTATATGGTTATTCGGATTCTTTGTTTTATTATCTTTTGACTTATTTATGGAAGGGATTGTTTTTGAATGGTTGGAATGGAATGGAACAGATAAAAATGATTGGTTTTTCGTTTTATGGTGGGGAATAGTTTTTCTTTGGTTTTCATACGGTATAAGTCAGATTTATTTCAAGCTTAAGAAGTAGTAAATTATTTATATGTGTAACAATTTATATAGTAAGGGTTTATTTTTATTTATGTCTTTGGCTTTATTTGGATGTCAAACAAATAATAAAAAATCGATTGAGATTGGAAGTCTTTCTATTTTAGAATATCCTGATTCTCAAGAACTTCAAGTATGGATTGCATCTGACTCTCAGTATAAGCAAGTATTTCAGGTAAGAAAATATTTTGAAGATTTTGTCTATGAGGGTTTTTTTGACGAAAAAGAAATTCAATTAAAATTTAACAATCTAACTTGGTCTAAAATGGTTAAGTATCAAAAAAGATATTCTAATTTATTAAATAAATATTCAGGCATATATCAAGATTCTGAAAGGTTAAATAAATTTGTTGACTCACTTATTTTAACAGAATTCCCAGAAATAAATAAATTTACAGAAGAAATATTTAAATTAAGATATAATTAAATTCGCTTTATGAAAAATATATACACATTCATTCTATTTTCTTGTTTTACCTCTCAACTTTCAATTGCTCAACATGAAGGATATTCTTTGGATTCATGGAATAATCAACTTGAGATTGAGGAAATGTTTGCGAATCATATAGATAAGACTTCCTTCAAAAAACATCTTAAAAAACTTACAGAACGTCCTCATGTTGTTGGAAGTGAAGCTAATGAAGAGGTTATTCGATATATTGGTGAGGTTATGGATAATGCAGGATTAGATGTAACCAACTATCCATATGATGTGTATCTTCCAAATAAGCCAGGAAGTTCTTTAATTGAAATTGTAACTCCCTCTAGAGAAGTTCTTAATCAAAAGGAAGATATTATACAAAATGATCCATTCTCTGATGATCCTTTACTTTGGAAAGGTTGGAATGCATTTTCAGGAAGTGGAGATATTACTGCAGAAGTTGTTTATGCAAACTATGGACGTAAGGAAGATTTTGAAGCTTTAAAGTCTCTTGGTGTAGATGTTAATGGTAAAATTGTTTTGGCACGTTATGGAGCTAATTTTAGAGGCTTTAAAGCTAAGTTTGCAGAAGCGAACGGAGCTGCAGGACTTATTATATTTACAGATCCAAAAGACAGTGGTTATACTAAAGGTTTAGTTTATCCAGATGGACCATATTACAATGAATCAACTATTCAAAGAGGTTCCTTACTGACAACAGACTTCACAGGTGACCCTTTAACTCCTTTTGAACCAGCCTTACCTTTAGATGGTAAAAAGAAGATTAAAAGACTAGATCCTAAAGATGCTCAATTGCATACTATTCCTGTTACACCTATTGGATATGGTGAGGCAGAAAAAATATTAATGCAAATGAAAGGTAAAGCGGTTCCTCAATCATGGCAAGGTGGCCTTCCGTTTACATATAGATTAGAAGGTGGTTCTTCACTTACTGTAAGGTTGAAGGTAGATCAAAAGATCGATTTTGTTCGTGCTTCAAATGTGATAGGAATGTTAAGAGGAAGTGAAGCTCCTGACGAATGGATTATTTTGGGATGTCATTTAGATGCTTGGGGCTTTGGTGCAACAGATCCTAATAGTGGAACTGCAATGTTACTTAGTTTGAGTGAAACTCTTGGTGTTTTAAAAGATAAGGGATATAAACCCAAAAGATCTATTTTAATTGGACATTGGGATGCTGAGGAGCACGGTGTAATAGGTTCATCTGAATGGGTGGAGCAAATGAGAGATGAATTGAATGCAAAAGGTGTTGTTTATATGAATTTTGATGGAGGAGTATCAGGGAAAAGTTTTGGTGCTTCAGCAGCTCCAACTTTAAAAAAAATAATGGTGGAAGCATCTAAAGTGGTTGAATACCCATATACTGATCAAAGTCTATTTGAATTTTGGAAAAATGATAATCAAGATGAACCATCAATTGGAAATTTAGGTGGAGGATCTGATCATATCGCATTTTATATGCATGTAGGTGTTCCTTCATTGAGTGGAGGTGCTGGTGGTCCAAATCTTTATCACTCAAATTACGATAGCTTTAGATTCTATGAACAATATGTAGATCCTGAATTTCAAATGGGTCCAATGGTAGAACATATGGCAGGGTTGATGGCACTTCGAATGGCTAATGCAGAACTAATACCTTATAACTTGAATAGGTACGCCCAAGATTTGAAAATCCACTTTGGTAATGCTGAAAGTAAAATCAACGGATATGACCAAGAATTCAAAGGATTTAAATTGACAGCAGATGCAATTAAATCTCTTGAGCAAATTTCGCAGGATTTGACACTAGAAATAAAATCTAATTTAGAAGATGAAGATTATTCTAATAAAGAACTTCATAATTTAAACCAACAATTAATTGCTCTTGAAAAGAGTTTCATTTCAGATCAAGGAATGTACTTTGGCTCTTGGTATAAATCACTATATGCCTCTTCAGACCCTTTTAGTGGATACGCTGCTTGGATTCTTCCAGGATTAGAATATGAAATTGCCTTGAAATCTTCAGACAGACTTCAAGAGTGGGACTTGCGTTACACTAGTGCAATTAATTCATTAACCTTAAAGATGAAGCAGTTAATTCAGGATCTAAAATAATTAGTTCATTATTTATATGAAAAAGCTTATAGTTTTATTTCTTCTTTTTTTTCTTTTGATTTTTATGATTCCAAGAAAAGAAAAATCACCTAATATATTTTTAATAACTCTTGATGGAGTTAGATGGCAAGAAGTTTTTCATGGAATTGATATGGACCTTGTTGAAAAAACAAATTATGTTGAAGACAAAGCATTATTAATTAATAAATATTATTCATCTGAATTATTCGAAAGGAGAAAAAAACTAATGCCCTTTACATGGAATTATATTTATAAAAATGGTAAACTCTTTGGAGATTCCTTAAATAACTCAAACTTCAGCTTAACAAATAATAAGATTTTTTCTTATCCAGGATACAATGAAATACTTACAGGTAAGGCAGATTCAACAATAAAATCAAATGCAAAAATCTATAATAAAAATGTTACCGTATTAGAAAAACTGAACCAAACAAATAATTACAAAAATAAGATTGCTGCTTTTGCTAGTTGGGATGTATTTCCTTATATAATAAATGATAAAAGAAGTGGGATACCAGTAAATGCTGGATATATGGAAGAATTAAATATAAAAACTCCTATTGTAGACTACATCAATAAAAATCAAAAAAGAACTCCTGTTATTTGGGAAAATGTCAGACTCGATGTATATACCCATAATTTAGCTTTGGAATATATAAAAAAAAAGACTCCTAAGTTAGTCTACATAGCTTATGGTGAAACAGATGATTTTGCACATAAGGGAGATTATGATTTCTACATCAATTCTTTAAACTATACAGACAACATGATTGCAGAGTTATGGAGCTATGTTCAAAGCAATAAATTTTACAAGGATAATACCTATTTTATAATCACAACCGATCATGGAAGAGGACTAATTGAAGATTGGTCAGGCCATGGGACTTCAAAAGCATCTTGGTTAGCAATCCTTGGTCCTAATATTAAAAAAACAGGATTGGTTGAGGGAAACTTTTATACGAATCAAATAGCCGAAACCATAATGCAGATTTCAAAAAAGAGTGAAACTGAAATTCCTACAGATTAATTTATTTACCCAATACAGTATCAACCATAATTTTTAAAAGACTATTTTTTGGATCATCATTAACTAGTTCCCAAAACATAATTCCCTTTAAATCATTATCTAATACATATTCAGTCTTTTTCAAAACAGACTTTGCGTTATCAATAGATATAAAATTACCACTTCCCTTATTGTAACCATAAGTTGCATTTGCAGTTTCATCCCAATAAAACTCATAACCATCCTCTAGATTATCTATGTATCTATGAGATATAGTAGTTTTAAAATTACCAACTTGAAATAGTCCATTATTTATATCAGGAACATTTTCCCATATTCTCCCGTAGAAACCTCCTCCAATAACAATTTGATTTGAAGGAACCCCTATGCTTAACAGATACTGGACTGAACTATCTGCAGAGTAAGATTCTGAGTCATTAGAATATAATGGAGTATGATGTCCTGTCTTTACAGTACTATATAAATCATAGCTCATAATATTAACATGATCAACTAGTGGCATGACTTTTTGCCAATCAATCGATTGTTCAAGATATTTAGGAAAGCCACCTGCAGCAAAACTCAAAATATCATCGGAATTCATAACATTTCTTAATTCTTGAATTAATAAGGTGAAATTATCCTTGTCTTGAGATTTAAATGTGTGATTAGGAAACCCACTAATAGCAGGATATTCCCAGTCTAAATCAATACCATCAGCATTATATGACTTAATAATTTCTGCAGTAGAGTTTGCAAAATCTTTTCTTCCATTCTCAGTTGAGAATACATCAGAGCATGTTTTACAACCACCCCAACCACCAAGAGAAATTAAAACTTTAAGTTCTGGGTGCTTTTCTTTTAATCTAGTAAGATTCATTAGTGTAATACTGTCCTTTTCATTATCAATTGCCAGATTATTCCCTTTAAGATGAAGAAAGCTATATATAAGTTGAGATACTCCATTTAAATCATATTCATTGATTAATTTATCATCTCCTGAATAATATGCAATTACCTCTGCTTCATTATTTTCATAATTGGGATAATTAAGATCACTTTTACATCCTATAATCAGTAATGATAATACTAATATTTTCCTCATAAATCTATTTTAAAAAGTACGATATTTTGAATCAAGGAATCGATTAGCTTCAGGTTCTCTAAATAAAGATTTTTTACTATCCCAATGAAGTTTTTTATTAGGGAATTGCCCAGCTATTCCACCTAATAGAATTGTTTGTGTTAATCTTCCCGAATAAGAAAATGGAGCAGTACACTCAGCCTCTCCAAGACAAGCATCTACAAACTCATGATAATGTAATTTAGTCTCTATGTTATATTCTCTAATAGGCTCTCCCATTTTTTGAGCTTCAGAGTATTTAGAAATATCAATTTTTTTGTACTTACCATCTACAATTAATCTTGGTTCTTGCATAAAATGAGGTAAAAGAAGTCTTCCTTTCTCTCCAATAAACATAGATCCTTGCATCGGAAGTTCATCTTTGTTTGGTAAGGTTAAGTTTTCTTCTATTAATGGAAATTGTCCATCAGACCAAACCCAATTGAGTTTTTCTGTTGTATAGGGTGTGCCAGCAAACGTGTATGTAACTGTATTCTTTTTAGGATATCCATATCCATTAGGTTTTCTACATTCATTTTTAACAGTAAGAGGAACGTCTAATTCTAATGCATTATATGGGGTATCAAAAATGTGAACACCCATATCACCAAGTGTTCCGCATCCGTAGTCAACTATATTTCGCCATTTTCCAGGATGGTAATAACCTTCCTTATAAGGTCTTTTTGGAGATGTTCCAAGCCACAAATTCCAATCTAGTGAATCAGGAATAAGATCTTTTCCTTTTGGAGTTGGACCATCATAACCCCAACTTCTATCAGTCCAAGCTCTTACACTTTTTACTTTACCTATAATACCACCCTTGATTAAAATAGTTGCTAGTTTATAATCATAAAAAGAATGAACTTGAATTCCCATTTGAGTTATTAAGTTTCTCTCTTTGGCTATTTTCATCATAGATCTTGCTTCTGTTACATTATGAGTTAAAGGTTTTTGACAATAAACATGTTTATTTAAGTTCATAGCCATTAATGATGCTGGAGCATGAGTATGATCAGGGGTAGATACTAAAACTGCATCAATTTGATCTTTCATCTCTTCTAACATTACTCTATAATCTTTATATCCTTTAGCTTTAGGATGTAATTTTCTTGCTTTATCTAGAGCTATTGAATCAACGTCACATAGAGCAACTATATCGGCTGAAGAATGAGAAGACATAGAATTCAAGTCTTCAGCACCCATTCCTCCAACTCCAATTTGAGCTATTCTGATTCTACTTTTTTTCATAGACCAAATGGATGATGGTATCATTACCATTGATGCTAAAGCAGCTGATGACTTTAAAAAATCTCTTTTTTTCATAGTTTTTCTAATTTAATATTTCTCCAACGTACTTTTACATCATCACCAGAATGAATTTGAAGAGCAATAGAGCCTTTTCCTTGTCCTATTATTTTATCAGTTAGGGAAATCATTTCAACACCATTTAACCAAGTTTTTACATCATCTCCTTTAACCATAATTTTCATTAAATTCCAATCTCCATAATTTAGATTTTCTTTTTTAGGATCAGGTTTGATTAGCCATTCTCTTCCATAAGATTCATAAATTCCACCTGTATTTAATCCAGGAGGAGAAATTTCTACTTGCCAACCATTAATAATTATTCCATCAAGAGTTGATCTAAAAAAGACACCACTGTTTCCATTAGATTCTTGTTTATATTCAAGAGTTAATATAAAATCGTCATAATATTCATCTGTAGATAAATATCCATATTCATTATCTAGTCCGTTTTCACATACTAAATCTCCATCTTCAACATACCATTTTTCTGTACCGTAAATTGTCCATCCAGATAGGTCAACTCCATTAAATAAAGAAACTGATTCTGTATTTTGTTGAGTAAATCCTCCAATAGTAAAAGTGAAAGTTAATAGTACTGATAATGTTAATTTATTTACCATGATTATAGATTGAGTTTAATTTACTAAATATATATCAAATCTGTATCTAACTTTAAACAAGTACCACTGCAATTTTACTGCTTTTTACCTAGTTGGATTAGTAAATATTAGATACATGTATTTATTATGTCTTTTTGTTTAAATTTATTAAATCAATTTAAATAAGAATATTAATTACTATTTGGGACGCTTATAAGCCCTTTAATTTTACTTAGAAGAAATGACAAAAGAAAACACTATCGCTGAGTTATTAGAAAGATTAAATGAAGAAATTAAGAATCCCGTTGACTCTGTACATAAAATAGTTTTGAAAACTACAATAGATAACATAAATAAACTTATAATATGAAATACGAAGAAAAACACACATTTTATGCTTATTTAAACCCAATTTGTGCTTCATTAGGTATTATGGGCTTTCTATTATATTTTGAAATTGATTATTTTGAAATTGGAATATTTGGATTGGGTTTATGGGGAGTTACAGGTGCGTTACACATGCATGAGAGTAAAAAGAATAAATAACTAAAAATTGGAAACTAAAAAAGTTGCTGTAATTGGAGGAGGAGCAGCTGGTTTTTTTGCTGCAATATCAGTAAAAGAAAATCATCCCAGTCACCAGGTAATCCTTTTTGAAAAAACATCTAAAGTCCTATCTAAAGTAAGAATATCCGGAGGTGGACGCTGTAATGTTACTCATGACTGCTCAGATATACCAACTCTTTGTGAGGCATACCCTCGCGGAGGTAAGAAACTAAAGTCTCTCTTTTATCAGTTTAGTAAATCTGATACTGTGGATTGGTTTGAAAGTCGGGGAATTCCTTTAAAGACTGAGATAGATGGTAGGATGTTTCCTGAATCTAATAACTCACAAAGTATAATCGATTGTTTAGAAAGTGAAATAGCTCGCCTCAAAGTCACTTTAAAATTAGGTCAAGCCATTGAACAAATTGAACAAGATGGAAAAGGGTGGAAATTAAACTTTAAAGATCAGTCAAATCAAAAATTTGATATGGTAATTATAGCAACAGGTGGAAGCCCCAAAATTACCGGTTTTGATTGGTTAAAAAACTTAGGTCATAGTGTTATACCTCCAGTACCTTCATTATTCACATTTAACATGCCCAACGAACCTATTAAAAAACTTATGGGGTTGGTAGTTGAGAATGCTCGTGTAATGATTAAAAAAAGTAAAATTAAGACTAAAGGACCATTACTTATAACCCATTGGGGAATGAGTGGGCCTGCGATTCTAAAAGCATCTGCTTTTGCTGCAAGAGAATTAAGTGAACGTGAGTATGAATTTGAAATCCAGGTTAATTGGGTTGACGAGACTAATACTGAGTTGCTTTTTAATCAACTACAGGATCTAAGTCAACTCCATAGTCAAAAGTCAATAGGTAGTCAGAATGTATTTATTCTACCAAACCGTCTTTGGAACTATTTGTTATCAAAAGCTGAGATTCCTAGTGATCAAAAGTGGAATGAAATTGGAAAAAAGAAATTCAGGGAACTGGTGACTATATTAACCCAAGATGATTATCAGGTTTCTGGTAAAACTACCTTTAAAGAAGAATTTGTAACCTGTGGAGGAATTGACTTGAAAGAGATAGACCTTAATACAATGGAGAGTAAAAAAAATAAGAATCTATTTTTTGTTGGAGAGATAATTGATGTAGATGCTATAACAGGAGGTTATAATTTTCAAGCAGCTTGGAGTGGAGGGTATGTAGCTGGAAAATTAGGTAGTTAATAAAATTCTTAATTTAGACATATGAAATATACATTTAAAGATTTATTGACATCAGTCATATGGTTATCATTGGCTGGAGCATTAGTTGCTCTTGACACTTATGTTTTAAATAATTTTTTAGGAGAAATAGATTCTCTTATTTTTGTTCTATTAGGAATAGGAGTACTTGGGATGATTGTTAAAATTCCATTGAATCCAGATGTTTAGATCATCTACTTTACAAAGGCATGCTTTATTAGCGTCTCTATAGATGTATATTCTAATGTTTTCTCATGAGTTGCTTCTAGAATTAGTTTGGGAGCTTTACCAGCCTTTTCAGCTTCAATCCATCTAGATACACAAAGGCACCATTTGTCTCCATCTTTTAAGCCTGGAAATTGATAATAAGGGATTGCAGTGATTAAGTCATTTCCTCTGGAAGCAGAAAAATTTAAGAACTCGTCTGTCATTATAGCACAAACAGTGTGAGTTCCTCTATCCTCATCTATAGTCTTACATAAACCGTCTCTGAAATAACCAGTCATAGGACTTATACAGCAAATATCTAATTCCTCTCCAAATACATTTTTCTCCATTTTTTTTAAATTATTTCTTTGTTGCTAACAAATAAAGGAACTATTATCATAAGACAAACTAAATATTTAGATAAAAACCTTAATTTTAATTCTCAAAAATAAATAATTATGAAAAGAAAAG
>Ga0209035_10000313_pt1 | contig 18998 bp, 19 predicted proteins | sample MarorgKNORR_S2LV_6_FD_188220 | JGI IMG/M metagenome (GOLD analysis project Ga0209035, IMG submission 188220) | Marine microbial communities from the Southern Atlantic Ocean, analyzing organic carbon cycling - AAIW_A/KNORR_S2/LV (SPAdes) (version 2) | ecosystem: Environmental > Aquatic > Marine... | reverse complement strand
GGGGGCTACGAATTCAGAGCAAAATGGGTTCAAAGTGAGCTTGATTCGAAGAGGTAAATCAGATTCCGTAAACGTCTGAATAACCGGAACCATTACACGTCTAAACCACCAGCGCATTGTATTACTAGCCTCGCTAATCGTCAATAAAATTGGCGGGGCTGTATTTACTGAACCAGTAGAAACCTGCGTCGGCCGGAGCCTCTGATCACAGGATTTGTTCCGTACATTTTTTTAAGTTAAGCGATAGAAATGCTGAGTTCTTCTTGCATCACCTTAATGGTTTCGGCACGACCGCGTTGTGGGCTGCGCACCCGACGGCCGATGGGCTCGTTTTCGACTTTGGGGGTCATCTTCATGGCAACGAAAACTGGCCCTTTCGCCTGCATGACCTGTTCGATGCTGTCGGCGAATTCCTCTAAGTTGTCGAACGAGAAAGTTGAGGCATAACCGGCTTCTCGGGCCATTCCTGCAAAGTTGATATTGCCAGCGTTGGGTGTCGGCTGTCCGCCGGTGGTGGCGTAAACTTCGTTGTCCATCAGGAAGTGGACAAAATTCTCAGGCTTCATTCCGGCGATGGTGCCGAGGATGCCCATGTTCATCTGAAGGGATCCTTCAGAATCAAAAAGCACCACTTTTTCATTGGGTTGAGCGAGGGCAAAACCCAAGGCTGCCGCGTTGGTCTGACCCATGGCCCCTTGTAGGCTTAGGTCACGTTTCTCGTCTTCTGAGATGGCTCTCCAGTCGCGGCCACAAGTACCAGTCACTAGGACGATGGCCTTGTCACGATGAGGTTGAAAGGCTCGGAACATATCTGCTGAGTCGAACATTTGATTCTCCATTACGCTTAACTGTTAGCGATTATCTTTTTAATTTTGTCGGCTAGTCGGCCCGAAGATTTAGTTGATGCCGAGGCCTGCCCGATTCTCTAATTCAGACCCGAAAATCAGGCCCTGATTACATTCGGTTGAAGCCGTGGTACTCGTCGCCGACCAATACGGCAACGGGGCAGCTGTTCTTACGAGCTTCTTCGAACGCCACGGAAATCCGTGTAGCGTCGTCATCGCCTTCCAGCAGGTAGTAGTTAATACCCATAGCATGCAGGAAAGTCTCGGTGTACTTGGCTGCTGAATCGGTGATTACTCCGTGGCGAGTCCAGCCTCGGTAGCCAATCAGCATAACCAAGGGGAAATTCGCGTCTAAAGACATTCCACGGATGGAGTCTCCAGATTCCATCATGCCGGTGTTCTGAATCACGCAGACGGGAACCTTGCCGCCAACGATCAAGCCGAGGGCAATGGCGAAGGTCTCTCCCTCACGAGAAGTGGGGACAACTTCCAACCAGTCTTGCTCTTTCATCAATTCGTACAGGTAGTTAGTCTCACTATCTGGAATAGTCACAATGTGCGTGACGTTGTTCTTCTTGAACTCGGCCACCAGTGACTCCGGTTTCAGTAATGCCGCTTGTTGTTGGACCATGGCTGCTCCTCCCTTATTGTTTACTAGTCCCGCCGTGGCGTATGCAACCATCAGGTACGGGGCTTACTTGGCTGTTTTGGGGCGCCTAATTATATTAACCATATAATCTCCCAGTCAATGTTATGTTGGAATTTCCCAAATCGTGTTGAGCGGCCGTTACCCGTAGGGAAATTGTGCAACCGGAATGTGTATGATTGGTTTACTTGCTCCGGACACGCTGACAAACCAGACAGTCAAATGACCCGGTAGTTCAGCATTTCGAATTCTCCTACGACATCCCACGTTAATTTTTACCACCGCCCGATTGATTGATATACCCTTGGGCGGCAAGGCTGTCTAAATGCTTCTCGCGTCCCGTCTCAGGTATAAATTCCCCTTTTACTATGGTTGGATCGTAGTGGCCGCTTCCAGCACTGTCGTATTTGCAAGGATGGCGCCTAATATAACTACGCTCTCGGTCTTGATTTTCCCGATGTCCGAGGAATTTGGCTGGAGCCGGACTCTCATTTCTGGGTCTGTGAGCTCTGGGGCAATCGCATCGCTTATTTTTTCTCCGGTGGTTGGTTGGGCGATTGACCGTGTGGGCGCTCGCCTGGTGATGGTTATCAGTGTTTTGTGTCTGGGATTGGCGATGATCTCGCTTGCTTGGGCGACTTTACCAATCACGTTTTACATCGCGTACTCTGTGGGAAGGGTCGTATTCCACACCTCTGCCCCTATTGGTTCAAGCACTGTCGCCTCGCGGTGGTTCATAAAAAAAAGAGGCCGCGCCATTGGGGTTATATTCTTAGTTGGAGCTATTGGCGGCATAGTGTTCACTATGCTCGCGTCTTTAATCGTGGAGAACTATGGTCTGAAGGCGACCTGGATAATAATCGGATTGTTGGTATTAACAGTTTCGGTGGCTCCTCCTCTATTGTTTGTAGCCGAAAGACCGGAAGATATTGATCTTTTGCCAGATGGGGAAATTTTAAGCTCTGACGATTCAGAAGAAATAAGCGAGTTAGTAGACTCAGCGACCTTGACCCGTGGGTCAGATGACGAATCGTGGGAGCTTGGCGAAGCTGTTCACACTAGAACCTTCTGGATCATGGTGATTATGGGTTTCACCCTGTATTTTGTGCATACCAGCATTGGTGTGCATATGGGGGTTTATTTTCGTGATGTCGGTTTGGGTCCTACGTCGACAGCATTGGCTATAAGCTTGAGCTGGATTGTATCTGCGATTGGGAGTGTTGGATGGGGCGTCGTTACAGATCGGGTTCCAATCCGATATGCCTACTCTTTGATGTTTCTGATTCAAGCTGTTAGCACGTTGTATCTGATGCTAGTTGGCGGCACCCTCGGAATATTTCTTGCTGCTGCCCTGTTTGGTGTCGTCTCATCTGCTTCCAATGTGATTCCATCAGTCATGTACGCGAATTATTTCGGGAGATCTTCATTGGGCAGAATCCGCGGGGTTGGAGAGGTTGGGGTATTGCTTGGACAAGCAACAGGTCCTATTACAGCAGGAATTTTGTTTGGATTGCAGGGCAACTACGATGCGATATTTACTGTATTTGTGCTGATGGCCCTCGTTTGCAGCGTGGTGGCGCTGAAGGCCACAGTCCCAGTCAAAAAGCCGGTTTTACGGGCAAGTTATTAGTGACTGTCGCACAAACTTGGCGTGTATCTTCCAATATATGAGGATCTGCTAAAAAACCTGGATGTTGTTTCTAGCAAAAAAACTACAGCGGATACTGCCTTTCTATTATGGATGGGTAGTCGTTGCCGCGTCCGGATCCGCCGTCTTTGCGCGGATGGCGCCCAACATCACCACACTCACAATCTTCATTTTGCCCTTGTCGCAACAGTTTGGTTGGAGTCGCACACTTATTAGTGGATCGGTCAGCGCCGGGGCCCTGGCGGCTTTGGTCTTATCCCCAGCTGTGGGATGGGCCATAGATCGGTTTGGCGCAAGACCTGTTTTGGTTATCAGCGTGTTGATTCTGGGGTTGGCAATGACGTCAATGGCCTGGGCAACCGTACCTCTAACTTTCTACCTTGCATTCGCCGCTGCCCGAGTAGTATTCCACACTTCAGCACCAATCGGTGCCAGCACAGTCTCGGCCAGATGGTTTATCAAGAAGAGAGGCAGGGCGATCGGTGCGATATTCCTCTGCGGAGCTATTGGCGGCCTGGTGTTTACGATGCTGTCCGCACAGATGATTGAACATTTCAGCATGAAGACCGCCTGGCTGAGCATAGGGTTCGTGGTTTTTGTGGTCTCCTTGGCGCCAACTCTATTGCTGGTGGTGGAACGCCCGGAGGATATGGGACTGCTGCCCGATGACGAACGCCCGAACGAGTCGCCATCAGAGGGTGACGATACGATCCCTCAACCGAATATACCTATGAGCCTGGTTGAAAACGATTCGTGGACCCTTACCGAGGCTATGAGAACCAAGGCGTTCTGGATATTATTCTTCATGGGAATGGTCATGTTCTGCGTGAACACAGGCACCAACGTCCACATTGGTGCGTTTTACCGTGACCAGGGCTTGAGTCTGACCCTCGCCGCAGTGGCTATCAGTTTTAGTTGGTCGATTTCTGCTTTGGGCAGCGTTGGTTGGGGCTGGGTGTTAGAGAAGCTCGAGGCGCGCCGGGCTTATTCCATAGTTTTCGTAATCCTGAGCGTGAGCAGCTTCTACCTGATCACCGTGGATAGCACTGCTAGCGCGCTAGTCGCCGCGGCGCTGATCGGCTCTGTTTCGTCGGGGTCAAACGTCATAATTGCCATCATGTATGCTAATTATTTTGGGCGTAACTCACTGGGCCGGATCAGGGGAGTCAGCGAGACAGGCGTGCTGCTGGGCCAGGCTGTTGGGCCGTTGTTGGCCGGGATAATTTTTGACAGCCGGGGCAGTTATTCCTTGGTGTTTTTGCTCTTTGGCGGTATCGCTCTAGCCTGCAGCATGATTGTATTGAATGCCAAGACGCCAGTACGGCCCGTGTCGATGAATACGGGGCTAAATTCTGGCACCCTTTCCAAAGGACAAATCCAGCATTGACCACTTATTTGATCACCCTGGGAGGGTTTTATTAGATGGCCGATAATCCGGATCGGAAAATGCTGTTGGTGGCTTTTTTGCAGGCCTCCAATTGCTCTAATTACACTGGCTCATGGCGTCACCCGGAGACCGCCCCGGGGTTCATGGATTTGGAATTTTACCAGAACATCGCAACTACTCTGGAACGCGGTAAATTTCATTTGGCCTTCATTGATGATCGTCTGGCCATGCCGAGCCGCTTTGGTGATTCCTTTTCGGACGCGGTTGAGAACGGTATACGGGTGGTCAAATTAGACCTGGTGCCAGTTATCACAGCCATGGGCTTGGCCACCAAACATTTGGGACTAGGTGCAACTTATTCCACCACCTATTACTCCCCTTATCATGTGGCCCGGCTGTTTGCCTCGCTGGACCACTTCACAAAAGGCCGCGCTGCCTGGAACGTGGTGACGTCTCTGAACGACTCTGAAGCCCAGAATTTTGGTGTGGCAGAGCATTTAGAACACGACGACCGCTATGACGTGGCGGATGATTTTTTGCAGGCGACAGCCGAGCTGTGGAACTCATGGGAGGATGGGGCGGTGGTGTTGGACAAGGAGGCCGGTCGTTTTGCCGACCCGGAGAAAGTCCACCGAGTTGACTATGATGGAGAATGGTTCCAGGTACGTGGGCCATTGACCGTGCCCAGGCCGCCCCAGGGACAACCAGTAATGATCCAAGCAGGCCAGTCGGAGCGGGGCCGTCAGTTTGCCGCCCGTTGGGGTGAATTGCTATTTGTAATCTACCCTACCCCCGAAGCCTGCAAAACCTACAGAGACGACTTGCGCCGTAGGGCTGAATTGGCAGGCCGAGACCCCAACGCAGTGCGTGTTGCCCCGGCAGTCTATGTTGTGGTGGACGAAACGCCAGAAAAAGCACAACAGAAACTGGAGTTCATTGAAAACCTGGCCAACCAGACAGACTCGTTGACACTGCTCTCAGAGGTATTCAATTACGATTTTTCGCAGCATATGGTAGACGAGCCGCTGTCCGACGAAATGCTGGCGTCTATGACTGGCCTGAGAGGGTTCTTGGACCGGGTGATTGAACTGAGTGGCACGCCCAACCCAAGCGTGAATGACTTCATAAAATGGTCGGGCCGAGGGACCCTCCGCGAACTTCCGTTGTTCACGGGCACCCCGGCCCAAATCGTTGATCAGATGGAGTCTTGGTTCCAGGCCGAAGCCTGTGACGGCTTTGTTCTTGCCGCCACTCACATGCCTGGCGCCTATGAAGACTTCGTCAATTTTGTGGTCCCAGAGTTACAACTCCGCGGGTTGTTCCGAGAGGAATACACGGAAGGCACCCTCCGCGATAATCTGGGATTTGTGCGTCCTTAACAAACCTAGAGTTAGCTGATTGGGTATTTAATCGTTAGAATTGGTCGGTTTGCTTCCGTTTCATTCTCGCTGCTATCAAAGCGTTTTAAGGTGCGGTTTTCGGTATCGTCTCCCAAAACCAGCCAACCGTAGTTACTGGCAGGGTTATCAAGCCACATTTAATCCGCAAAATGTATAATGCGGGTGCCAAGCATAATATTGGCGCCAGATTCGCCAGAGAGGACGCATTCAATATGGCCGAGGCTGAAAACAAGATCGAACTGGACTGGGACGCACTAAAGGTTGGCGAGACATTCGAGAAGTTTGAATATGTGCTGACTCGAGAGATGATCGACAACTACCGGAAGGGAGTGATGGACCCGGAAGCGAGCTTTCCGACCATAGCCCACAAAGTGGACGTACGCCAGTACAACGACAGATATACCGACGCCGGGTCGGTAAACGCTCGTTGTGCCTTCCATTGTTACAACCCGCCAAAGGCCGGCAAGAAACTGACCGTGACCGCTTGGATTGCGGACAAATATCTGAGACGCGGCAAGAACTATATCGTTACCGAGGCTGTGTCCGTTGACGAAGACGGAAAACTCATCGATCGCGTTATCACTCATGAACTCAAGCAACCATCGGAGGTGGGCAAGAAATGGGGAGGGTAATTCGAAGTTACGAAGAGGGCGATGACATTACGCCCTTGGTAAAAGAGATGACTCAGGAAGCCATTAACCTTTTTGAAGGCAGTTCCGGACACACTGGCCCGTCCCAATTCACCGACGAAGCCGCCGCTAAAGAAGTGCTTGGCACCGAGGGCACAGTAGCCTCAGGTCGAATGTCTCTTACCTTCGCCATTGAGATGCTGCGCCGGCACTTTGGCCCTGAGGTGTTCAACCACACAGGTACCGTGGACATCAGATTCCTGCGGCCGGTCCGCCCCGGCGACACGATCACTTTCACCGGCAAAGTCTCCGGCACCACCAAAGAAGCCAATGGTAGCCGTGTCTCGGTGAACATTGAAGTAACCAACCAGAAGGGCAACACCACCGGAGTGGGACAAGGCAGCGCCATCGTTCCCAACGCCTTCCTACCACCAGAAGACCTATAGCCCCAACTCACCGGTCTATACGCGAAAAGACCCCGGTCCTTAATGGATCGGGGTCTTTTTATTCTGCTTTGTTATAGCTAATTAAGGCCATGAGACTAAATTGCTGTCGAGAAATACCGCCCGGGTGTGATGCCTAGCGTGCGCCGGAACATGGAAATAAAAGCGCTGGGGTTCTCATACCCAACTTCAAGGGCCACTGATGTCACTGCCTCACCCTCGGCCAGGCGCATTAGGCCTTCCAACAATCTGGCCTGCTGTTGCCAATGCCGGAAGGTCATCCCCGTCTCGGCAGGAAACAGTCGGGCCAGAGTCCTGGGGCTGGCCCCGGCATGCCGCCCCCACTCCTCCAATGTGCGTGTGTCAGCTGGGTTCTCCCGAATGGCTGTGGTTATTTGCTTCAGGCGAGAATCAGTTGGTTCTGGCAGGTGCAGCGGCATTACCGGCGAACTGCGAATCTCACTCAAGATTAGATTCATGATCCGGCCGTCCCTGCCGTTTACATCGTAGAGTTGGGGAGCGTCGGCAGCAGTCAAGATGAGCTCACGTAGCAGAGGCGCCACGCCTACCACACCACAGGAAATGGGAAGTTCTGCAGCCGGTTCGTCTTTGACGTAGACGCTGCGCATGGAAAATGGACCTGCAGATTCTATCTGGTGTTCCACCCTTGCCGGAATCCAAACCCCGCGGTGCTGCGGGACAACCCACACTCCCTGTTTGGCCGTTACTTTCACCACGCCTGCGCAGGCGTAAACCAACTGGCCTCGGCCGTGCCAGTGGCTATTCGACATATACCCAGACGGATACTCAGACGCCCGGACCACCACCATCCGGTCAATGTCCTCTCCGTAGGAGTCATGTTCCTCAGCATGCATGTTTGTCCTGTTTGAGGTATTTTCTGTCTGCATGTCGATAGATTGTACTTGTTGGTCTGGATATACTCAACGAGGATTTTTAACCTTTCGTCCATAAAAATAGATTTGAACGTAGGTTTGAGGCATAGCTATGGCGGCATCTGAGATAACACCCAGCGAAAAGCAAAACGTGCGATTCACTGCACGGGTAATGGTCACTGCATTGGCCGTTGGTCACGTCGGTTTCCACTGGATATTGCAGAGCTTCGTGGTACTGGTTCCGGAGATCCAGCAAACCTTTGGCTTGAATGGTGTGGGAGTGGGTGGCATACAGGCTGTAAAGGAATTGACCTCTGGGCTGATCACGTTGCCAGGTGGCGTGCTAGTTGGCATGTTGCGCAAGTGGTGGGGGTGGCTGTTGGGGATTTGTATCGGCGCGTCGGGATTGGGGTCCTTACTGATGGGAATATCCCCGGCCTACGTTTTACTGCTGATTGGAGTGGCCGTTGTTTCGGTCTCCCACTCGCTGTGGCATTTACCAGCAGCGGCTTCACTTTCGCACCACTTTGCCAGTCGTCGTGGCACCATGTTGTCCTTCCACGGTGTGGGCGGCAGCGTCGGTGATGTGGCCGGACCGCTGATAACCGGAGCGCTGCTCCTGGTAATGGGCTGGCGCGGTATTCTCAGTATCTATGCCATTGCGCCATTCTTCATGGCTTTCATGGCTGTCTGGGTCTTCAAGGGAATTGGTGACGTGAGAGAAGACGACGCCAAAGTCGCCGGCCTGGCCGACCGACTTGCCATGACCAAGATGTTGTTTAAAAGTCGGTTGCTGCAGGGTATGACTGCGGTGAGAGGGCTGCGCTCAATGGCTCTAGGTGCCGTGGTCACGTTGCTGGCCTTGTATCTGGGCAACGACTTGGACTTGGCAGTGTTCGATAGAGGGTTTCACATTGCACTGTTAATTGCGGTTGGACTGCTGGCAAAACCAGTAGCCGGGATGATATCTGACAAGTTCGGGCGCAAGCAGGTGCTGGTGCCGGGATTGATCTGGTCCTGCGCGCTAACGCTATTGATGGTTGGGTTCAATGACGGCGTATCTTTGACCATTACGATTGCTCTGTTGGGGTTGTTCCTGTACCCAGACCAGCCGATTTTAACGGCGGCGTTGTTTGATGTATTGGGCCGTGAGGAGGCCACAATCGGACTAGGGGTTGTGTCCTTTGTTAGCTTTCTGATGGCGGCAGTCTCTCCGCTGATTGCCGGAGGGCTCTATGAGGTGTGGGGATTTCAGGCTGGCCTATATTACGTGGCGGCGCTATTCGCCTTGGCCGCCGTCATATTTACCTTATTGCCGCTGAATAAGAAGATTGGCGAGTAGCAAAACAAAAGAAAGCGCCCCCAAGTCCAGGGCAAACGGGGGCGCTGATAGGTGCCGTTCTTTGGTTTTCCCGTGTTGTCAGTTGGTCTAGGCCGGCTTCTTAATATTCAGGTTGTTCTTTTCCTCTGCGTAATGCTCAGTGCAGAGATCGACGACTGTACCAGGGGCGATGGCCAAAGCTCGGTTGACCTGGCGGTTACATCACATCATCGCGCATTTGGGTTTAACGCTCTCTATTTTATTGGTAGCCATATCAGCACCCCCACCGAATTTGGTTCTCTATTTACTTAGGTGCTTCAGATTTAAGCATAGGTTCTGGGCCGTTTAATCCCAAGTGTTGATTGGGCCGTGTTAGTCAGGCCATATGGCCCACATTATCGTCCTTATATGATGTCCTTGATTGAACATAAAGAGGCCCGCTGGCTCCCATTTGGAGCGAACAGCGGGCCTCTTTGGTCTGCTTGGTTGTTCAGGCTGACGATTTGATTATTTCACCTGGCTGACTAAGAAATGAGCTTGGTACACTCGTCAATCAGCGGCGTAACCTCAGCCTGTTCTTGAGAGGGCAGGGTGAAAATCACCCGGTTTACACCGGCTTCCTGCAATCGTGCGATCAAGTCCGGGTCGGGGCGTATGCCAAAGCTGGTGATGTTTAAGGAGTCGGGGTCTCGGCCGGCTTCCTCAGCCTGTTTCTTCAACAGGACGATTTTCTCTCCTAGGCTGACTCCGCCGGAACCACGCCCACCGATGGGTATCCAGCCGTCGCAGTACTCCACAACTCGGTCAAATGTAGTGGGGCCATCTCCGCCCATGAGAATTGGTGGGTGCGGGCGTTGCACCGGTTTGGGATAGGCCCACATCTTGTCGAAATTCACGTGGTCGCCGTGGAATTCAGCCTCTTCTTGCGTCCAGATTTCCTTCATGGCTAGTATATTTTCCCGGAGGATTCGCCAGCGACTTCGATAGTTGGTGCCGTGGTTACTCATTTCTTCGGCGTTCCAACCACCGCCAACGCCAAATATAAACCGACCTCTGGAGAGCATATCCAAGCTGGCGATTTCTTTGGCAGTTGTGATTGGGTCACGCTCAATCATTAAACAGATACCCGTGCCCAACTTCAGGTCAGTGGTCACTGCCGCTGCTGCGGTCAGAGCGACAAATGGGTCATAGGTATGCCAGTAATCTTTGGGAAGGTCAGGGCCACCTGGCCAAGGACTGGTCCGCTCGGCCGGGATGTGGGTGTGCTCCGGGACCCACATGGATTCAAAACCACGATCCTCCAGCATCCTGGCCAGATCATCGGGACGAATGGAGTAATCAGTTGAAAACATCATTGCACCGAAATCCATAGCAACCTCTCAGAAACAAAAACTAATACAATCTTGGGCATTCACAGGGGGAGTGAGGCTATTATAGCACCAGCGATATACGCCTAAATAAAACCGAAACGAGACTGCGAACAAGATTACTTTGCGGGGATGGAACGGGCGTAGGCGGCGCCGCGTTCTACCCATGCAGCCAGAGCGGTGTCAGTTGCAAATCCTTCAGACTCCACGTAGACAAACCCCTTCATGGGCCTTCCGGTGAAATCCATTGGCCGGGCGTGGGGCAAAGATAACGCCGCCTCAAAATTGATTGGACCGGGCCGTACCATCAGGTCATCCCCAGTTATACCCACTGCCATGTTCCGACCAACCATAAAGCAGAGGCCGCCAAACATCTTCCGCTCCGTACAGTTGGGTTCGAGTTCGAACACGGCCCGGACCCGTTCCGCCAACTTCTCGTTATAAGCCATTGCCGTTCCTCCTACCCGGTATTCGATAATATTTTACTTGCTGGGCTGATTCCAGGAAACCAGACGTTGTCTTCGCGCGCCGCAACCTCCGATTGTGCGATACTGCCGTCCTACAGTATCTAGAATCGGTATGTTGTTTTACCGGCGTGATTTCTTCAACGATCCATGACTCCAGACAAACCTGAAATAAACACGTCCACAAACTCTTTGGGACAAGGACTAGGTCGCTTCTTTTTCGGCCGGTTCTTCTACGGCTGGTGGGTATTAGTTCTGATCAGCGTGATGGCGGCCATGAATAACGCCTTCTTCGACAAAGGACCGGCGTTGTTCTTAATCCCAGTGGGAGCGTCATTAGGGCTTAACCGCGCCACCACGTCGCTGGTGTTCTCTTTGGGCCGCTCAGAAGGTGCAGTGGCCGGACCGTTTGTTGGTTACCTGGTTGATCGGCTGGGCGCTAAACGAATAATGGTGATTGGCACCATATTGGCCGGGATCGGGTTTATTATTTTCTCCTTTGCCCAGAACGTCTGGGTGTTCGCTTTTGCCTACCTGGGGTTTGTTGCATTCGGCGCTACCATGGCCTTTCAAGACTCGGCCACTGCCTTGGTGGTGACCTGGTTCAGCCGTTACCGAGTACGCGCTATGTCGGTGCGGGAGGCGTCGGGAAACCTGGGATCCACTCTTCTGATACCGCTCATGACTCTGATTATCGCGATCTATGACTGGCGGGTCGCGGCCCTGATGGGAGCCGGAGCTTATTTGTTGGTCATTCTGCCGCTGATGCCGTTTTTGAAGGAATCGCCGGAGGGCATGGGATTGTTGCCCGATGGCGCGAAAGAGGCTGACGTTAAAGCGGCGAGGGAGACACCCAGAGCATCAAGCCCGTCCGTCTCCAGTCCTGCCGACTTACAGCGGCTGCGAAGCTACTATGCCGGAGCGGAATTCACCGTGCGTGAGGCGTTGCGCACGTCGTCATATTGGTACCTTCTTATGGGCACGGTATTGCGTCAGGTATCTCGAGTTGGCATCGACCTACATTACGTAGCGATACTAGAGTGGAAGGATTTTGATACGTCCATTGCGGCGTTGTTCTTCACACTGCGTCTGGGGATGAATGTGCCGTCCAAATTAATCGTTGGTTATTTTGGAGATCGAGTGCCGGCACAGATAATCCTTGGCGGCGGCATGGTTCTCTACGCACTGGGACTGGTTTTGTTGCTATCGTCCGACGGCCTGCTGATTTTAGCCGTATCAGCGGTAATCATGGGTATGTCGGAGGGTATTACGCCGGTCAACTGGGGAGTGATCGGCAACTATTTTGGCCGGAACCATTACGCCACACTGCGGGGAATAATCAACATGAGCTACAGTTGGGCCCTGCTGTTAGTCCCTTTCGCAACTGGATGGTGGTTTGACCAACACACCAACTACGATCTGCCTTTGGTGCTCTCCCTGGTCGCCGCCGCTGCGTCTGCAGTGGTCTACGCCATGTTGCGGCAACCAAAACTGCCGGCCAGATTACGCCAGATATAACAGGAATAATCTTTCAGTCAATGTGGGGTGATTTATGGCTGATGAAGTGACCACTCGCCTGTGTCTACCAGATGATATTGAAGCTCTCCTAGAACTCTGGCTACTTGCGGGTTCCACTTCGAGTATCACCGACACTTCGGGAGACTTGCGGCGGGTCCTCGCGTCTGGCGCATCGACTGTGATACTGACGGTGACCGGTAGCGCCAATGGTCCAGCCAGGAGGAGAGGTGTTTGGCCTGAATTTCAACGGTGCCCAAATTACGACCGCTTGCACAATGGATCCGTCCATAGACTAAGGGGAGGGTGACGCCGGTGCCCTTCCGTATGCTGACAGAGAATTCGACTTGGTAGTGTGCCAACAGGGCTTCCAGTTCTTTCCAGACCGCGTGCAGGTGGTCAAAGAAGTCTACAGGGTTCTGAAACCGGGCAACCGAGTCGGAATCGCAGTCTGGTCGGCGTTGGAGCAAAGGTCCGGATATCTAGCCGTTGCTCCCGCACTGGGTAAAACAGTGGGACCGAAGGCGGCCAGACTGCTGGACGAATTATTCGTGTTCCCCAGGTCCGGTGAAGTTGAGCATTTCTTTGCTCAAGGCGGGTTTCCGAACGCAGACTAGAAAACCCCGCGCATCAATGCCGTATTCAATTCTGTGGATGAATTCACTCGGGCGTTAGCCGTGGGCTCAATAATGTGGCGCCCTCAAACCCAATTTTCAGAGGAAACTCTCGGTTCATTGGTAGCTGAAGTTACCGACGAGATGGCCTCGTACGTGTCGGCTGACGGGTTGCATTTTCCCATGGAAGCGTAAATGCTAACGGCTTCCAAATAGGTCTAAGCCGACCTCTAGAAAATCACTACCGAACGCAGAACTTCGCCCCGTTCCATCTTATGGAACGCCTCTTCCACATCTCCGATTCCGATGGACTCAGATACGAACCGGTCCAGGTCCAGTCGACCTTGTAGGTAGAGGTCAATAAGCATTGGGAAATCCCTGGACGGCAGACAATCGCCGTACCAGGATGACTTCAGGCTGCCGCCGCGCCCAAATACCTCTATCAGCGGCAGTTCAATCTTCATGTCAGGGTTGGGAACACCCACCAAGACGACTGTACCGGCGTGGTCTCGGGCGTAGAATGCCTGCTCGTAAGTCACAGGGCTCCCCACAGCCTCGATTGCCACATCAACGCCGTTACCGCCAGTGAGGTTGCGAATCGCCTCTACCGGGTCTGCGGACGTGGCATTGATGATATGGGTTGCGCCGAATTCCTTGGCCCAGGTCAACTTGCGGTCGTCCAGGTCCACGCCGATTATCGTGTGCGCCCCAGCCAGTCTGGCTCCGGCGATGGCCGCATTGCCGACTCCGCCACAGCCAAAGACGGCCACAGAATCGCCTCGGCCAACGTTGCCGGTGTTCATAGCTGCGCCCAGTCCGGCCATTATCCCGCAGCCAACAAGTCCAGCCGCAGCTGGGCTGGCCTGAGGCGAGACTTTCACCGTCTGACCAGCGTCCACCAGGGTCAACTCGGCAAATGCGCCGATGCCCAAGGCAGGTGAAAGCGGAGTGCCGTCTGCCAGCGTCATGGGCTGGGATGCGTTGCGACTGGAGAAACAGTACCAAGGAGCGCCGCGCAGACAGGAGCGGCAGGTGCCGCAGGGAGCCCGCCAGGCAATGATTACAAAGTCTCCGGGGGCCACATTGGTTACGCCTTCGCCCACCGATTCCACGGTGCCTGAGGCCTCGTGGCCAAGCAAGAACGGAAAATCGTCGTTGATGGCGCCTTCACGGTAATGGAGATCGGTATGGCAAACGCCACAGGCTTTTACCCGGATCAATGCTTCGCCGGGGCCCGGATCAGGAACCAAGATGGGCACCAATTGAACTGGCGCGCCCTTGCCCGCTGCGACTACTCCATTAACCTGATGGGCCATTGATACGCTCCTCCAATCCTAAATCCGAGACTACGAAATGATACTAATCCGCAGGAGCGGAGCTTGTCCACCGGTTCAAACGCTTAATCAGTGGTGATTATCTTCCGCTGCCAAGAGTGTGGAGAGTTCCTGCAGTTCATCAGCGGAAACAAAGCTCTATTGAAGGGCCAGTTGTCCAAGAGCGGCCAGCCTGCGCTGGTAGAAGGTGCTGGAGTTGCCAGTCTGCTCTGCCCATGAGATGTGCTCAATGAAGACGTTGTTGCTCTCGCGCCATTGGTAGCGTCCGGCGTGGGGCAGTGTCACGGCAACCCCAAACTCCCGGCCCTCCCATGGGGTAAAGACCAGTTCAGCGTTACCCCGGGGCAACGCTGAAAACCCGCTCATGTCGGTGACTTTCCTTTCGATATTTTGAGTCACGTTGCGTTCTTGAGTCATACAGGGCCTCGATATAACTTGGGTTATCGACTTTGGCCACTCCAACCATAGAATCTCGGGTGGCCAGTTCGGGTAACTAGTCACGCACATGCGATGGGTCAGCAGTTGAAAAGGTTGCTGTTTAGCTCCCGAACTCAGCTTCGACCCTGCAGGCAAAGTTAATCAACTGCTCATCAGAGCCCCGGTCACCCATGATTGAGATACCCACGGGCATCCCGTTCACCTCTCCAAGGGGCATGCTCAGTTGCGGTCTCCCAGTTGTCCCAGCAATGCAGGTCAGACGGCTCAACCGCGACTGTACGTCTTTCTTGGCCGACGCTGGCAGGCCCCGCAGCGGAGCGGGCACGACCGCAGTGGGCAAACATAGGAACCCACCATCGGCAAAGACTTCGTCCATCCTCATTCTGAGACTATCTCGCACTGCGGCGGCTTCATCTATCTGAGCATCGGTCAGATTTATGGCGAACTGGTATCGTTCCGAGACCCAGAAGCTGAACCTGGGGTTAACCTGATCAACCCAGTCTTTGACCGTGTCCCAAGCTTCTTTGGACTGGAGGACGTTCTGTTGGGCCGACCATTCAGCCAGGCCATTGGGAGCCAGTTTCACAGTTGCAGAACTGCCAACCATGGCAGCGATCTTTTCAGCTATGGGCAGTAACGCCGCTGAAACGTTTTCATCAGCTTCATCAAAGAGGTCTTGGGCGATGATTATTCTTGTGGGGCTGGTATCCGGGATGCTGGTCTGAAAGACTACCTGCGCCACTTGGGCGTAGGTTGCTGCGTCCCTAGTGAACCAGCCGATTGTGTCATAGCTGGACGCCTGCTTCAGGATTCCTTCCAAAGGGATACGATCATGGGTAGGACGCAGACCCCAAAGGCCACAGAAACTGGCTGGGATTCGCACTGAACCTCCAGTGTCCGACCCTAGGGCAAAGTCAACCAACCCGCCTGCTACTGCCGCTGCAGAGCCGCTGGAGGAACCACCCGGAACCCTTCCCAATGCCCTGGAATTGATAGGTGTGCCGTAATGGGCATTCTCCCCCAGGATTCCACGCGTTAGCTCATCGGTGTGGGTCTTGCCTACCATGGTGGCCCCGGCATTCAAGAGGGTCTCCACGATCCAGGCGTGTTGATCTGCCGGCGGATGAGTCGCCTTCCAGTCAGGGTTGCCTCCGCCAGTCACGAATCCGGCCACGTCAAAAATGTCCTTGGCCGCGTATTTTAAATCGGAAAGAGGACGACCCTTCGGACCGGCGAGGTAGGCGTCGGTGTCCTTGCAAAAAGCGTCCAATGGGTCTGAGAAAGGTTCTTCGGGTCTGACCATGCTGTACCTCCGGGAAGTTAAACCAGGCCCCTGCCAGCCAAGGGTCTGAAGCGAGTCACATAGTATATAGCACGTGATTGGTGTGTTCACTCAAAAGACCGGGAACAAATCGGCATGGGCAGCGGGCTGACTGCGGGAGAGGCGTACACAGTAGTTATCAACGGCAAATTGACTCTTTTGTTCACTGTCCCGCAATCAGATGGACAGGCGATGGTAGAGAAAGGATCTCCCATCCAGAGTGTAATGTTGGACGAAACTGACGATGGCTATCACCCGATTGTGGCTTTGGGCCTACCTCTGGGCAGTGCGTGCTCAAAATTCAACGGCTATGAGATCAACCGACGGTTATTTGACCGCGTGGAAGTCTCCGTTACTCATCTGGAGATCGAGGCGCAAAGCGTTCCCTGCACTACCGATTATCCGACGGTGCAATCAGTGATCTGATTTGGTGATGTCTTTATGCAGCATCGATAAATTCTGCGATATACTGTCTGCCAATCAACTGACACCGATGATTCTTCTCGTGAAGTGGATCTCCAAAGGTTTATTAGGGAGGGTCATATGCTGACCGCCGAAGCTCAAGAAAGACTAACCAGAGTTGGCCCGGGAACACCAATGGGCGAACTGATGCGCCGTTATTGGATACCGGTTCGGCCGCTATCGCAGCTGAAAGAAGAAGAAGTGATGCCCATTAGGATTCTTGGAGAGGACTTGGTTCTCTTCATCACGAAGAAGGGTGAACTGGGTCTGGTCGGCGAGCGCTGTCCCCACCGAGCAGTCCTGATGAAGTTCGGAATCCCCGATGAAGACGGCCTACGTTGCTGCTATCACGGCTGGGAGTTCGCTCCGGACGGACAGTGCATTGACACTCCCCTGGAATCGCCCACCAACAAGCTCAAAGACCAAGTAAAAATAGCCGCCTATCCCGTGCGGGAAATGGGCGGGTTGGTCTGGGCTTACATGGGCCCACAACCGGTGCCTCTGCTTGCTCCTTGGGACCTGCTTGTGATTCCCAACGCCATCCGCCAGATTGGTATCTCGGTGCTGGAATGCAACTGGCTCCAGTGCCATGAAAACACCGGCGATCCGGCCCACAGCGTCTATCTTCACGGCTACATGTTCAAACATATGCTGGAGAAAAATGGTGACCTGGAAGAACGAACGAAAGACCGACAGATGTCTACCCTGCACTCAAGAATCGACATGGGCCGTGGCATTGAGTCCCTTTACGCCCACGAGACCCAATACGGCATGGAAAAAGGAATCAATTACTCCAAGGCCATGGGAGCAGATAAAGACCGCCAGTCTCGACACTCCACGGTGATATTCCCGTTCTTCACTCAGACCGGCGGACCTGGTCAAGTACGTCAGGAGTTTCAGATTCGGGTGCCCATCGACGACGTCAGCACCTATCACATTGCCTATGGCTGCTACACTGCCCCAACAGCAGTCCCTGCCCCGGTGCAAGACTCAATTCCCTACTACGATATTCCGATCTTTGATGAAGACGGCAAACCGTTGTGGGATTTCGTTCTCGCTCAAGACGCCCATGCCTGGGTCTCCCAGGGTGAGATATACGACCGGACGTCGGAGCAACTGGGCCGCACCGACCTGCCTATCGTGTTCATGCGCCGCCAGTTCGAGGAGCAAATGCGTGTTGTGGAGGATGGCGGTGACCCCAAAAACGTCTTCCGTGAGCCAGGCGCCATGCCTGACTTGATCCACGGTGGCATCTGGGACGAGGGTAACTCCTCGGTAACCGGAGCTGGTGGCGCTATCGCTAACTTCCGTTCTGCCTACCACAAGGGCTACGGAATTGACGACGCTGATCGTTACGGCCCTGCGATGCCGGAGATCATAGACCTAATGCAACGCATTGACGACCATAGCGCCGCCCTGTCTTCAGACTAACTTCACCTGGTAGCACATTAGCCCTGGCCCTGGGAGTTTTTATGAGAACCGACTTCCGGAATCGGGATTTTTGTGCCTGCTGCCAGAGGGCTGGCGATGACCGGCTGCGGGAGCTTAATTCCAGTGATAAACTGGTGCGAAATCCAGCAGGCGGACCAAACCACCGCTAAATGGGTTCCGAAACTCACCGTAGTCATAAAAGGAATACATGCATGCGCGCAGCAGTCATCACCGAACCAGGCGGCCCAGACGTTTTGAAGGTAATGGAAGTAGATGATCCCGTTCCCGGCCCCGAAGATATCTTGGTGGACGTTAAAGCGTCGGCCCTGAACCGTGCTGACATGCTCCAGCGTCAAGGTGCCTACCCGGCGCCGTTTGGCAGCCCATCTGAAATCCCCGGTCTGGAGTTTTCCGGAGTGGTGCTTGAGGTGGGTGACCGAGTGGATAGCCTGAAGGAAGGCGACAGTGTTTTTGGTCTCCTGGGCGGCGGCGGTTACGCCAGCCGTACCATCACCCACCACCGTATGGCGGTCAAGATACCGGCTGGTTGGGATTTTGTGCAAGCTGCCGCGACGCCAGAGGTCTATCTCACGGCCTACGACGCGCTGTTCAACCGAGGTAATCTCCAAATGGGAGAGAGCGTGCTGATCCATGCCGCTGGGAGCGGTGTGGGCACTGCCGCCGTGCAACTAGCCCATCAGGCCGGAGCATTTGTGTTTGGAACTGCCGGCTCGGCAGAGAAACTGGCTGGGGCAACTGACCTCGGCATGAACGTGGGCATAAATTACCACGAACAGGACTTCGCAGAGGTAATCAAAGAGGTAACCTCCGGCGCAGGCG
>Ga0209035_10000312_pt1 | contig 19013 bp, 15 predicted proteins | sample MarorgKNORR_S2LV_6_FD_188220 | JGI IMG/M metagenome (GOLD analysis project Ga0209035, IMG submission 188220) | Marine microbial communities from the Southern Atlantic Ocean, analyzing organic carbon cycling - AAIW_A/KNORR_S2/LV (SPAdes) (version 2) | ecosystem: Environmental > Aquatic > Marine... | reverse complement strand
GCTCGTCCGGGACCAGCACCTCCCTGGGTATCCCGCGCGGCGGATCAGACCGGTAGTGGGCGGACACGACCTCGGCAACCAGTTGACCGCTGTCAAGGCCGTCCGCCCTGTCCACCACGAAGCCCTTGCGGCCGACGACCCGTCCCCGGCGTACGTAGAACACCTGGGCCGCCGCCTCCAAGTCGTCGCCCGCCAGGCCGATCACGTCCAGGTCTTCGTCCTTGGCGGCGACCATCTGCTGCTTCTCCAGGACCTTCTGGACACTGGCCAGGCGGTCCCGTAGGCGGGCGGCCGCCTCGAACTCGAGTTCAGCTGAGGCCTCGGCCATCTCCCTCCTCAACCGGTCGACCACCTCGTCCGTGTCCCCGTCGAGGAACCTCACGAGGGCCTTCACGATCTCGTCGTAGTCTTCGCGTGTCACCTCGCCGACGCACGGGCCGCTGCACTTCTCGATGTGGAAGAGGAGGCATGGCTTTCCCATCCGCTGATGCGCTCCGAACTTGGAGTCGGTGCAGGTCCGGGCCGGAAAGGTCCGCAGCAGCAGGTCCAGCGTCTCGCGTATGGCACCGGCGTGGCCGTACGGCCCGAAGTACCTCACGCCGCTCCTGCGCTTTCCCCGTGTGACCATCGGCCGCGGCCACTCGTCGGCAACGGTGACCGCCAGGAACGGGTAGGACTTGTCGTCCTTCAGGTCGACGTTGAAGCGCGGCCGGTGTTCCTGAATGAGGTTGAACTCCAACATCAGGGCCTCCAGCTCGTTGGTGACCTGGATCCACTCCACTGTGGTGGCCTCATCTAGCATCTGGACCGTGCGGTTGGCCATCGCCTCACGACGCCCGAAGTAACTGCCCAGGCGGTTCCGGAGGCTCTTGGCTTTGCCCACGTATAGGACGCGGCCCTCGGAATCACGGAACTGGTATGACCCCGGTGCATCAGGCACGGTGCCCGCCGCTGGACGTTCGACCATCGACAAAGGGTAGGGGCCGTACGCCTCCGCGTGTAGCGGTCGGGCCGTCGCCCGTCATGCCCCTGTCCGACGGCCGCCAGTTTCTACATCCGGTACAGGAACCGGTCAGGCCAGCAGCCCACCCAGGAACCGGCCTGTATAGCTCTCCGACACCTTCGCGACCTGTTCCGGAGTGCCGACCGCGATCACGGCACCACCCCCGGCGCCTCCCTCCGGACCAAGGTCCACCAACCAGTCGGCTGTCTTGACAACGTCCAGGTTGTGCTCGATCACGATGACGGTGTTCCCGTTGTCCACGAGCCGGTTCAACACGCCCAGCAGTTTGCGGACGTCCTCGAAGTGGAGCCCCGTGGTGGGTTCATCCAGGATGTAGACGGTGTGCCCGGTCGGTCGCCTGGCCAGCTCACTGGCCAGCTTCACCCGCTGTGCCTCCCCACCCGAGAGGGTGGGTGCCGACTGCCCGAGGCGCACATAGCCCAGCCCCACGTCCACCAGCGTTTGCATGTGGCGGGTGATCGCAGGCTGGTGGTGGAAGAAGCCGAGCGCCTCGTCGCAGGACATGTCCAGCACGTCGGCGATGGTCCGTCCCTTGAACCGGATGTCGAGGGTGTCTCTGTTGTAGCGCTGCCCCTTACAGACCTCACAGGCGACGTAGACGTCGGGCAGGAAGTGCATCTCGATCCGGATCGTGCCGTCTCCAGCGCACGCCTCGCAGCGACCGCCCTTTACGTTGAAGCTGAAGCGGCCGGGCTGGTAGCCCCTGATCCGGGACTCCTCGGTCTTGGCGAAGAGCTTCCTGACGTGGTCGAAGACACCCGTGTAGGTGGCGGTGTTGGAGCGGGGTGTCCGGCCGATCGGCGCCTGGTCAATGTTGATGACCTTGTCGACCAGCTCGGCCCCATCCAAGGCCGTGTGCAGCCCGGGCGGCACCTTGGAGCGGTACACCTTCTGCATGAGGGCCTTGTGCAGTATCTCGTTCACCAGGGTTGACTTCCCCGACCCCGAGACACCGGTCACGGCCACGAAGCATCCGAGCGGGAACTCCACCTGGATGTCCAGCAGGTTGTTCTCGCGGGCGCCACGTACCCGGAGACTCTCGCCATCGGCTGACCGGCGGACCTGCGGTACCAGGATCCCCCGTTCCCCGGACAGGTACTGGCCGGTGATGGATCGTTTCGACCTGAGAAGCCCCTCGAGATCACCGGAGTGGACGATCTCACCGCCGTGCTCTCCCGCTCCCGGGCCTATGTCCACTACATGGTCGGCGGCCCGGATGGTCTCCTCGTCGTGCTCCACCACGATCACCGTGTTGCCAATGTCCCTGAGGCGCTCCAGCGTCTCGATGAGACGACGGTTGTCCCGCTGGTGGAGGCCGATGGACGGCTCGTCCAGCACGTACAGCACCCCGACGAGACCACTTCCGATCTGGGATGCGAGGCGGATGCGCTGCGCCTCCCCACCGGCCAGGGTGGCCGCCGACCGGGACAGGCTGAGGTAGTCGAGGCCCACGTCCAGCAGGAAGCCCAGCCGGGCGTTGACCTCCTTCAGGACCTGTTCGGCAATGGTTGACTCCCGATCCGTCAACTCCAGTTCCCTCAGGGCTCTGGCGGCGTCGGCGATAGAGAGGCCGCAGACCTCCGACAGGGAGTGCCCGTCGATCGTCACGGCAAGCGAGAGGGGGTTCAGTCGGGCTCCTCCGCAGTCCGGGCATGCAACCTGACGCATGTATCCCTCTATCTGGTCCCGCTGCACGTCCGTCTCGGCGTCCTGGTGGCGACGCCGCAGGTAGGGCATCACCCCCTCGAAGTTGGCCGAGTAGACACGGGACCGACCGAATCGGTTCTTGTACCTGACCTTCACCCGCCCTCCGATGCCGCCCTCCATGAGGGTCCGACGGTGCTTCGCCGAGAGCTTCCGCCAGGGCGTCCCGGGATCGATTTCTTGATCCTCGGCCACGGCCTCGATAAGACGGGCGAAATAGCGGTTCCGTCCTCCGGACCAGGGGGCGATGGCTCCCTCCGAGAGACTCAGGTCAGAATTGGGGACCACCAGCTCGGCATCCACCTCGAAGACCGATCCGAGGCCGTTGCAGTGGTCGCAGGCACCGTAGGGGCTGTTGAAGGAGAAGTTCCGGGGAGCCAGGTCCTCGAAGGACTTGCCGTCACTGGGGCGGGAGAGGTGCTGGCTGAACACGATGGTTCGGGGTTCGACAGGCTGGCCGTCCTCATCCAACTCTCCGTCGCGTGGAACGATCTGGATCTCCGCGATCCCCTCGGCCAGGGCCAGTGCCGTCTCCATCGATTCGGTCAGGCGACGTTCCAGGCCGTCGCGCAGCACCAGGCGGTCGACCACCACCTGAATCGTGTGCATCTCGTAGCGGGCCAGGTCCATCTCGTCGCCCAGGTCGTGCGACTCCCCGTCCACGATCGCACGGCTGAAGCCCTGGGCCGCCAGGTCCGCAAGAAGGGTGTCGTAGGTGCCCTTGCGGCCACGCACCACCGGCGCAAGGACCTGGAATCGGGTGCCGTCGGCCATCTCCAGTACACGGTCCACGATCTGCTGCGGGGTCTGTCGGATGAGGCGCTCGCCGGTCTCCGGGTCGTGAGGCACGCCGATCCGGGCGTAGAGCAGGCGCAGGTAGTCGTAGACCTCGGTGATGGTGCCGACGGTGGAACGCGGGTTGCGCGATGCGCTCTTCTGGTCGATCGAGATCGCCGGCGAGAGCCCGAGGATGAAGTCCACGTCGGGCTTGTCCATCTGCCCGAGGAACTGCCGGGCGTACGCCGAGAGGGATTCCACGTAACGACGCTGGCCCTCCGCGTAGATGGTGTCGAAGGCCAGCGACGACTTGCCGGACCCGGAGATGCCGGTGAAGACGATCAGCCGGTCCCGCGGTAGGTCCAAGTCCACGTCCCTGAGGTTGTGCTCGCGTGCACCCTTGACGATCAACCGGTCGGACATCGCCGGCGAGCCTATGCCTGCGCCAGCGGGTGCCACGGGCCGGCGGACGGAGTCGCGCTGAGGATGTCGGGGCTTGACGGGTGCATGCTCAGACTGCCTCGGAGAGGTCCCGGAGTTCCCGTTCGATCTCCCTAATCTCGTCCCGGAGCCTGGCGGCGTATTCGAACCTGAGATCGGTGGCGGCCTCGCTCATCTCCTGTTCGAGGGTGGACAGCAGGCGCTGCAGGTCGTCCAGGCCCATCGAGTCGAAGTCCTGCACCAGGCGTTCAGTGCGGCGGCGCCGCGCCGCCGAGGTGGGGGCCTTAGAGCCGGGTCGGATCATCTCCAGGATGTCGCTCACCGCCTTGCGAACCGTCTGCGGGTCGATGCCGTGCTCCAGGTTGTACGCCTGCTGCATGCTCCGGCGCCGCATCGTCTCGCCGATAGCCCGTTGCATCGAGGGGGTCACCGAATCGGCGTACATGACGACCTCCCCGTCCACGTTCCGGGCCGCCCGTCCGATCGTCTGGACCAGCGAGGTCTCGCTTCGGAGGAACCCCTCCTTGTCGGCGTCCAGGATCGCCACCAGCGACACCTCGGGCAGGTCGAGGCCCTCTCGAAGGAGGTTGATTCCGACGAGCACGTCGAACTCCCCGAGCCGAAGGTCCCTCAGGATCTCAATGCGCTGCACCGTGTCCACGTCGGAGTGCAGGTAGCGCACCCGAACCCCCTGCTCCAGCAGGTAGTCGGTGAGGTCCTCGGCCATCTTCTTGGTGAGCGTGGTCACCAGGACCCTCTGCTGGGCCTCCACCCGCAGTGAGATCATCTCAAGCAGGTCGTCGATCTGGCCCTTCGTAGGTCTGACCATCACCTCCGGATCGATGAGCCCCGTGGGGCGTACGATCTGCTCCACCACCCGACTGCTGGCTTCGAGCTCCCATGGCCCGGGAGTGGCCGAGAGGAACATGACCTGTCCGACCCGTCCGGTGAACTCCTCGAACGTGAGCGGCCTGTTGTCGGCTGCGGAAGGCAGCCGGAAGCCGTGCTCCACCAGAGTCTTCTTGCGGCTCCGGTCGCCTGCGTACTGGCCGTGCAGTTGGGGAACGGCCACGTGCGACTCGTCCAAGACGACCAGAAAGTCGTCGGGGAAGTAGTCCAACAGGGTGTAGGGCCGGTCTCCGTGGGACCGTCCATCCAGGTGCATCGAGTAGTTCTCAACACCGTTGCAATACCCCAGCTCGGCCAGCATCTCCAGGTCGTACTCGGTGCGCATCCGCAGGCGCTGTGCTTCCAGCAGCCTGCCGTCGGCCTCGAAAACGGCTAGGCGGTCAGCCAGCTCGGCTTCGATGCCGACGATCGCTCGACGGATGTTGGGGGCGTCCGCCATGTAGTGAGTGGCGGGGAACACCACCAGTTCGTCCAACTGCCGAATGTGGTCGCCGGTGAGTGGGTCCACCTCGGTGATCGCCTCGACGAGGTCGCCGAAGAGGGAAATCCTGAAAGCCGTCTTCTCGTAGGCGGGATGTATCTCCAGCGTGTCGCCCTTTACTCTGAACCTGCCGCGCTCCAGCACCATGTCGTTGCGTTCGTAATGCATGTCGATCAGGCGCCCGAGGGTGGAGCGATGGTCCACCTCCTGGCCGACCTCCAGCACGAGGAGTTGGCCCTCGTAGTGCTCTGGGGAGCCGAGGCCGTAGATGCACGAGACCGATGCGACCACGATCGTGTCCCTGCGCGTCAGTAACGAGGCTGTGGTGGAGTGCCTCAGCCTGTCGATCTCGTCGTTCACCGAGGAGTCCTTTTCGATGAAAGTGTCAGACGTCGGGAGGTATGCCTCGGGCTGGTAGTAGTCGTAATAAGAGACGAAGTACTCCACCCGGTTGTCGGGAAAGAACTCCCTGAGTTCGTTGGCCAACTGGGCTGCCAACGCCTTGTTGGGAGCAATCACCAGAGTGGGGCGTTGCACCCGTTCGATGGTCCATGCGATCGTGGCGCTCTTGCCGCTCCCAGTGATGCCCAGGAGCGTCTGGAAACGTTCGCCGCCCAGGATCCCGTCGCTCAGCTCCTCGATGGCCCTGGGCTGGTCGCCTGCCGGCTGAAATGGGGCCACCATCCGGAAGGCCTGGCCGCGGGACGGTCCAACCTTCCCCGCGGACAGTCCGGGAGGGTCGCTCGGCGATGTCGGGGCGGCCATCTGGGGATGGTACCCAGCGGCTCCCGGGAGCCTTGGTCCACGGTGTCCGAAACTCAGCCGTCCTCGACCCGGCTACCGATCCGGCGCACCTCGGCACCCGGCTCCGGTCGTTCCAACGTTGCGATCCAGGTCCACGCCAGGTCCACCTGCCCGGCTAGGTCATCGAGGGTGCCGCTGTTGTCCACGACCAGATCGGCCCGATCAAGGCGCTCGGCGCGCGAGGCCTGCATGGATATCCGATTTCGGGCATCGACGCTGGTGAAGCCCCTACCGGATACGAGCCGTTCCACGGCCAGGTCGGGGTCCACGTCGACCACGATGACCCCCGCCAGGCCTCTGTGGCCCGATTCCACGAGCAGGGGAATGTCGAGGATGACGGTGGCGTCGGTGGCGGCCAGTTCCCGACGCCGGCGAATCATCTCGTCGCCCACGGCCGGGTGAACGATGCCGTTCAGGGCCGCCAACTCGTCAGGGTCGGCGAACACGATGTCGGCAACCACCTGACGGTCCAGACCGCCTGCGTCATCCAGGATCCGATCGCCCCAACGCTCCGCCATGGCAACGAAGACCGGCATGCCCGGGAACTGCAGTTCCCGGACGATGGCATCAGCGTCCAGCAGGGTCGCACCACGCTCTACCAGCATCGCCGCCACGGTGGACTTGCCCGAGCCGATTCCTCCGGTGAGGCCTATCTCCAGCACGCTCAGGATCGACCTGTCGGCGCCCCGGGTCGGTTCAGACCCCGGTGGTCTCGGTTTCGACGGCCTCTACGGCATCGTCTGCTGAAGGATCGACCTCAACGGCCTCGACCACCTCTACGGCATCGTCTGCTGAAGGATCGACCTCAACGGCCTCGACCACCTCTACGGCATCGTCTGCTGAAGGATCGACCTCAACGGCCTCGGCAGCATCGTCCGCAGAAAGGTCGACTTCGACCGTCTCGCCGGTCGCCTCGGCTTCGGTGAACATGTCGGCCCATGCCTCCTGGCCCTCCGAGCTCTCGCCACCGACGAAGTTGCCCTCGTCGTCGTAGGCATGCTCGCCGAAGTGCTCCTGGTACTCGGCCGCCACGATGCCACCCTCGGCGGCTTGCTTGATCGAGAGGCTGATCCGTCGACGCTGAAGGTCCAGGTCGATGATCTTCACCCAGAGTTCCTCACCTGGGGTGACGACCTGTTCGGGCAACTCGACGTGGTGGGCGGACATCTCCGAGATGTGCACGAGGCCCTCGATTCCATCGCCCACCTGCACGAAGGATCCGAACGGGACCAGCTTCGTGACCCGGCCGTAGACCAGTTCGCCCACTTGGTGGGCGCCGGCGAATTCCCGCCACGGATCCTGCTGGGTGGCTTTCAGGGAGAGGCTGATCCGTTCCCTGCTGAGATCCACCTCCAGCACCTGCACCTCGATCTCGTCGTCAACGCTGACGACCGAACCGGGATGGTCGACGTGCTTCCAGGAGAGTTCCGAGACGTGGACCAGACCGTCCATGCCACCCAAGTCTACGAAGGCACCAAAGTTGACCACGCTGGACACGATGCCCTTGCGGATCTCGCCCGGACGGAGGTTGTGGAGGAACTCCTCCCTCTTCTCCTTCTGGGTCTCCTCCAACCACGCCCGGCGGGACAAGACCACGTTGTTGCGGTTCTTGTCCAACTCGATGATCTTGGCGTCGATGGTGGTGCCGATGAAGGGCTGCAGGTCACGGACGCGTCGCAGGTCCACGAGGGATGCGGGCAGGAAGCCCCGTAGGCCGATGTCAACGATGAGACCACCCTTGACAACCTCGATGACGGTTCCGGAGACGATCCCGTCGCCCTGCTGGATCTCCTCGATCCTGCCCCACGCACGCTCGTACTGGGCACGCTTCTTGGAGAGGATCAGACGGCCGTCCTTGTCCTCGCGCTGAAGCACGACCGCTTCAATCTTCTCGCCGAGGGTCACGATCTCGCTGGGATCCACGCCGTTGCGGATCGATAGTTCGCGTGGGGGGATCACGCCCTCCGACTTGTAGCCAATGTCGAGGAGTACCTCGTCCTTGTCGACCCGGACGACCGTGCCCTCTACGAGTTGGCCGTTCTCGACGTCGACCATGGTGGCCGAGTAGGCCTCCTCCAGGGTCAGCGAGCCGAGGTCGTTCTCGGTGATCGGTCGGGGGATGTACTCGCCGTTCTCGTCGAATGTCCCCATTGGCGGGGATGCGAGGATGGCTGCTGTCAGGGTGGTGTCGGACACGTGTTCTTCTCGTCGGATGGGAGTTGGTGGACAGGGATCGTCCGGGGGCGCGTGATCACGCGGATCGGACCGGGGGAGCCTACCGGCGGGCCCCTGCTACAGCGCCCGGAACCGCCTTGGGGGAGGACGAGGCGCCAGTCGGCACACGGCCCGGAACCGGGTCCGTCATGGCCGTCTGCGGCCCAGTACCAGGAACTCCGGATGTTCCAGGTCCGGCGGGCGATCCGCGTAGTCCCCCGGTCGTACCGAGCGGATGCCCACCACGTCCAGACCGGTCCGGTCGCAGAGGAGGCGGAGTTCCCGCGGCGTGAAGCATGTCGTCCAAAGGTCCGTCGGGATCTCTGCGCCATCCAGGTCCCGCAGCACCGTGTTCTCCAGGTTCACCCCCGTAGCGGCATCAAACGCGTCCCGATCGTCGAGGAACCGAACCTGGAAGTAGGCGGAGAAGGCAGTCAGGGCCACTCCCCCGCAGGGCCGAACCGCCGCAGCAATGCGCTCCAGGATCGCTCCGTCCGGGTCGATCACCCCGTGGTCCGCCCCCGGTCCACCCGCAAGGCCGAAAGCGCCCTGGCACAGCGAGATGACTGCGTCGAACTCGGCGTCGAACTCCATCCGGCGGGCATCACCCACGACGAAGGACACTCCCGCAGGGGCACCGTCTCGAGCCAGCTGGATGAAGGTGGAGGAGATGTCGATGCCCACCACCTGAAACCCGCGACCGGCCAGCTCGAGGGCGTGACGGCCCGGGCCGCAGCCGACGTCCAGGATCCGCTGGCCGGGGGTGAGTTCAAGCGCTGCCACTATGGCGTCCACCTCGGAGACGGTGCCGTATGTGAAGGAGTAGCGCAGGTAGGCGCCACCCAGGTGGTCTGCGACCTCCTCGAACCAGTGGCCCCCAATTCCTCCGGGCATGGCGTCGCAGATCATCCCTTGGCGTCGGCCCAGGTGGCTCCCACGGCCACCTCCACGGCCAACTCCACCCGAAGCTCGTAGGCGCCGGTCATGACCGTCCGGACCATCGCCTCCACTTCGGAAAGCTCCTCTGGCGGTACCTCCAGGATCACCTCGTCGTGGACCTGCAGGACCAGGGTCGACTCGAACCCTGCGTCACGCAGCGAGCGGTCGATACGGATCAGCGCCACCTTGAACACGTCGGCCGCCAGGCCCTGGATACCGGCGTTCATAGCCTGTCGCTCGGCCGCCAGCCTGACGTTGTAGTTGGACGAGGAGAGCTCGGGTATGCGCCGACGACGACCGAACAGGGTCTCCGTGTAGCCCTTCTGACGGGCCTCGGCGACCGTACGGTCCATGTAGGTCCGTATCGCCGGGAAGGCAGCGAAGTAGGACTCCAGGACTTCGGCCGCCTCCTCCACCGGCGAGCCGAGGCGCTGGGCCAGCCCGTAGGCCTCCATCCCGTAGGCCAGCCCGTAGGCGACCATCTTCGCCCTGTTCCGCAACTCCTTGGTCACCTCTGATGGGTCAATACCCCATGTCCGCGACGCTACGGCCGTATGCACGTCGTCCCCGGCCTCAAAGGCGGCTATGAGGCCTGGGTCGTCGGCCAGGTGGGCTATGCAACGCAACTCGATCTGGTTGTAGTCGGCTACCAGGAGGAATCTGCCCTCCGAGGGGACGAAGGCCCGTCGGAAAACACGCCCGGCCTCTGTTCGGACCGGGATGTTGTGGAGGTTCGGAGCGTCGGAGCTGAGACGCCCCGTCCGGGCCACCATCTGGTTGAAGGTGGCCCGTATGCGATCGCCAGGGCCCACCGCCGCCAGCAGGCCCTCCCCGTAGGTGGAACGGAGCTTCTCGACCTCCCGGTACTCCAGCAGGTGCCCGACAACCGGGTGGTCTCCCCGGAGTCGTTCGAGGGTCGCTGCGTCGGTCGAGTAGCCGGTCTTCGTCTTCTTCCCCGGGGTGAGGCCCAGCTTCACGAAGAGCACCTCGCGGAGTTGCGGGGTGGAGTTCACGTTGAACTCCTCCCCGGCGGCCTCGTGCACCAGCCCACGGAGCCGCTCGCAGTCGGCCGTCAGGCTGTCGCGCAGGCGTGCCAGCTCGAAACGATCCACGCCGACACCCAACTCCTCCATCCTCGCCAAAACAGCGACCAGGGGCACCTCGAGAGTGGTGTTGAGGTCCTGCAGGCCCTGGGCCTCGAGGGCCTTCCCTAGCGGTACCAGCAGGTTGCATGCCGCCGCCGCCCGGGCGCACGCCTCAGCAGCCGGATCCGATGCCTCCCCGGAGAGGTCCAGTTGCCCGTCCGGACTCCCCTTCTCACCCAGCCGACGACCGTCGTGCCTCTCCAGCATGGCCCCCAGGTCGTAACCGACCTCGGCTGGGTCCAGGAGGTAGGCAGCTACGGCTGTGTCCATGGTGAGCGCCACCTCGTCCAGTCCCAGGCGCCCCAGGGCACGCAGCGTGGGCTTGGCGTCGTGAGCGACCACCCCAGGTCCGTCCGGCCCCAGCAGGACACTGATCGAATCAACGGTTTCGGCGAGCAGACCCTCATCGATCCACCAAGCCCGCCCGCCATCTGAGAATGCGATGCCCCCGCCCAGGCCGGGACCGGTCCCACACTTCGCGGGACTTTCGACCGTGGCCATTCCGAACGTCGAACCCGAGAGTGCCTGTATGGATGACTCGACCTCCTCAGGGTCGGCGCACCGCTCCACAACTACCTCCAGGTCGCCGGAGATCACCCCAGGAGCCTCTGCCGCACCACCGAAATCCACGCCGAGGAGTGGACCCAGGTTCTCCCTTGCACGGCTCAACTCGAGTACCTCCAGGAGGCCCCCCGAGCGCTCCATGTCGACCGGTCGCCGTGCCATGTCATCGATTCCTAGACCGAGAGGTACATCGCGCACCAGGACCATCATCTCTGCGTTCAGGCGGGCCAGCGCCTCGTTCTCCCGAAGGTTCTGGCTCAACTTGGGCGTCTGCTCCGAGGTCGCCGCGAACACTCCGTCCAGGCCGCCATACGCGTTGATGAGCTTCGCTGCCGTCTTCTCCCCGACGCCCGGAACGCCGGGAAGGTTGTCGGATGGGTCACCCCGAAGGGCGGCATAGGCGACGTAGTCCACGGGGCGCACGCCGGTGCGCTCCAGGATGCCGGCCGCGTCGTAGAGGGCATAGTCGGACACTCCACGCTTGTTGTAGAGCACCCGGACGTGCGGGTCCTCCACCAGTTGGTAGCTGTCGCGGTCGCCGGTGACGATGGTGACGTCCCGGCCCGCATCGGCGGCGACCGTGGCGAGGGTGGCGATCACGTCGTCGGCTTCGAAGCCCTCCGCTCCCACCGCCACGAACCCGAGGGCGTCCACCAGTTCCTCCACCAGGTCCAATTGCTGGTAGAGGCTGTCCTCCTGTCGCTCCCGGTTGGCCTTGTAGGAGGGCAACCTCTCATGGCGGAATGTGCCCCCCGGCCGGTCGAAGGCCACCACCACCCCATCGGGCTCGTGCTCGCGCAGGAGGGTGATCAGCATCTGGGTGAAGCCGAAGACGGCGTTCGTCTCCTGTCCAGACCGGGTCACCATGTCGCGTGAGATGGCGAAGAACGCCCGATAGGTGAGGGAGTTACCGTCGAGGATCAGGAGGCCGGACACCGGCCGGACCATACCGCGGGCCCTGAGAGGGGCGCCGCTGGTGGGATGCGGGTCGTGGGCGCTACGGCTCAGGGACGAAGGCCGTCGGAGAGGACCGCCCGAGCCACGTCGACCATGGTCTGGCGCCCCGACATGGCAGTGGTCTGGATGAAGCGGAAGGCATCGCCCTCGGTGAGACCCTCCTCGTCGATGAGTACCCCCTTGGCCCTATCCAGCACCTTCCGGGCCTCGAGGCGCTCGGCCATAGTCCGGGCCTGTTCAGTCAGGGCGCGCATCTCGCGGTGGCGGGCCCTGGCGATCTCCACGGCCGGCACCAGCTCGGAGCGGCTGAAGGGCTTGACCAGGTACGCCAACGCCCCGGCCTCGATGGCCCGGTCAATGAGCTCCCGCTGGCTGAAGGCGGTCAGGATCACGACAGCGGTGTCGTGGGAGGCGGCGATGCAGCGAGCAGCCTCGATTCCGTCAAGTCCAGGCATCTTCACGTCCAGGATGACCACATCGGGATCCAACTCGTCGACGAGTTCCACTGCGCGGTCACCGCGACCCGTGTCGCCGACCACGTCGTAACCCTCCTCCTCGAGGGTCTCCTTCAGGTCCAGCCGGATTATGGCCTCGTCCTCGGCCAGGACCACCCTCACCCTGCCGTCCGCCACCTCCGGCCCAGGGTCGCCGCCGATGGCTCCGAGAGGTTCAGCCATCGCTTGTCAGACGGTCCAAGAGTTCATCCTGGGCGGTCTCCAACCGCTGGATCTCCGCTACCAGTTGGTCCCTGTGGAGCGCCATGGTCGTGACGTGTCGCTCTGCACCACGGTGCTCCCGATCCGAGATGGCCGTCTCGGAGACCAGCGACCTGACTCGTGCATCGTCGGCATCGGCGACGAAGTGGGCGAGCTGCTCCTCGGCCACCGCCAGGTCTTCGCGGAGACGCAACAGGCGGCCGCCGAGTGCGCTGAGCCGTCGTTCCACTACCGGTCGTGCCATGGGATGGACAAGTGTACGGGAACCGGATCGCCGGACCCGATAGAGCGTCGGGACCCCGCCGGAGTGGCTTTCCATCGTCTTGTGCCCGGGGCGGGACTTGAACCCGCACGACCTTTCGGCCAGAGGATTTTGAGTCCTCCGCGTCTGCCAATTCCGCCACCCGGGCGACGTCTCAAGCCTACCGCTGGGCGGTTCCCCGCCTTCCGTGTTCTCCGGCCCCCTCGACCTGATCCGCCTACGCTCCCATTGAAGTCGCCCATGGGCCAGACTATGGACCGCAATTCCGCCCGCAGTCTTCGACACGGCCGGGCCGCAGCACGACCATCCGGGAGACCCACGATGATCGCCTTTACGTACTCAGGCCAGGGCTCCCAGCAGCCCGGCATGGGCGCACCGTGGTCCGGCCACCCCTCCTGGGAACTAGTCGCCGAAGCTTCAGAGGCCGCCGGGCGCGATGTCGCACACCTGCTGCTCGACGCTGATGCCGATGAGCTCCGCTCCACACGCAACGCCCAGTTGGCAACCTTCGTGACGAGCATGGTCATCCTGGATGCCGTGGCCCGGCTGGGCATCGATGCGGCCGGCCACGCAGGGCACAGCCTCGGTGAGTACAGCGCCCTAACCGCCGCCGGTGCACTCGACTTCCCGGACGCGGTGGCCCTGGTGGTGGAGCGAGGCGAGGCCATGCAGTCGGCCGCCGAGGACCCGGTCGGCACAATGGCGGCGATCCTGGGCCTGGACGACGCCGGCGTCGAGGAAGCCTGTGAAGAGGTCGATGGTTCTGTCTGGGTGGCCAACTACAACGCCCCGGGACAGGTGGTCATAGCCGGCGCTCCCGATGCCGTTGCCGCAGCCGGCGAGGCGGCGAAGGCCCGTGGCGCAAAGCGGGTGGCGGAACTGGAGGTATCCGGCGCGTTTCACACGCCCTTCATGTCCCCGGCCAGGGACCGACTCGGCGAGGCCCTCGACAGGACTGAGCTGCGAGCGCCCGACGGTGTCGTGGTGGCAAACGTGGATGGCGGCATCCATTCCAATCCGGCCACCTGGCGGGCGCTGATGAACGCCCAGCTCTGCAGCCCCGTGCGCTGGTCCCAGACGATCCAGACCCTTGCTGGCGAAGGCTTCACCACCTTCGTGGAGCTAGGCCCGGGCAGCATCCTGACCGGACTCGTGAAACGCAGCCTGAAGGGGGCGCTGCGCCTGACGGTGAACACGCCCGGCCACCTCGACACCCTCCTGGACGCCCTGGCGGCACCGTCGGACGACGGCGTCGAGTCCCCCGAGGGCGAACACCTATTCGCCACGGACCGGATGGTCGTCAGCCCATGTGCAGGCATATTCATGCCGGTGTCGGGACTGGAACCGGGCCACCAGGTGGCTGCCGGCGCCCTCCTCGGCCACATCGGCGCTGCGGAGGTCCACTCCCCCTTCGCCGGTGAGCTCATGGGCTGGCTGGCCGTGGAGACCGAGCGAGTGAATTCCTCCAAGCCGATCGCCTGGCTGCGGGCCACCTGACAGATGACGACGAACACCTGGAGCATCACATGAGCCGAGTAGTACTGGTCACCGGCGGCAACCGGGGAATCGGACTGGCCTGTGCCCTCGCATTCGCCGCTGATGGCCACCGGGTGGCCGTGACGTGTCGGGGCGAGGCGCCAGCCGAGCTGATGGACGCTGGGATCCTGGCCGTTCCCTGCGACGTGACGGACTCCGCGACGGTGGACGCCGCCTTCGCCACCATCGAGGAGGAACTCGGCCCGGTCGAGGTACTCGTGGCCAATGCCGGTATCACCCGTGACGGCCTGGTGCTACGCATGTCGGACGGGGACTTCACCGACGTACTCGACGCCAACCTGACCGGAGCTTTTCGGGTGGCTCGACGGGCGGTCAGGGGGATGATGAAGGCCAGGTGGGGTCGGATCATCCTGGTCTCATCCATTGCCGGGAGGATCGGCCAGACCGGCCAGGCCAACTACGCCGCCTCGAAGGCGGGGCTTGTCGGCCTGGGTAGGTCCCTGGCAAAGGAGTTCGCCAGTCGGAACGTGACGGTCAACGTGGTGGCCCCCGGTCCGATCCTGACCGACATGCTCGCAGCCCTCCCCGAGGAGCAGCAGGCCGACTACGCCGAAGCGGTTCCCCTTGGTCGCCTCGGACAGGCCGAGGAGGTCGCGGCCGCCGTGACATTCCTGGCATCGGATGGCGCCGCCTACGTCACCGGGGCCGTGCTCCCGGTGGACGGCGGCCTGTTCATGGGCTAAACCCCAGCTGACGGACCGTCAGGCTGTGACAGGGGCGACCAGATGCCAGAACGCCCAATCCATTCTCCGAGCCGACTGACCACCGTAGGCTGACGGGGTACAGATCACCGATCAGAAACGGAGCCAGACGGTGAGCGAAGAAAATTTTGAACGATTCAGGAAGTGCGCGGTGGAGGTCCTCTCCGTCGATGCCGCACAAATCACCAAGGAGGCCTCATTCGCCGACGACCTGGACGCCGACAGTCTCGACCTGGTCGAGCTGATCATGTCCCTGGAAGAGGAATTCGGCGTGACGGTTGAGGAGGAAGAGCTCGAGGGCATCACCACGATCGGTGGCGCCTACGACCTCGTCGTCGGCAAGCTCTGATGTCCCGCCGTCGGGTCGCTGTCACGGGGATGGGCGTAGTCGCCTCCTGTGGCATCGGCACCGACGACTTTTGGGACGGGCTCTGCGGAGATGCTCCGGAGGGTGACCGTCGGGTCCACGACTTCGATCCGTCACCCCACTTCGAGAACCCGAAGGCGGTCCGTCGCAGCGACAGGTGCACCCAGTTCGCCATAGCGGCAGCCGACATGGCCCTCGAACAGGCCGGCACCCTGACCGCCGACTCGTTCCGACGCGGAGTGTTCATCGGAACCGGCATCGGTGGCATCGCCACGCTCGAGGAACAGATCCTGGTCAGGCACGAGAAGGGTTCCCGACGGGTGTCGCCCTTCATGGTTCCGATGATGATGCCCAACGCCGCACCGGCAGCCGTCTCGATGCGACACGGTTTCCAGGGGCCGGCCGAGAACACCTGCACGGCCTGCGCTGCAGGCACCCACGCGCTCGCTAACGCAGCCCGGCTCATCGCCCACGGCCGTTGCGACGTGGTCCTGGCGGGCGGCAGCGAGGCGCCCTTCGTGGAGACGGCCATAGCCGGCTTCACCAACATGACCGCCTTCTCCTCGGTCGGCATCTCGCGCCCGTTCGACGCAGAACGCGACGGCTTCGTGATGGGCGAGGGCGCTGGGATCATGGTCCTGGAGGAATGGGACATGGCGCTAGAGCGCGGTGCCACCATCCTGGCCGAGATCCTCGGTGGAGCAAGCACCGCCGACGCTCACCACATCACCGCTCCGTCCCCGGGCGGGGTCGGAGCCATCACCTGTATGCGCCTGGCCCTCGAGGAGGCCGGTATCGATCCGGAACAGGTCCGCCACATCAATGCCCACGGCACCTCCACCCCGCTGAACGACATGGCCGAGGCCCTTGCCATGGCCGAGGTGTTCGGCCCTGAGGGCCCTCTGGTCACCTCCACCAAGGGGATAACCGGACATGCCCTGGGTGCCGCCGGTGCGATCGAGGCGGTCGCCGTGGTGCTCGCTATGCGCAAGGGGCTCATCCCGCCCACGGCCGGCTACGCCACCCCAGACCCCGAGATGCCACCGATCCACCTGGTGAGCGGGTCACCCGCCCAGTGGGAACCCGGGGTCTCGATGTCCAACTCGTTCGGGTTCGGCGGCCACAACGGCAGCCTGGTGATCGCCCCGGCCTGAGCGGTGTGTCCGTCGGCTCTGGACCGACGACATGGACGGCTCAGTCGGCCTTCACGAAGACGAACAGGAGGTCGCAGCGGCAGGCCTCCTCACCGTCCACCAATGCTCGGCCGGTTCCCCTTCCGGCCCTGGCCGACACCCGGCCCAGGTCGACCTCCAGGTCGAGTCGCTCACCGGGTAGCACCTGACGCCGAAACCTCACCCCGTCCAGGCCTCCGAAGAGGGCCAGACGCCCGGCGAAGTCGGGGCGGCTGAGGAGAGCATAAGCACCCAACTGTGCGATCGACTCGCACATCAGTACACCGGGAAGGGTGGGACGGCCCGGGAAGTGGCCGGCAAAGAAGGGTTCGTCGCCTGTCAGCTGCCAGTAGCCGGCGGCTCGCTCGCCCTCAACGAGATCGGTCACCTCGGTCAGCAGAAGGAAGGGATCCCTGTGCGGTATGACCGTCTCTGGAGGGGGAAACGCCGTCACGTAGCCATCCCACGCCATCTGTCGCCCGATGGGCGGACCAACCTCTGTGCCGGCTGGCTGGACCCAGCCAGCCGGGTACACCCCGACGACGGTGAAGGCCGGGGCGCTGTCGCCCCGGCCCCGCCGTTCACGTCTGGGTTCTACTTCCGGTCTATGTGACCGGACACCGTTCGACGACTACCAGGCAGGAGGTGCTGCGGGGGCAGGTGCTGCGGGAGCGCCGCTGCTCTTGGCCGCCGCCTTCAGCTTGGAACCGACCGATACCTTGCAGGCCCTCGTGGCCGCAACCTGGATCTCTTCGCCCGTCTGTGGGTTGCGACCCTTGCGGGCTGCCCTGATCACCTGCTCGAAGGAGATCCAACCGGGTACCGACACCTTGGCGCCACCGGCTGCGACCTCTCCGGCCACGACGTCGAAGAAGGCATCCAGGCATGCGCCGGCGTCCTTATTAGACACTCCGGCCCGCTCGCCCATTGCCCCGATTAGTTCACTCTTGTTCATCGAACATCTCCATTTCTGGTCTCCCGGTGGGGTTACCCACCTGCGGTCAAATGACATCCGACTACCTATGGGGCCCAATGTCAAGCATTTCCACCCAATCTTCCGCTTGATTGCAGCGATCGGTGCATGCCTGGTCGGTGCGAGTCGAATCACAACGGGCCACCGACGGAGCGATCCCCCACCCCGGATGTTCAACCGGGGTCGTTCACCAGGTGCTCGGCGGCACCCTGGAAGTACTCCATCACCGCAGTCGCCGCAGCGTCGGCTAGGCCGGCACCATCCAGAGCGGCAGCCATGTGGCGCAACCAGGCGTCGCGTTCCCCAGCGCCGATCCGAAACGGGGCGTGCCGCATCCTGAGGCGTGGATGCCCGCGCTCAACGCTGTAGTCGGCGGGGCCGCCCCAGTACTGCTTCAGGAACCCGGACAGGTGAAGCCGGGATGCCGTCAGGTCCGCCGGATAGAGCGGGCGAAGCAGCTCATCGTCGGCGACACCCTCGTAGAAGCGGTCCACGAGGGCCACGAACCACTCAGGGCCCACGAGTTCGTAGAGGCTCTCAGCAGATCCACCATCGGCGCCGACCCATGGTGATTGGCGTCCCAGCGGAACCTTCACGAAGCGTCGAGCGCCGAGCGGAAGTCGGCCACGAGGGCGGCGACACCTTCAGGGCCCGCTCCCTCGACCATGCGTTGCACGACCGCCGATCCGACCACCACGCCGTCGCCGTGGCGCGACGCCTCGACCGCCTGCCCGGGCGTGCCCACTCCTACCCCGACGAGTACCGGAACGTCAGTCACCGCCTTCAGGCGGGTGGCGATCTCGATGGCGCTGGTCGCCAACTCGGCGCGTACGCCCGTCACACCCAGGAGTCCCACGCCGTAGACGAAGCCGCGCGTCCGTTCGCAGATTCGTGGAAGCCGCTCGTCCGGGGCCGTGGGTGCTGCCAGCAGGATCGACTCCACCCCGGCCGACGCTGCGACCTCCAGCCATGGATCGGCCTCCTCCAGCGGCAGGTCAGGAAGGATGCAACCTGATACGCCTGCCTCCAGGAGGGCATCGGCGAAACGCTCGAGGCCCATCCGGTAGGCGATGTTGTAGTAGGTCATCACGGCCAGCGGCACACCCACGTCCGCTCCTCGGAGGCAATCCAGAATGCTGGTCGGCGTGGCGCCCGCCCCCAGGGCCAGGTCGTTGGCGGCCTGGATCGTGGGGCCGTCCATCACCGGGTCGGAGAAGGGAATTCCCACCTCGATGACGTCGGCACCCGCCGCGGCGACGGCCCGGATGGTCTCCACCCAGTCGCCTCCAAGGCCACCTGTCAGATA
>Ga0209035_10000311_pt1 | contig 19023 bp, 25 predicted proteins | sample MarorgKNORR_S2LV_6_FD_188220 | JGI IMG/M metagenome (GOLD analysis project Ga0209035, IMG submission 188220) | Marine microbial communities from the Southern Atlantic Ocean, analyzing organic carbon cycling - AAIW_A/KNORR_S2/LV (SPAdes) (version 2) | ecosystem: Environmental > Aquatic > Marine... | reverse complement strand
AGTGATGTTGCAACTGTTATTGATATTCCAATTGATCCTGAAGAAGATGTATTGCCATTTGTAGCACCTGGAACTTCCCTTTCGGATATGATTTTACCTTCTTAGTGATTTATGATGTGGGCAATTCTTTCTATTTTAGTTGAAAACAAACCAGGAATTTTGTTTAAAGTAACTCATCTTTTTAGATCCAGAAATTTCAATATTGATAGCATTTCTGTTGGAGTTACTGACGATGAAAATTATTCCAGAATGACTATTACTACGTATGGCGATGATAAACAAATCATACAAATTGTAAAACAACTTGATAAAATGATAGACACTGTTGAGGTTAAGCAATTGGATGAACACAAAACACTATTTCGTGAACTCTGTATTTTTAACATAAAACTAAGTAGTGCTAGTGATAGTATGGAAGTTAATAAATTGGTTAATGCGTATGGTGGAAAAGTTCATGATGTGAAAAAGGATTCACTTATGGTTGAATTAACAGCAACTCCTGCTCAAATCCAGGCATTTGAAGAATTAGTAAAACCCTTTGGAATTATCGATGTCGCAAGAACTGGTGTTGCTGCTTTACAAAGGAGCGGAGCTTGAAAGTCAGAATATTTGATACGACATTAAGAGACGGCGAACAAACTATTGGTGTATCTTTATCGCCGGATCAAAAATTATCTATTGCTAAAAAACTTGATGAACTTGGGGTAGATGCTATAGAAGCTGGTTTCCCCGTAATTTCAGATGGTGAGGCAAAGGCAGTTAAGATGATTACTGGCGAGGGATTATCTTGTGAGATTGTAGGATTAACTAGAACCATCAAAGGTGATATTGATGCTGCAGTTGATGCTGGATTAAATTCTATTCATGCATTCATTGCAACTTCTGATATTCACTTACAGTATAAACTTCAAATGACTAGAGATCAAGCACTTGAAAAAGCAATTGAGGCAGTTGAATATGGAAAATCTCGTGGATTACAAGTTGAATTCTCAGCTGAAGATGCTACTAGAACTGATAGGGAATTTTTGAAAAAAGTATTTGGTGAAGTTGCAAAAGCTGGAGCTGACAGAGTAGATATTCCTGACACTGTTGGATATTCTACCCCTGAATATATTGCAGAAATTACCAGGGATACAATTATTGCGACAAAACTTCCTGTGAGTGTTCATTGTCATAATGATTTTGGATTAGCTGTTGCAAATGCATTATCTGGAATTCATGTTGGTGCAGCATGTGCCCATGTTACGATTAACGGTATAGGCGAACGCGCTGGAAATGCTTCGTTGGAAGAACTTTCTATGGCGTTACAATGTTTGCCTCAAGATCAAAAATATGAAACCAATATTAAATCCGAATTAATTTATTCTACTTCAAGATATATTTCAAAAATCGTAGGAATTAAAGTTCAACCAAACAAGGCTATTGTTGGTGACAATGCGTTTGGACATGAGTCTGGAATTCATACTCACGGAGTTTTAAACAACCCTCTTACTTACGAGCCCATTAGCCCTGAATTAGTAGGTAGAACAAGACAGCTTCGCATTGGAAAACATGCTGGAATTCATGGAATGAATGCAATGCTTGAGGAGTTTGGAGTTAAAACCACTGAGGATCAATCAAAACAAATTCTTGAAAAAATTAAAGTTTTAGGTGATCAAGGAAAACAAATCACCGATGTTGAATTACTTTCTATTGCAAGTGATGTTATGGGTGAAGAAGGAATTAAAAAAATTGTACAGTTATCTGGATTTTCAGTATCCACTGGAATTGGAATAATGCCTTATGCATTTGTAAAATTAAATATTGATGGTGAAGATTTTATTGGAACTGATTATGGTGTTGGTCCTGTGGATGCGGCATTAAATGCAATTCAAAAAATCACCGGTAAGGTTTCAGAATTAAAAATAACTGATTATGGATTGGCATCTATTTCTGGCGGCGCTAATGCCTTGTGTGAAGTCACAATTACTGTTGAAGATACTCATGGAAATAGTGTTTCTTCAAAATCCATTGGTGAGGATATTGTTACTACTAGTGTACAATCCGTTATTGATGGTATCAATAGAATTATGCTTAAACAAATGCTCAAAGAAAAACAAATAAACTAAATTTTGTTGTTGATATGATATGACGTATAAAATATCATTAATCACAGGTGATGGAATTGGTCCTGAATTATCAGAATCTGCTGTTTCAATATTGAATGCGATTGATGCTAAATTTGATTTAAAGTTTGAAATTACAAAATTATCTGCAGGTGATAAGGCATTAGAAGAAACTGGCAATGCTCTTCCTCAAAATGTTGTTGATACTATCAAAAATTCCGATGTTTGTTTGAAGGCACCTGTTGGCGAAAGTGCTGCTGACGTTATTGTAGTTTTGAGACGGATTCTTGACCTTTATGCCAACATAAGACCCGCAAAATCATACCCGCACATGCCTGCATTGCGTGATGATATTGATATGGTGATTGTCCGTGAAAACACCGAAGATCTTTACATTGGAAAGGAATTCAGTCTTGGCAATTCTGCAGTAGCTTTGAGAGTTATTTCTGAGGATGCGTCCAAACGAATTGCAAAGTATGCTTTTGAAACTGCAAAACAACGCAATTCAATGAAAAAAGTAACATGTGTTCACAAATCCAATGTGTTACGAATAACCGATGGATTGTTTGTTAAAGCATGTACTGAAGTTTCAAAAGACTATCCTGATATTACTTTTGAACAAATGTATGTAGATGCATGCGCAATGAATTTAATTCGTCAACCTGAACAATTTGATGTAATAGTTACAACAAATCTTTTTGGTGATATTTTATCTGATGAATCTTCTCAAGTTGTCGGCGGATTGGGAATGGCGCCTGCTGCAAATCTTGGCGATAATTTTGCATTGTTTGAACCTGTACATGGGGCTGCATTTGATATTGCTGGACAAAATATTGCAAATCCTTCATCCTTCTTACTTTCAATTAAAATGATGCTTGACTGGCTTGGTGCAAAGCACAATGATCCAAAATGTTTTGAAGCAGCTGCAAAATTGGAATCTACTATATTTGATTTAGTAAAATCTGGAATTAAAACCAAAGATATTGGGGGCGATAGTACTACTTCTGAATTTACAAAGCAAATTACTGACAATATCTAACATTGCCAATTTTTATTAGTTGCATATTTTACTAATTTTCTATGGTAGTTTGTTGTATTTGTAAAGTTGCCCCTGGTACATTAAAAATTAAGGACGGTAATCCTGCATACAAAGGTAAACCTCTTTGCAAGGAATGTGACGGTTACAGAAAACTTTTGAAAGAAACAAAATAGAAAACAAATTAAAACTGATTTTAAAATCAAAAATATCTATCTCAATAACCAGTGATAGTACCCTCCAAACGTTGGTTTGTCTCTATCAAACTTTACCCTAGCTTTACTCTTTTGTACTTTTAGATAGTTTTGAACAATTTTTAGAATTGCTTTCTCATCTTTAACTTTGGGATCACGAGTATGGTTGTACTCTACAAGTTTTTTGATAAAACCAATCTTGACGTAAATTGTGTAAAAATACCACCCCATTGCAAATTCGGCATCTGGACTGAATCTATAACCGTCCTTTTGATGAATCTGCTTTTCAAATTGGGAAAAAACTGTTTTTAGGGATTTTATATCCCCGTCAAAATCTTGTGAGGACACATAAAAAAGTGAAGCCCAAGTCATAATTTTATTTCTAAAATACAGAATTTAAGGAAATTGTAAACACAGACATTTCGTTCTAACAATACGTAGCGTAAACTAGAATCTCTTTTTTAAAAGCAGAATTATTTTTGACAATTTACAGTAAAAACAGACATTGTACCTGCGTATCTTTAACAAAGTTGACTACAAACAAAATAGATTATTTTGCTTCAGCAGGCTTGTTTTGTTTTGCCCATTCCTCATACATCTTCATTAATTCATCCACGTCCTTTCCATCTTCAGAATATGTGATAATTACTCCAAATGTTCCTTTTTTATCGTGTCCTCTTGCAAAATATCCCCAAAATGAATCTGGTAATTTTTGAAAACTGTTTGAATCATGTGAAACTCCTATCAGGTTATTTCCGATGACTTCCACAACCTTCTTTGCTTCTTCTTGATTAATCATTATCTTAGGTTGAATTTGTTACAATAAAAATCTGAGTTTTTTTAAGAAATACGCATCGACTAGGATTTTGCAATATCATAATCTTCTTTTCCATTACTGAATTTCTGTGTGATTATCTTCACTCTGTATTTTTTACCTTTTTGAATATCTCGAGTTAGTGTGGTTGGCTTGCCTTCGTCGTAAAATTTTGCAACAATCATCTTTCTTGAAGTGTAGAATTTTTTTATTTTATCAAACTCTTCTTCAGTCTCAATGTTTACTTCGGTAATTGTTTCTTTTCCAACTTTTTTTTCAACATTTTCAACTTTCACAATGGTAAAAACTCCTTTATCATCTAATTTTGAAAGTGATGCTTCGGCCATGTCTATGTCATTTATGGTGATAATCTATCTGGATCTCTTGGGTATAGGACCACTTCACGAACATTGTCAATTCCAATCAATGTGGTGATCAATCTGTCCAATCCCATTCCCCACCCTGAATGTGGTGGCATTCCCCAATCAAATGTCTTAAGATGATCCTCAAATTGTGCAGGATCTAAACCTTGCTCTGATAATCTGGCTTTTAGTAACTCTGAATCATGAAGTCTAGTTCCTCCTGATGATAATTCTAGATACCCGTACTGTAAATCAAATGAGCGTGAAAGTTTTGCATCTTCATCTTTTTCTCTTATGTAAAATGGCTTTAGTTTCATTGGCCAATCTGTTAAAAAGTAAAATCCTGGATGGTTATTTCCAATTATTCTGAGATGTGCATCTAGCAAATCATCCCCAAATTCTACTTTTTCTCCTGCTTGTTTTAATTCCTCCACACATTGAGTGTATGTTATTCGTTCAAACGGTGCTGATGGAACTTCTATTGTGTGATCAATGGCTTCTTGTTCTTTTTTACAATTTTCTGCTGCAAACTTGTATACTGCAATAACTAGTTCTTCTAAAATTTCCATGACATCATTATAATCCATAAATGCTGCTTCGATATCTATACTGGTGAATTCTGTTAGGTGTCTTCCTGTGTGTGAGTTTTCTGCTCTGTAAAAATTTGAAATTTCAAATACCCTTTCTAACCCGATTGTCATTTGTTCTTTGTATAGTTGAGGACTTTGTGCAAGATATGCTGTCTTTCCAAAATAATCTAATGAAAATAAATCTGCACCGCCCTCACTTGCACTTCCTATAATTTTTGGCGTTGTAATTTCAATAAATTTTTTTTCTACTAATGTTTTACGTAATGCTTGCAATACATGATGTCTTAATTTAAAAATTGAAGCTGTTTTTTGATTTCTCATATCTAATGCGCGGTGATTTAATCTTGTATCAATATTACTTTCTATTCTTCCAATTGGATCTACCGGTAATGGATGAATAGCTTTTGCTAAAACTTCTATCTCTTCTGCCTTTACTTCAAATGCAAAATCCCTGGCTTTTGTTTCTTGAACTATTCCTTTAATGATAACTGCACTTTGACGATTTATTTCTCCTAGATTGTCGTTTAATTCCCCTTTGACAATTACTTGTGATATTCCTGAAATATCTCTAAGTGTAATGAATGACATTTTTCCTAATTTTCTAAGATCCTCAATCCATCCTCCTAGCACCACTTGTTTTCCAATTAGTTCTTCGTTTAATTCAGAAATATCGTGAGTTTTTACAAAGGCCATATCTGTTATTTAACCTCAAAATCTATGTCAATGTCAAGGTTTCGGATATTTTTCACGATTTCTATGACTTTTTTTGTATCTATGGGGAATTTTGGAGTCCATTTGCCTGAAACTATTGCTTTAGTTTTTTCAACTCCTTTTGACCAAACCACATTAATTGCTAAAATTTTTGTTGGAAAAAACAAATCTTCGATGAATTTTTTATCTGTTTCATCTGCTTCTACTAGCCAGATCTTTTGTTTAAAATTATCTTGTAGCAGTCTGTATATCGTCCTACTTTGCCTGATGATCATTATGTCATTTTTTGCTAATGATAAAATAAAATTCCCTTCAACTTCTTTACAGGAATAAAGCGAAAAATTTTCTATCTCTTTAGTTGTTTTTGCAATTTTTGCTAATGTTACAGATGCTTCTACGTCTGCTTTGGTTAATACCCCTGTATCCACTTTCCCCTCACATTGAGGGCAAAGCACATTATTTTTTGCATCAAAGCCACAAATTGGAAATATCATTTAAATCGATTTCTTCATTCCGATATTGTTGTTTATATCCCTTAGTGCAAAACAAAAATTATAGTTTGGATCTAAGAAAAAACATGACATTTCTATCAATTAGTGGATTATTTTCTAGGTATTCCTCATCACAAGGACCTGTTTATGCTGTTGATGATGTTGACTTTGAATTAAATTCTGATGAATCTATTGGAATTGCAGGAGAAAGTGCATGTGGAAAAAGCACTTTGGGATTGTCATTAATTAGAATGCTTTCTGGTGGTAAGAGTTTTGGTAAAGTTGTATTTAATGGGGATTCTATTTTGGATATTTCTGAATCTGATTTTGATAACAAATTCCGTTGGAAAAAAATATCCATGATTTTTCAAGGTGCAATGAATTCTCTGGATCCTGTTTTTACCATTAAGCAGCAATTTGTTGAAATTTTAAAACAGCATAATTTTGATGGTGATATTGATAATCTGATTTTGGATTCAATTAGCTCTGTTTATTTGGATAAAAATATTTTAAAAAAATATCCTCATGAATTAAGTGGTGGAATGAAACAAAGGGTGATAATTGCGATGGCTCTAATTCTTAAACCTCAATTTGTAATTGCAGATGAGCCTACCACTGCACTTGATGTTTTAATTCAAGCACAAATAATCAATCTACTAAAAATATTAAAAAAAGATGGAATGTCATTTATGTTAATTACACATGACTTAGCCGTTTTATCTGAAATCGCAGATAAAATTGGTATAATGTATGGTGGACAAATGGTTGAATTTGGTTCTTCTAAAGAGATTTACAGCAACCCAAAACACCCATACACTCAAGGGCTTTTGGAATCTATTCCTACACTCAAGGGAAATACTCCAAAGTATATTCCTGGAACTCCTCCGAGCTTACTTGATGCCCCAACTGAATGTAGATTTATTGCTAGATGTCCTTTGGCAATTGAAAAGTGTAAACAACTTCCGCCTAAATTTAAAACTGACAGTGGGTATGTTAGGTGCTGGCTTTATGAAAATGAATAATAATTTTATTTTGAATTGAGATATTCTGAATCAATTTTTTTTAAATATGTTTCTTGAATTAATTTTGTCTCCCTTTCTATAATTTTTCTAGAGATTATTTTTGCATATTTTATTAAATCTGGATCTTGATGCTGTACTTCACATGTTTCAATTTTTTTTAATATATTTTGTTCAAATTCCATTATTTTGTGCAGTTCTTTACTTATTTGTTCTATTTTCATTTGTTCATAATTTTTAGGTTTTCTCAAATTAATTTCATTGATTAATTTTTTAATATCTTCTACTGCGTCCATATTTTCATTTTTTTACTATGTGTGTTATTTTTGTATTTCTTTTTTATGTTCTAAAATGTGTTTTAATCCATTTGTCATGCTAAGTGAATCTAAATCTATTTCACAATAAGGACATTTCATAGTGTTTCTATTTTTATGAATGCTTTTTTACAATTGGTAGGCACGAATCTATTATTCTTAGCATTTCAGATCTAATGGCTTTTTTATCTATTGAAACCCATACTCTTGCTTTTTTTATTGCAAATGAAATTGTTTGCACTTTCTTTCTTTCTTCCCAAACGAATTCCACTTCTCCTAAATTTTTATCAAAAAATCCTTCTAAATCTGTCTTCATAGCAATATGTGAAAATTGGTATTGTGTGTTTTTTTGATCTAATAGTGGTATTAGTTCATGTCTTCTATCATGTGCAATTAATTCTCCTCTTTCACCTATGACACCTACAAATCTGATGAATGGACTAATGGTAAGGATGTGTTTACAAATCAATTGAAATTTTTTTACTGCCATGTTGTTTCTTGAATTTTGATTGTATTTTAATGATATTGTTAATTCTTATTTATTTTTAAATTATTTGACTATTTTTTAAAATAGTGTTCCTAATCCAAGTACAACAATACATGTTTTAACTATTTTACCTGATATCATAACAATTAAAAATTTTCTAAATTTCATTTTTTTTACACCTGCTGAAATTAACATTAAATCCCCTACTACTGGAATCCATGCTGCAAAAAATATTGCACCCCATCCGAATCTATTTAATAATTTGTGGTGTTTTTTTTCCTGTTTTCCTATGGGTTCTTCCACGGGTTCTTTTATGTTTGATTTTCTTCCAATTTTTTTAAATAATTTACTTCCTCCAAATCCTATAGAATAATTTAAAATTCCTCCGATAACTGATCCTGTGATTAACGTACTTGCCACAAGAAAAATATTTTCTCCTCCTATCAACAATGCTGAGGTCAAAATTTCAGTAGGTAATGGCAGTGCCGTAGCTGCTAGCAATGAATTTAAAAATAAACCTATTATTCCATATTCTTGAAATGTGTTATTCGCAAGAATTTCTTGTGCTTGCAGATAGTATTCCATGAACAACTCATAACTCATGAATACCCACTTCTACTATCTTTATTATTCACTTTCATTTCAAAATAGTTCGTTTTAATTAAATACTGCCTAAAATTCATTTTATTAATGGATTTTACTGATATTTTTCCATTTGCTGTTGGTGATGGATATATTATTTTAGCACTTGTAAATTTTTTTGGTTCTCTTATTCCATTTGTACCTCTTCCTGGTTTCTTGTTACTTGCTACTATGTCTATTGGAAATGAATATGATTTACATATTCTAGCATTAGTTTCTGCAGTTTCAGCTACTGCTGCAAAACAAATTATATTTTATGTTAGTTTTAAAGGCAGAAAAATAATTAGTAAAAAAACTCTAAAACGAATGCGCCCATTTCAAAGATTAGTTACAAAATATGGTGCAGCCGCAGCATTTGTTGCAGCTGCAACTCCTATGCCTGATGATATTATTTTTGTACCCTTAGGATTGGCAAAATATAATCCAAAAAGATTTTTTATTTCTACTCTTGTCGGAAAAATTGTTCTTAGCTATTCTATTGTTTTTCTATATCATTATTTGGGATTATCTGTAGTTGAACCACTTGTAAAAGATCTTGACGATGCAACTCCTATCTATATTGGGGTGGTAGTTTTTGGAATAATGATGACTCTTGTCATTGTTCTTCTTTTAAGATTAGATTGGGCTAGAATTCTTGGAAAATTTTTACCTTGGACATTAGATGAAAATAACAATGATGAATTAGATAAATAATCTTTATATTTCTAAATTTTATCAGTATGTTTTTCTAATATCTTTTGCACTTTTTTTTATTTAATAGAATTATTTATGGTATATATTCAATATTTATCTTAATTTTTTCTCCTTCCTTTATTTTTTTTATTAACTTAAATAATTTTTTTATATCTTTTTTTAGTACGCTAATTAATTTTTGATTATAAATTGTTGCAGCTGGATGAATTGTTAAAAAATACAACTGATTATTTTTTCTAACTATTTTTCCTCTAAATTTTGTAATTTCTTTTCCATCTAGTAGTGAATTAAATGCTGTATTGCCTAAAATGCAAATTATTTTTGGTTTGATTATTTCTATTTCTTTTTTAAGGTAATTCTGACAAGTATTTCTTTCAATTGTTGTTGGCACTCTATTGTTTGGAGGCCTACATTTTACAATATTTGTTATGTATACTTGATCTCGAGTAATTCCTGCACTTTCAAGAGCTGCAGATAATTTATTTCCGGCAACTCCTATGAATGGTTCCCCCTTCATATCCTCATTCTTACCTGGTGCTTCTCCTACAAAAATTACATCTGATTTGTAATTCCCTTTTCCTGGAACTGCATTATTTCGGGTTGCACTAAGTTCACATTTTGTACACTCTGTAACCTTTTTTTTAATTCCTTGTAATTTTTTTTCCATGTTAATTTACACTTTTTACTGTCGCTGTGCCTCTGATTGTTGGTCCTCCATTTCCCATCATCATCGATTGCATTGGATCACCTTTACCGCAATTAGTTATTGGTCTGACTGTAAAGTCATTTCCGCATGCATCAATTGAATTAAAAAATTCTGGTGCAGTTCCCATGATAATGACATCTCTAAGTAAATCTGTAATTTCGCCATTTTCAATTTTTTGTGCATACTGGCATGAAATATTCCAATTGTATCGATTCATATCAATTGATGGAACTTTCATATTTGAAATGTAGTATCCGTTTTTTACATCCTTGATTATTTCATTTACATTTTGATCCCCGTTACCAATACATGTACATGCCATGCGAATCAATGGCATAAATCGATAATTTGTTGCCCTCATATTTCCAGTTGGCACTGTGTTGAATATTTCTGATGTTTCTCTATTTTGCATATGATTCTTTAAAACACCTTTTTCTACCAGGGTCGTTTTTTTAGTTTCAACTCCTTCATCATCAAAATAATACCACCCTAAACTTTCTTTGATTGTTGGATCATCAAACACATTTAATTTTTCTGAGCCTATTTTTTCTCCAATTTTTCCTTTCCACCATGCCCCTCCTGCCCATGCCATTTCTTTACCTAACACTCTATCTGCTTCTGATGGATGCCCTAGTATTTCATGTGTAAGTAATGATACAAAATCTGGATTCATTACGACCGTTGCTTTTTCTTCTTTTACTGGTTTTGCATAAATTAGTTCTGATGCTTTTTTTGCAATTTCTTTTGCACTTTGTTGAATATTGTTTGTAATTAATTCTAATCCTCCCCTTCCCCCTTCTGTTATGTTTACTGACTGTGTTTGACCTGATTCATGTGCAGTTGCAACCATTTCCATAATTACATCTGTAAAATTTTGTGAAATCTCTGAACCTTCACTATTTACAAAATATTTTGAATTAACTGCATATGATGCATGAGTAATCGCTTTAATTATTTTTGGAGTAGTGCTAATTATTTTATTGCATTCAAGCCCAATTTTTATTAATTCTTCTATATCTGGTTTTTTTAAAACTGAAAAATTAATTTCTTTTTTATTAACTGGATTATTGTGTAATTCAATTTTATTATTATTTATATTTCTATAATCTGAATTTTTTATTGTGCTGTCTAAAATATTTTTTATTTCATCAAATGAATTTGGATTTGTTATTGAGCAAAAACTCCATGTCCCATTTTTAATTAATCTGACCCCTATTCCTTTGTCCTCATTATTTTTTATGTGTTCAATACCATCATTTTCAACCAATGCTGACTTTTTTACCTGCTGGTCTGCTCTAACATCCGAATACTGCACTTTTTTTTGATCTAGATATTTTATTATTTTATCTGCAATATCTTGTAAATTTTGGTCCATGATGTATGGCTGTTCTAGTTAGTTCTAAATCTTAACTATTGATTATTGGATATTGCAGGCATTGTAAAGTAATATTCATCTTCAAAATTAAAATCTGCTGAACTCTTTTTTCTTAAAAATTCAAAATACTGCGTACAATTTTGATAAAATTCCATATTTTTTTCTATTTCTTGCTGCATGATTTCTGTATCTATATTCAAATTTTTTAATGAGAGTGAGTCATTTTGATCTAGACTGTTTGTTTTCTTTAGCTAAATCTATTGAATATTTTTTATACTGAGGCATTGATTAAATTTTATGACTTCTGTAATAGTTGCTGACACTAGCGTTATAATTAATGGATATCTTGCTGATCAAATTGAATCAGGTTCTGTTAGAAATTCTGAAGTTATAATTCCCCAAGCTGTATTTGATGAATTACAATCTCAAGCTTCTAATCATAAACAGCAGGGATTTATTGGATTAGAGCAAATTCAAAAACTTAACAAATTATCTGGCAGTTTTGGAATAAAAATTATTTTAAAAGGCTCACATCCTTCCATTGATGATATTAAATTTGCTGCTAGTGGAAGAATTGATGCTTTAATCATTGATATTGCAAAACAAAATAATGCTATTCTTTATACTTCTGACAATGTGCAGCATTTAGTTGCAGCAGCTGAAGATGTACAAACCGTATTTTTAAGACCTAAAATCATATCTGAGACACTTGAATTCTTAAAATTTTTTGATAATGACACCATGAGTATACATCTTAAAGAAAACCAATACCCTCTTGGTAAAAAAGGCAAGCCTGGTAATTTTTTACTTACTAAAATTGGTGAAGATATTCTTTCTAGAGATTATCTAAAAATGATTTCTTCTCAAATACTATCTGCCACAAATATTTCTGACTCTAGTAATGTGGAAATTTCTAAAACTGGAGCATCTGTTATCCAACATGATGATTATCGCATTGTAATTACTTATCCTCCATTCTCTGAATCTTATGAGATAACAATTGTACATCCTACTGTGAACTTATCTCTTGAAGATTATACTATCTCTGAAGCATTAATGAAACGTTTGACTGATAGGGCTGAAGGAATTTTAATCTCTGGTGCTCCAGGTTCTGGAAAAAGTACCTTGGCTTCAGGTTTAGCAAATTTTTATCACGAGCAAGGCAGTATTGTTAAAACATTTGAATCTCCTCGTGACTTACAAGTTAATGATGGAATTACACAATATAGTAAATTAGATGGAAGTTTTGACAACACTGCTGATATTTTATTATTAGTTCGTCCTGATTATACTATTTTTGATGAAGTTCGAAGAAGAGAAGATTTTACAACTTTTTCTGATTTAAGGCTAACTGGAGTTGGTATGATTGGTGTAATTCATGCTAATTCGCCTTTGGATGCTATTCAGAGATTTATTGGCAAAATTGAACTTGGAATTATCCCTAATGTTTTGGACACTGTTGTGTTTGTCAATAATGGTGATATTGAGAAAGTCTATGATTTAGAATTAAAAGTAAAAGTTCCTACGGGTATGACTGAATCTGATTTAGCCAGACCCGTAATTGAGATAAGAAATTTTGAAGATAATGTTTTGGAGCATGAAATTTACACTTTTGGAGAAGAAAATGTAATTGTACCTGTTGTAAAACGTGCAGAAAAAGCAGGTATTGAAAAATTAGCCGAGGATAAAATCAAAGATTATTTTAAAAAATATGATTCTAATGCACTAGTTGAAATTTTATCTGCCAATCGTGTTAAAGTAATTGTAAATGAAGATCGTATTGCGTCTATTATCGGTAGAGGTGGAGTCAACATTAATGAAATTGAAAAATTTCTAAATGTTCACATTGATATTGTTGCTAAAGATTCTGAATTACTATCATTAACACCGAATGATATTTCTTTTACTTTTTCAGAATCAAAAACTGGATTACTGTTTACTGTTAACAGAGAATACACTTCCATGTATGTTGACATTCATGCTAATGAAAAATTCTTTGCTACAGTTAGAGTTGGTAAAAAAGGACAAATTAAAATTTTAAAACGCTCTGATATTGGAAGAAACCTGCTAAACTCTACTAGTTCACAAAATGATATTCAGTTATTTCTTAAAGATTTTTAATTTATTCATTTTGTATATTTAGAATAATATTCTTATCTATCTTTTTTGTCTTTCTTTGGATATTTTCTTATTTTTTTCTATTCTATCGTTGATGATCCTATGACCTCTAATTATTAGTAACAGTATTTCTTCTCTTAAGCGACTAAGGTCCATTAAAGCTGAAATATTTTCCTCTTTAGATATTTTTTCATCAACATGCAGTTCCAGAATTTTTTTGTACTCTTGATGATAATTTTCTAGAACTTGTTTCATCTCATTATCTTTTAGGTTAGCAAGTCTGGGAATTGTTCTTTTGCGAATTCTTACAAAATCTGTTCTAAGCTTAGATGTAATTGATGTGTCTACTATTCCATTTTCAGGAAGGTCTAGTATAGTTTCAGTCATACAATAACTGTGCCACAATAGGTCAATTAAATATTTTTAAAATTATCAATAATTTTTGGATTTGCTTTTAGAAACGTAATGAATTTTCTTAATTGTTTTATTGTTTTGGGGTTTAGGTGATGCTCTATTCCTTCTGTGTCTTGATTTGCAGTATCATAACCTACACCCAATATTTCAAAAAATTCTAATAATATGCCATGTTTTTGACGAATTCCTTCTGCAACTTGCACTCCTTTTTTTGTAAGATTTATCCCATGGTATTTTTCATATTCTAAGAACCCTCCTTCATCTAACCTTTGCAGCATTTTAGTTACACTTGGAGCGCTTACATTCATGTATCTTGAAATATCCAATGTAGTTGCATACCCTTTTAGTTCTACCAATTCTCCTATGATTTCTAGATAATCTTCCATTCTTGAGCTAGAGCGTGTTTTTTCCAGTGCATGTGCTGCCTTGATTGATTCTAGTCTTTCAGAATTTTTTGATTTCATCTGTCTTTGTTAGTTAACTAAATCTATAATAATTGAATGTCTGTTGGTGTATCTTAGCTACTCTTTGTTGACTTGAGTGTAGCCATTGTTGATCTTTTCCTGTTAATTGTATTTTTTTAAATTTATGTTAGAATGACAGATCCTCTAAAACAACGACTAGCAAATTTGCAGAAATTTTCTGATTCTGCTAAGCGTAGAGCAAATTTGTATACTGATATTGCAAAAATAGGCGGTTCCACCCCTAGTAGATCCCTTGATGTTCTTCAAAATGCACCCGCACCTGGTAAAAAATTACAAAAAATTGGTTTTTTGATGTTGTGGATACCTGAGCCTACGGGAGTAACCTGTGCAATTGGTGCGCCTATGATAATTGCTGGAAGATATTTGGATAAAAAATACAATAGTTCTACTATTCATGATATTGGACATCACACTAAACGGAATATTTCCTCAATTGCTGATTTTAAAAATTCTTTAATCTCATAAATTAATTTTTAAAAGGACTATATCAAATGAGTTTATGACTAGTAGATCTCAGGCATTAATTCCTATTTTTATTGCAGCCGTAATTATAGGCTCTATTGGATTACTTACTTTGCCAAGTGAAATTAAACTACAACAAGTAGAATTTCCTAGAGGTGTGATTAAAGTCAATGATATTCCCCTTGAAGTTCAAATTGCAGACACTGAACCCACCCGTGTTCGTGGATTGATGTTTCAAGACGAGTTACCTTTTGATCAGGGTATGCTTTTTGTATTTCCTGAATCTGGATTGTATTCTTTGTGGATGCTCAATATGCAATTTCCATTAGATATGATTTGGTTTGATAGTGATGGTGCAGTTATACACATTAAAAAAAATGTGCCACCATGTGTAATACCTATTGAAATTGCTGCAGGATGTCCAAGTTTTGTACCTACTGGTGAGGCCACATATATTCTTGAAGTTACATCTGGTTTTGTTGAACGATATAATATTACAAAAGATTCTATTCTTGAAATCATTTCCATTTAAGATTGCAAAACCTTATCTTATAATCTATTGATTGATAATTTATGAATACAATAATACCCATTTCTATTATCATCATTACGATATCTTTTGCTGCAATTCTTTTAATCCCTGAAAATTCCTCTATGCCTTCATCAGAAAATCTCTATCAATACGGTTTTACTTTTTATGATGTTGAAAAAATAAAAGTATCTTTATCTGAACAAAATATTTTTATGTCTACTCCTTCACCTATTACAGATCATACAATTGGAAATTACTGCGCAATTCATGATGATATTTTATCCACTATTGACTATTGCACTACAACTGCTATTCAAGGTTCAGATGGAAAATCTCTTGGAAATATTAGTATGGGTGGGAGTCCTGACAACCCTATAATGGCTATTGCGTCAGTTGAATCATCTCCATTTTTAGATTCAAAATCTGATGAAATTGGAATTGTTTTTGAAAGTATGATTGAAACTTTAGTTTGTGATTGTTGGAATGAGAAACAACCTGGTGGCTTTGAATCTGTTAACGCCTGGATAGATGCTGCTACAATCAAATATGATGAATCTTCTCATACTATTCCTCTAAAATCCACAATTACTGGGCTGGGTGATGAAACATTAATTCTTGAGATTACGTCTAAAAATAACTCCTACTTATGGACTTTAATTGTTCTAAAGTAATTTAATTGTGTATTATGAAATTATTTAATTTGAGATTACAATGATTGATCAATTATGGTTGATTCCTTTGGGATTTGCTGCTGGTATATTGGGGTCTATGATTGGCCTTGGGGGTGGAATAATTATTGTTCCGATTTTAACCTTTTTTGGTTTTCCACCTACTGTCGCTGCAAGTAATAGTCTTTTTGCAGCGTTTAGTAACTCTGTTGCATCTACAATTTCTTACTCCAAACAAAAAAGAATTGAATATTCTTTAGGATTGAAACTTGGATTGCTTGCAATCCCTGGAACTATCTTGGGTGCAATAATTTCTACTGATGCTTCACCTGATATTTTTAAAATTTTATTTGGATTTATTTTAATTGCTTCTTCTGTTTATATTTTTTTAAGAAAACAAGTTGAATCTAGAGATAAGATAATTTCTAAACAATTAATTATTTTTATAATTGGAATAAGTTTTTTTGCCGGAATTGTTTCATCCTTTTTTGGAATTGGGGGGGGAATTATTTTTGTACCTTTGATGGTGGTTGGGATGGGAATGTCTATGAAAAAAGCCGCACCCACTTCACAATTAATTTTATTATTTGCGTCATTATCTGGAATAATAGTTCATAGTATTTTGGGTCATCCTGATTTTCTTCAATCTGGATTTTTAGCTATTGGATCTTTTTTTGGAGGATTGGTTGGTGCAAAATTATCTTTAAGTGTAAAAGAGAGAAATTTGAAAATTCTAATATCTGTTGTACTTCTATTGGCAGCTGGAAAACTAATCTTTGATTCTTTGAATAGTGGTTATTTTGATTTAATTTTTTAGCCTCAAATAATTAATTGTATTTTTATACTAATTTTTTGATATAATGTGTTCATTAGATTTTTTAATCTGATGGCTGAGGAGACAAGTCGGCTCCTTAGTATTATTTTATAAATTATCGTGCTGGTTCTTTTTTAATTCTATAGATATTTTTTTTTGAAATTACTACTAACTCGTTATCCTGTGTACTTGCTTCATAGTCTATTGTAACTTTTCCAAATTCTTCGTCTATTTCTTCTTTTTTTACAATCGTAAATTTTAATTTTAATACCTGTTCTGTATAATGTGGTTTTAGAAATCTAGTGTTTCTGTTACCCCATTCTGAATCCCCATCTGTTCCAAGAAAAATAATATGATTTCCATAAATTTGTTCTAACCTTGTAAACTCCCCTTCCATTCTTGATAATGTTGCTCTTCCTGAAATCATTTGCTGCTTTTCTTTTGTTTTATTTTCTAAAAACACATTTCTAATTCTTGAAAATTTTAGATATGATTCTAATTCATTATTTGAAATACTACATGTGGAATAAAATGACTCTCCAACTATAAATTCTGAAAATTTTTTCAACACTATCTTGTTTCGTCAACACAGAATGTTACTTCTGCAGATGAAAGTGCATTTTCTGTAACTAGAAAATTAAATGCCTCTGCTATTCTTTGATTGTTTGGTTCTGAACCTGTAACTGAACCTGGGAAAATTGTAAACATTCTGATTTTTGATTTTAGCACATCGCTTAGTTCTTGATTAACTGTGGTGGTGAATGGTCTTAATGCTCCTCTGAAAACTTCTACTTGGGCTCTTTGTGTCCCTGTAACTTTTCTTCCTATTGGCAAATCTGGACCGATAATCATGATTGCCCCTTTTGCATCTTTGTACAAACGTGGATCTTCTTTACCGCCTGGTACAAATTGCTCAAGTGCTCTTTGTGCAACTGTTGCAGGTGTCGATATGAATTTCTCAGTTAATTCTTCCCATGCTGGTCTGGTTAATTCAGTTAGTTTTTCAATTTCTGGTAGTTTTCCTGTTATGTGTATTACACCTAAAATTTCTCCTATGTTTGTTCGTGCTGTGTTTAGCCACCTTTGAACTTCTTCAGGATTTTTAATGTCTACTATGTGTGAGTGGAATTTACTACTGATGTATTCTTGAAGATCAGTTGGTGTTGTTTGTGATATGAAGCATGCCACCTTTCCTCCGTTCTTTTCAACATGCTGTGCTAAAAATTCTACACGCTCTGCATCTGTTTTGTCTGTTGCATCAATTGTAAACACAACTGCTTTTCCCGTAAAATTTGGTTGATGCACTCCTGGTGCTGCAGTTCCGATATGTGGTTTAACTGGATAAAATACTCTGTCGCCTGGCATTACTTTTCCGTTAACAATTTTTGCAATTTCATCATCACATAAATTTAGAACTGTTTCTGCAACTTGCCCTTGAGTTAGGAATTCTTTATTTGCAATCATATGTGATGTATTATTTTGAACTTTTTCTGCAATTGTTTGTATTTTATTTAATAGATTAGTTAATGTCTCAGTTAATTTAACAACATCTTTTCCATTTGCTAACTTTGTTGCTGCATTTGCAATTCCTTCTTTGATGACTGAGTCCTCTTCTCCCAATAGTGAAAGTAATTCTTTGTTTGCCGCATCTACTTCAGTTGGATTAAGATCTTCAAATCCTCCAACTCTCATAAATTCTGCTGCTGCTTTTGGATACACTGTTTTGTAAATCCTATCTGAATGAACTGGACCTGGATTTGTTGCAATTGAAATAATTCCTTTATCTGTTAATTCCCATGACATTAACTCTGCTAATCTATTCTTTGCACCCTGTGCGGCAGTATATGGACTTCTAAATCTATACGGTCTTTGTTCTAGTGGCTTTTCTTCTGTGAAAAATGTTGAAATTGTAATAATTTTCCCTCCTTCTTTCATAACTTTGAGCGCTTGAACTGAACCCCAGAATGTACCTGTAAGGTGAATTCCAACTG
>Ga0209035_10000310_pt1 | contig 19040 bp, 16 predicted proteins | sample MarorgKNORR_S2LV_6_FD_188220 | JGI IMG/M metagenome (GOLD analysis project Ga0209035, IMG submission 188220) | Marine microbial communities from the Southern Atlantic Ocean, analyzing organic carbon cycling - AAIW_A/KNORR_S2/LV (SPAdes) (version 2) | ecosystem: Environmental > Aquatic > Marine... | reverse complement strand
CGGCCCCTTTAAGTTAAACTCTCAAGTCCTGCTTGCACCGATGGCGGGCACTAGTGACAAGCCCTTTCGCATGCTTTGTCGCGAACAAGGTGCGGCACTGACCACTTCAGAAATGGTGGTTATTCAAAAACACCTACTCAATACCAACAAGTCAAAATATCGCCTAGATTTTAGCGGTGAATCATCGCCCATCAGCATTCAGATAGCTGGCTCTGAGGCATATCAATTAGCCGAATCAGCTGTACAAGCTGTTGGCTTTGGCGCAGACATCATAGACATTAACATGGGATGCCCTGCGAAAAAAGTATGCAATAAAGCCGCGGGTTCAGCACTCATGCAGAATGAAAAACTAGTAGCGGACATTCTTAATGCAGTGGTCGCTTCTGTGGATATTCCAGTGACACTAAAAATGCGCACCGGCTGGAACGAAGAAAACAAAAATGCACCCACTATCGCCAAGATAGCCGAAGATGCCGGCATTCAAATGATCGCAATTCACGGCAGAACGCGTGAGCAAAAATATTTGGGCGAAGCGGAATATGAAACGGTTGCAAAAGTAGTTAGTGATGCAAATATTCCTGTGGTCGTTAACGGTGACATCACCAGCGCTGAAAAAGCCAAAAAGGTGCTTGATTACACGTCAGCAGACGCTGTTATGCTCGGTAGGGCTACCCAGGGCAATCCCTGGCTAATTGGTGAAGTGCATCACCGCCTTTCAACGGGTGAAAAAAAGCCACCAATAAGCCAATATGACAAGATCCCAGTCATACTAAACCATATCTCAAGAATTCATGACTTTTATGGAAATAAATTAGGCACTCAGCTATCCAGGAAGCATATTTTTTGGTATTCTATGCGTCTTGACCAAAAAAAAGCGAGAGACTTTTGGCCAAGCATAAATCGAGTGAGCGATCACTCTGAACAATATTTCATATTCCGAGATTATTTGCATTCTTTATGAATCAAAGCGATTTACATGACTGTATTAACCAGAAGCTTGAGCGATACTTCACTCAATTAGACGATGAGCTCGTGTCTGGCGTGTTTAAAATGGTAACGCAACAAACGGAAACCGCCACCTTGAAATTTGTTCTTGATAAAGTCAATCAAAACCACAGCAAGGCTGCCAGAATTCTGGGCATCAATCGCGCCACTCTAAAGAAAAAAGTAGCGCTCTACCAGCTCTAAGACTTTATACTTAATCCCTTTCAAACATTACACCTTAATAAGGATTGTCAATGGCTATTAAACGTGCTCTGATTAGTGTTTCCGACAAATCAGGAATCATCGAATTTTCTCAAAAACTTGCCAGCTGTGGCGTCGAAATACTCTCAACAGGCGGCACCGCCAAACTCTTAGAAGAAAACAACATTCCGGTGATTGAAGTTTCAAACTACACCAACTACCCAGAGATGATGGCCGGTCGCGTTAAAACACTCAACCCCAAAATTCACGGTGGCATATTGGCACGTCGTGGCATTGATGAAGGCGTAATGGCCGAGAATGGTATCAACCCAATTGACTTGGTTGTTGTTAACCTCTATCCTTTTCAAGAAACGATTGCTAGGGCCGATTGCACACTCGATGACGCCATTGAGAACATTGATATCGGCGGCCCTGCAATGTTGCGCTCAAGTGCTAAAAATCACGCCTCTGTTACGGTGATTGTTGATAGCGCCGATTACCAAGTTGTGCTTGATGAAATTAGCTCATCTGGTGATACAACATTAGATACACGAAAAAAACTCGCACTAAAAACATTCGAGCACACCGCTCAATACGATGGTGCTATTGCTAACTATTTAGGCAAGGAAGAGGATGGCTTTTCAAACACTATCAACCTGCAATTTGTAAAATCGCAAACCATGCGTTATGGTGAAAATCCACATCAAGCGGCGGCTTTCTACAAAGAGGTCGATTTAGTGGAGGCCAGCGTTGCCTCAAGCACGCAATATCAAGGCAAGGCTTTATCCTTTAACAACATCGCAGACGCTGATGCAGCACTCGAATGTGTCCGAGGATTTTCAGAGCCAAGTTGTGTTATTGTAAAACACGCCAACCCTTGCGGTGTAGCAACAAGAAGCTCCATTCTTGAAGCTTACGATGATGCTTACAGAACCGATCCGACATCTGCTTTTGGCGGCATTATCGCCTTTAACCGCGCGCTGGATAGCGCAACGGCAAAAAGCATTCTTGATCGCCAATTCGTTGAGGTGATTATTTGCCCTAGTATTGACGAAGATGCCAAGGTTATTCTAGAGGAGAAGCAAAATATACGCGTGCTCGAATGCGGTGATTTGCAATCGGCCAAGCCAACACTGGATTACAAAAAAGTAACTGGCGGCTTATTGGTGCAAGATAAAGACCTAGGCTCAGTCCAAGAATCTGGCCTCAAGTGTGTTAGCCAAACGAAACCTACCGAATCACAGATGCAAGATATGTTGTTTGCTTGGAAAGTGGCTAAGAGCGTTAAATCTAACGCCATCGTCTACGTCAAGAATAAAATGACCATCGGCATTGGCGCAGGTCAAATGTCGCGCATCTATTCAGCCAAAATTGCCGGCATTAAGGCTGCTGATGAGAGTTTGATTGTTGATGGCTCTGTAATGGCTTCAGATGCCTTCTTCCCATTTAGAGACGGCATTGATGCCGCAGCTGAGGCTGGTATTAAAGCGATTATCCATCCGGGTGGCTCGATGCGTGACGAAGAGATTATTGCTGCTGCGGATGAGCATGGTATTGCGATGGTATTCACCAGTATGCGTCACTTCAAACACTAGCTCCTGTAACAGGCTTTTGTCCATTTTTAGAGCTAGCTTGACTTATCAGTCTTTATTTAGATGGATTGGCTGGCTAACTATAACAGGAATTTTTAATAGCACTGATCAGCGTTACCCATTCAATATAAAATTGATTAAGCGGCTAATAAGTTCTGTGCAGCAAAAAAATGACCGTAGAGATCCCATGGACACCAAGCAGAATTGGTCGCCTTAGAGTAATGTAGGAGACAATTAGCCAAAGCTAATTGTCATCGGTCAAGCGTTTGCTATAAAGCTACGCTGCCTTGGAATTATCGATAAGCTCTCTTGCAACAAACTCTACAGAAGCCCAGTTTGGGTACTCATGGCGCAATTGTTTTGCAACTTTCATAGCTTGCTCCCAAGCTCTTTGTTCAGTCTTTTTTGATTGGTAAGCTTGGTAGTTTGAACCGATAAAATTTCTGATTTTATTGTGCATGTGTCGTATTTAAAGAGTAAAAAAGTATTTCGGAAAGTAATTCCGAGCGCGTATTATAATCTGTATATTTTTAATACGCAAGCTTTTTATTTGCATTATCTTAAAATAAGTTTTCTTAGCGATCTTTACCCACGCCTTTAAATCTTTGCCTAACTATAAATCTGGCCCCCACACTCAAAAGCGGTGAAGATGGCATCCATAATGCGCCGGGACAGTTCAAGCAGTCACCAATAAGCTCAGATGTTTGATCACTCGCATATTCAGCTAGGGCTCTTCCAAACACCGCACCCTTTGCAATGCCAGAGCCGTTAAAGCCACCAGCAACAAACAGGTTACCGCCCAACTTTTCAAAAAAGCTTGTTTTATTAGTACTAGCACCTTCAACACAAGAATAGCCATGCTCAAACTCAACCCTTTTTAATTGCGGAAAGCGATTGTCAAATGCCTGTCTGTGAATTTGCTTTCTTGCGTTAACCTCTGCAACTGTATAGAGCTTGCTTCGATTGTATTCAGCAGTATTCCGAATAGCAATCCTATTATCTTGTGTCAATCTCAGTGTTGCGCCACCACTATGTAGTGACATGACGCCCCATGATCGGACACTACCTAATCTTCCCAGCTCTTCTTTAGTTAGGGCCCTGGTAAAGCTGCCAGTTAACGTAACTCCAAGAATTTTGTGTTTATTGATACCAAGCTTTGTCATCTCGTAATTGCACGCCAGCAAGACCTTGTCTGCTACTATTGTGGCATTTTGAGTGCTCAAAGTTATCTGCTTGCCCGAAGCAATTAAATCAACAGCGCTGTTTTCATGAAGCACTACATTGTCAGGGAGACTTTTGACCAAACCCTCCACCAATTTCGCTGGATTCACTAAGGCGCCATCATTCACTTTAACGCCTTCTTTATACCAACGAGTGCCGAGTTGTTTCTGTAACTCATCTTGATTTAACGACTGATGCTCAATGCCTCTTTTCTCAAGATAATTAACAAATTGCGTACAAGATCTCAGTGCACTTTTATCTGCTGCGGCATGATAAAAACCACCCTCTTGCCAATCACACTCAATTGTATTATTGATGATTTCTGAGCGAAGAATATCTAGGCCTTTAGTATTCAACCTATCTATGCGCTCATAGCCTTTGATTAATTTGGCATCAAATCTACCGGGAAAGTGCGAGTGGGCAACCGCAAAGCCTGAATTTCTGCCAGAAGCATTTTGTCCAATTTCACGAGCATCTAGTAGGAGTATTTCATCATTTGGATGAAGCTCCGCCAAACGCTTTGCCGCTGCAAGGCCTGTAAAACCAGCACCCACCACCACAAACTTACATCGCTTTTCGCCCTGAAATGGCGCGTTTGACTTACGACGTGATAGAAATTGTAACCAAGATTTATTGTCTTTTTGTAACTGGCTGTTGTCTATTATTGAACCTGTAGCCATTGACGAAATCCTACGATAGATGGTCAATCAACACTAAATGATCGCAAATGATGCTTGTCTTGTCTAGCCAACGCTCCACTAAAACCTCATCGTCTGGGGCCGCACTGACGCCCGGTGCAATTTCTTTGGCGATAATAGCTTCTACTGCTAGAGCTACAGAGTGTGACACCAATTGAGCCATCGCACTCCCTTCTCCATTTCCAAGGGTATCCATTATGTATTGCTTGTGCCAAACAACCTCTGAATCATCCTCAACCTTTAGTTCCACCGTCAAAATAACACGGTCAACCTCCCCCTCCTTGTAAGCGAAATTGCACCACAACTCATCGCTTAACTCTGTTAATCGACTTTGTGCATTAGTCACTTCAAGTGAGTCGATCTCAGAAAAAATATCTTGCCAAGCATTTTTCCAGCCCTTGTACCTCAATGTTCCTCTTACAAATTGCTTTATATTAAGCCCGCCATTCAGCCGGTATTGGTCAATAAATGGTAACGAGTCACGATTCGGATAGACCTCAAATTCTTCCGCACCCCACGGCATTGGCAATGGATACAGATCAACCGCCTCCCAAGGCTTGGTGACGTAATACGCATCGCCATTACGGATGCTTACCGATGACGACATTAGAGCCTTAAGAACACCTAATGGCGACCAGCTAAATTTATAGCAAAAGTCATTTGGTGTATCGCTTAAACCACCACAATAGCTTATAAAAGAATGTTCATTGGCAGCTGAGAATGCCCCGGATTTTTTGTAGTCTGCAACTAGTGCGTGCGACATAGAGTGATCAATACCTGGATCTAGGCCAACTTCGTTAACGCAACAAAGGTTTTTCTTAAGGAAAAATTCGTGCAAAACCTGCATTTCGGGTGAAACGTAAGAACTGGAAACAAAATGAGCGCCTTTAGTCAAGCTGAGTTTCGCGACAGAGACGTGAAAATCCCCGGGAAGCATCGAAACAACAACATCGCCAGCTTTAACGCGCTGCTCAATGGCCGTTAGTGAAAACTCAACAATTTGGTAATCACCCTCAACAGCCGATAAGACTTGAATGGCTTTTTCAACCCTACGATTGTAGACAATTACCGAATAGCCATTGCCAATAAGACTACTAAGACCCGGTATTGCCGAGAGCCCCGTTCCCAACCAATGAATTTGCGCCATTCTTCCCTTTTTGGTTATTTAAAGTGGCGTTGATAGTGGGAAAATCTAATCGAATACCGCTCGACGAATAGCCTCTAAGCCCTTTCTCAACGTCGCCTCATCTTTAGCGTAGTTTATACGAATACACTGATTTTTATGCGCCCAGTTGCCATGCATTCCCATAAAGAAATTGTGCCCAGGAATAATGTAGACTTTGTCTTTTTTCAACTGCTGATACAGTTCTTCCGAAGTCATGGATAGCTCGGGCAGCCAAAGCCACATGAAAAAAGCGCCTTCGAGTTTATGCATATAGATTTCAGAGTCTGCAAAAATCTCATTAAAAAGTCTGACAGCGGTCTTGGCCTTGTCTTGATAAAAAGGCTTAATAACATCATCGCACAAATGCAGCAGCTCTTGATCTTTAATCATCCTAGTGAGTAGTGTCGGGCCTACACTGCCTGGCGCTAGCACCATGATGCCGCTCATACGACTGACGGCTTCAATGTAAGGCTCACTAGCAATAACAATTCCGGTTCGTATGCCGGGCAAGCCCAGTTTAGAAAGCGACATACAGAGAACCATATTAGCGCTCCACTTGAGCTTCGCGTCAATATAAATCGCTCCTGGAAATGGCTGACCGTAAGCGTTATCAACAATCAATGGTACGTTGTACTCTTGCGCAATCGCGTCTAATTGATCCAACTCCTCGTCGGTAACAACATTGCCCGTCGGATTGGTTGGGCGTGAAACGCAAATCGCGCCAATATCTTCCATTTCAAGTGTGGAAATCAACTTATGAAAATTAATTTGATACTTAAATTGCTTATTCTCAAGCATTTGAATATCTGGCTTAACCGAAACAAACATCTCTTCAGTAATGCCTTGATCAGCATAACCAATATACTCAGGCACCAAAGGCAACAAAATCTTCTTTTGGCCGCCATCTGGCATGTCGCCCGCAAACAAGTTAAACAGATAGAAAAAACTGCTTTGTGAGCCGTTGGTAATGGCAATATTTTTATCACTCAAAGACCAACCAAAATTCTCGTTCAGTAGCTTAACCAAAGCCTTGATAAAGGCCTCATTACCCCGCGGGGCATCGTACAAGCCGAGCATTTGGTCAACATCCGAGCTGGCGATGAGTTTTTTTAACTCATCAACAAAAATATCGTGTGCCTCTGGGATGAGTGCAGGATTACCACCACCAAGCATAACCGTATCAGGATCGCCACTATGATTGGCCTTGCCAAGATCCTCCATTAACTGAGAGATGCCACTGTTGCGGGTAAATTTTTCACCAAAAATCGAATAATTCATAGAAACTCAGGCGCCAAATATTGCACACTAAACAAAAACTAAATTATATAGAAAACCCAGCCATCAAAGCGCAATGCTGCCCAGTAAATAGCATTAACCAAGAGCAACACATACAAGGCCGATCAGCACCACAAGTACGCCGATGATCTTTGCCGGATAAGGCTTTTCTTTTAATATCAAGATACCCAGGGCAGCGCCCAAAGGAATGCTCAAACGATGGAAGGTAACGATATAGCTAACATTGTCAGCAAAAGCGAAAGCTATCAAAACAAGCGTATACGACAGATGTATGCCAATTGCTGCGACAATAGCATGTGACTTGTTAAAGCGTATCAGCTGCATAAATTCGACTCGACTCTGTCGCCTTATCAAAACATATAAAGCCATCCACGCCGAAGTAATAAACGCCTCAAGAAGGGCGTACAAAATAGCAACTGAAATATTATCAGAATCAAACTGACCATCGCTACGTAAATATCTTAGTGCCTCATTATCCACCATAGAATACCCCGCTGTGCTTATCGCGGCAATGAGCGCCATTGCGCAAGTCAGGTTCCAATAATTATTCAAACGAAAGCCTTTAAAGCCTTTTAGGGGGATCATAAAACAGCCTAGGACCACTATTAAGCCACCAACAACACTTTGATATGTAATCTGATCTGCACGGCCAAGATAAACGACCACAATCAGCACAATAACAACTGGAAGCGCTCTGACAATTGGATAGGCGACTGACAAATCACCCACTCGATAAGCCCTTGCCAAAGAGACGTAATACAAAGACATAAAAAAACCAGCAATAACAAGAAAAACCCACACTTGACTTGGGATATCACTAAGAACAGTGCTGTTATGTAGTAACAGAATAGGCGCGAGCAGCGCTGTACCAAATAGACTGGCTAGAAGGAAAAATGAAGAAGTTGGTTTTTTACTTTTACTGAATACATTCCACAGCGCATGAATGGCTGCAGACAAAATAACCAGCGAAATTGCAATAAGCGTCATGCTTTCGCATGATAGGGCAAAACTCCGTCTATTGCAAAATGTTTGTTACTAATTGAACCCAGTAGGATGCACCAAGAGAAAGGATGTTGTCATTAAAATCATAATGTGTGTTGTGCAGCATGCAACCGCCTTGAGGTTGGTCTTCAGGCACCTCACCATTGCCAATCCAAATATAGGCACCCTCTGACGCATTCAATAAAAATGAAAAATCTTCAGAGCCCATGCTTGGTGGTATGTTTCGATGTACATTGTCATCGCCCGAAACCATTCCAGCAGCAAGAGCGCATTTTTCAGCGTGTTTTGGGGTGTTGATTGTCGCTGGATAATTTGGCCTAGATTCTAGCGTAGCTGTTGCACCCATTGCCTCAGCAACACCTTCAACAACTTTTTTCATTCTTCGATTAACCTCAGCACCAACTTCTGGCTTAAAGTATCTTAGAGAGCCCTTCAAATGCATTTCATCGGGAATAACATTTGTAGCAAAGCCAGCATTCGCCACAGTTAAGCTAATCACTGCTGAATCCGATGGCGCAACATTGCGAGAAACAACCGATTGCAAGGCAGTAATGATTTGCGCACCAGCAACAATCGGATCAACACATTGGTCGGGCATTGCGGCGTGACCACCCTTACCCTTCACAACAATTTCGATGGTTTCATTGGCTGCCATTACAGCACTATCGTGAACTGCGAATTGACCTTCAGCCATCCCAGGCCAATTGTGCATACCGTAAACAGCCTCACAAGGAAACTCCTTAAAAATACCCTCTTCAACCATCACTCGCCCGCCAGCGCCGCCTTCTTCTGCAGGCTGAAAGATAAAGTGAACGGTGCCCGAAAAATCATTGTTCTTTTTTAGATGAACTGCAGCACCCAACAACATCGTCGAATGACCGTCATGGCCACATGCGTGCATCTTACCGTCGTGCAGTGACTTATGATCGAACTCATTCAACTCTTGAATTGGCAGTGCATCCATATCGGCGCGTAAGCCAATCGATTTTCCTGGTTTTTTGCCATGGACGGTTGCAACAATGCCGGTAACGGCTAAGCCGCGATGAATTTCAATATTGTGCTCAAGCAAAACAGAAGCGATGTAGTCGCTTGTCATCTGCTCATTAAAACTGAGCTCTGGGTGCTGGTGAAGATAATGGCGCCAAGACACCATTTGTTGTTGTAATTCAATATCTTGCATAAGGCTTAAGGTTGTTAAATTCGCTAGAATTTTAGCGAAAAGTATCACCTATTTTAGAGGTAAAAGATTGATATTTACTAGATTAACAGTAATATTACTAAGCAACAGAAGAAAGTTGCCCCATGTTGATAAAAATCAACATGGGGCTAGAAAAACCTTAAGCCCTTAGGCTCTCATTCGTTGGATCGAAAGGAGATTCCTCAACCACAACGGCTTGATATTTTTCGCCTAAAATTTCGATTTCAAGCTCAGTGCCAATCGCAGCCAAATCAATTTGCACCAAACCAAGTGCTAATGATTTACCACAACGCCAGCCATAACCACCAGAAGTGGCGCGGCCGATGACTTTTCCATCTTTATAAATCGCCTCAGAACCTCGGGCATCGGCATCAGTGATGCCTTTAACCTCTATGGTAACAAAACCATTTTCTGCGCCTTTTTCTTGCCAAGCGGCAAGTGCCTCTTTACCAATAAAGTCCTGTTCTTTATCAAGACGAACAAAACGATCAAGGCCCGACTCAAACGCCGAATACTCAATAGACATCTCTCTTGGAATCAAACGATACGACTTCTCTAAACGCATTGAATCCATTGCACGGATACCGAATGGTTTAATATCAAACTCTGCGCCCGCTTCCATTAATTGATCAAAGATATAGTTTTGCATTTCGATTGGGTGATGTAATTCCCAGCCCAATTCGCCCACGAAATTCACTCTTAATGCTTCGGCAGTTGCGTAACCCACATTAATTTTCTTGCCCGTTAGCCACTTAAAGCTAGCGTTAGATAAATCTGTATCGGTAAGCCTCTGTAACAAATCACGAGATCTTGGACCGGCCAAAACCAACACGCCTGTTTGGGTTGTTACTCGTTGCACACTGACACTGCCATCTTTAGGTAACAGCTTGAATAGATAGTCATGATCATGCGTCTCGAAAGCGCCCGCCGAAACAAGGTAGTAGCTCTGAGGGCCTGTTTTATAAACAGTGTATTCAGAACGAACACCGCCGTTTAAACTCAACATATGCACAAGGCTGATTCGACCAATAGTCTTTGGCATTTTATTGGCAAAGATATATTCCAACCACTCTTCTGCGCCAGGGCCTTTGACGATACATTTAGCAAAAGCAGACATATCCAAAAGACCGACCTTTTCAGTGACGTGCTTACACTCATTACCGACATGCTCAAAATAGTTTGAGCGACGGAACGAGTTCTTTTCAACAATACGGCCATCTTCCAGTGGCTTGGCGTGGTTTTCATTCCAAAGCACCTTCTCTGGGTCGGCCTGATTAAGCTCTTCAGCGCTTAAGGCGTAATCCGCACTTGGCATAAACCAATTTGGGCGCTCCCAACCGTACACAGAGCCAAACACTGCGCCAAGTGCTTTCATGCGATCATAGCAAGGGGTAGTTCTTAATGGTCTGGCTGCGCCACGCTCTTCGTCAGGATAATGCGTGGTGAAAACGTTTGAGTAGGCCTCTTCGTTTTTCTCTCGCAAATAACCTCGTGTAGCGTATGGACCGAAACGACGAGGATCAACACCCATCATATCAACCGTTGGCTCGCCATCAATCATCCATTCTGCCAGCTGCCAACCAGCACCGCCAGCTGCAGTAATTCCAAAACTGTGGCCTTCGTTTAGCCAGAAGTTTTTCAGTCCTGCCGCGGGGCCAACAATTGGGTTTCCATCAGGTGTGTAGGCGATTGCACCGTTATAAATATCTTTAACACCAACCTCGCCAAAAGCTGGCACTCGAACCATGCAACGCTCAATGTGCGGCATGAGGCGATCGAGTTCGGCATTAAATAGCTCGTACTGGCAATCGTCACTCGGGCCATCAATATAGCAAACTGGTGCGCCTTTTTCATAAGGACCCAACAGCAAGCCGCCCGCTTCTTCACGTAAATAATAACCAGCGTCGGATTCACGTAAAACAGCCATTTCAGGCAAGCCTTGCTCTTTACGCGCTATAATTTCTGGATGCGGCTCTGTAATAATAAATTGGTGTTCAACAGGAATCACCGGAATATCTAAGCCCACCATTTCACCTGTTTTTCTAGCGTAGTTTCCTGTGCACGAAACAACGTGCTCACAAGCAATGTCGCCTTTGTCCGTTTTGACAATCCAGCTGTTATCTTTTTGTTGCTCAATAGCCGTCACCAGTGTGTGCTCATAAATTTCAGCGCCACGATTACGTGCGCCTTTACAAAGCGCTTGTGTTAAATCTGCAGGCTGGATATAGCCATCGTCTGGATGTTGAATTGCACCAAGCAAGCCCTCAGTATTACACAATGGCCAGATTTCTTTCACTTCTTCTGGCGTTAAGAAATTAACATTTACACCCACTGTGCTACCGACACCAGCATAGTATTTATACTCATCCATTCTGTCTTGGCAGTTTGCAAGACGAATGTTTGAGACCACACTGAAGCCAACATTCATGCCGGTTTCTTCTTGAAGTTCATGATAAAAATCAACCGAATATTGGTGCAGTTTACCCACCGAATAACTCATGTTAAATAGTGGCAGCAACCCAGCTGCATGCCAAGTCGAGCCCGAGGTTAAGTCTTTGCGCTCCACCATAACAACATCGGTCCAACCTTTTTTAGCCAAATGATAGAGCGTTCCAGCACCAACAACACCACCACCGATCACCACTACTTGGGTTTTATTTTTCATAAAAATCTCCTATAAACAATACTTTTTCTTGAGTCAGCTCAAGAATACAACATTACTAAAAAACCTAATCTTCTTTACTTAGGTGGGCAAGAGTATGTGCATGCTCTTCCCAATTCTTGCCATCAAAAGGCTCAACAGTTATTTTTGTCGGTTGAGGATTTAGACAACGTACGTTAACACTTACTCCGTCTGGGTTAGATCGTGGAATATAGTAAGACTTAATACCGCATTTACTACAAAACAAATGCTTGGCCTCACCACTATCAAACATATAGGTTGATAAGCTTTGCTCACCCTGCAAAAGCTTGAACTTGGATTTGGCTATAATTAAATGTAAGTTGCCAGACTTTTGACAAATACTGCAATTACAATCAACAGCAGTAAGCTCCTCGTCTGCCTCCACTTCGTACGCCACTGCACCGCAGTGGCAAGAACCAGTGTAGATCATAACACCCCCAGAAAAACAACACGCTACCAATCTAACAAATAGCTAAAGAGTAAATTTTAAATAAGTCGTGTTCAGCTTGAATGAATAATCTTGTTTTTATAAATCAGTATATTTGTTGTGAGAAAACTGGGCTTAATGTAGAATTATTTCACAACAACAACCAGCAAACTGGCAGCAACTTTTTTTGGAGAAAAAATGAAACTTACAATTATCAAATGGCGAGACATCCCAACTCAAGTAATGATTAAAAAAAGCCGCCGTGAAGTTGAAAAATTACAACTTGATAACCGCTTTATGGAAGCTGTTGATGAGGCTGCGGCAGTTGCTAGTGCGACGGATGCAGACGCCTATCTTGCTGACTGGAAAAACGAAGTCATTGAAATTGCAGACGGGGATATGGCGGTGCCCGTAGCGCAAAAAGCAGCAGAACTTGAGGCGAGCTTCAATGCTGAAACCCTTCAGGCGTATGTTGATAATGGCGGCAACAAACCCTAAAGTTTAATCACCAAGACTACACTTGGCTACGTGTATGCTGCGTGAAGAGTATTGAGCGCAACTCGCATTTCTGACTCGGGCAGCAAATAGCCAATAACGTTTGCTTCAGTTTCAAGGACTTCCGCAGAATCAATTGCCATTGCCTCAGGCGCTTTGCCGTTAAAAACAACCGAAACTGTTGCCCAACCCTTGTTTACTTTATAAAAGCCAAAACTCTCTTCCAGTCTTGAAAGCTTTGCACTGAAATACACATCGTCTTTCAAGATAACGCGCTTAGAGTCGATATTAATAACGCCCTCAACGTGACTTCCCGCATCGTGAGCATATTCAAATTCAACCATAACCATATCCTCCCGGTGAGCTAAGGTAGCGAAGCTATCATCTGACGACTCCCCGTGAAAAATAGTTGTGCCAGGAGCGTCGTTAAAAGTATTTCTGGCAATAATCGGTGTTTTGCTGGCTAGTGACGCCTTAATCGCACGAGGGTGAATAACTTTGGAGCCTTCATCTGACATCGTAATCATCTGCGCAGCACTGATTGAGTCCATAAAAACAGCGGTTGTCACTTGCCTCGGATCGCAATTGGCAACACCATCAACATCCGAATAAATTTCAACACATTCAGCACCCAATGCTGCACCCAATGCAACGGCAGAAGTGTCACTACCGCCACGTCCGAGCGTGCGCACATCGCCATCACTATTAACACCTTGGAAGCCGGCTACAACCACAATGTTGCCCTCAGCTATGGCTGAGAGAATTCGGGTTGGGTTAATTTCAAGAATTTCAGCATTGCCAGCATTGTCATCCGTCAGAATACCGGCTTGACGGCCGTCAAATGAAACCGCATTCATGCCATTCTGATTTAGAAAGTGAGCAAAATAGGCGGCACTCAAGTTCTCGCCAATGCTCATTACAGAGTCCAGCTCTTTAGGGCAAATATGTTTTCCAACTAGTTTGACCATGTTAATCAAAGTGTCTGTCGAATAAGGCTCACCTTTACGGCCCATTGCAGAAACAACGACAACGATATCCTTACCATCCTCAAAATGATCTTTAACATGCCTCATTGCGCTGGTGCGCGAGCTATCGTTCCTAACGCTTGTTCCGCCAAATTTCATTACGATAGGTGTTGTTGATGTTGACATTCTAGTTTAGATAAAAAATAAAATTAGATTTTAACCTGATGGCACTCGCTTGGCAAACCCAAGATAGCACTATAACTGCGGGAAAAACTGCAACTATCGGGCGAATTATCGAACAGAGTTAAATATTGAATGACTGCTTAATGCCCTCAACAAGCATATTGACCGAAACCAACAATAGCAAAATACCCATCAATCTTTCGATGGCAATCAAGGCTCTAACACCTAGCTTTCGACCCAGTGTTTCTGAGGAAATCAGAATTACGCCCGCCAAAAGCCAAGCAACAACCAAGGCCAAGGCCCAATCCGTCCAGCGATCTGGCTCTTGCGCCATCATCAAAATCACGGCGGCAATCGCCGAAGGCCCCGCCAAAAGGGGTACTGCAAGTGGCACAATTAATGGCTCCGCCTCTTCATTGTGGGCAACCATATCCCCTTTTCCAGGAAAAATCATCTTAAAGGCAATAGTAAGTAGCATGATGCCGCCAGCAATGCCCAAAGAGGATTCAGAAATTTGCAAAAAAGCCAGAATGTATTTACCAGAAAACATAAATACCAACAACACCAGCAGTGCGATCAATAATTCTCTGATAATGATCATTCGACGACGCTCAGGCGCGATATTTTTCAAAATACTAAGAAAAAGAGGGACATTTCCAATCGGATCCATTATGATGAATAACAAAAAAATTGCAGATAAAACAGTCACTTAACGCTCCTTTATTGAAAGTATATTTGAGAATAGAATTTGGGGAAATTGTATATGATTGGCAAAAGATTAATGGAGTATTTACCTATCAACATGGCGCCAATTATTGGTGCATATTCTTATTGTTTAGCTTAAAAAAGAAAAAAATAATTTGTAAATCTCAAAGCGTGGGGTGATAATGAAATCATCTGTTGTGTGCGTGTTTGATTTTTATCCCTGAGCCGATTAAAGACAGAACAGGAGATGAGATTGGTTTACTATTGTGCAAGCCCGCCTTGAAGTGGGAAGCCTGCGGTAAACTTCGAACTTCCGCCTTGAGCCGTAAGGCCCAGGTCTTTATCAACACGGCACAACGGACCTTTTAAGGATTTACTCTTCTATATTCTTAAGCAGGCCCAGCAATTTAACTCTCTTTCTCATTTTTTTAATCTCTTTTCTGAGCATCTCTGCGCTGTTATCCTCAAACCATTTTTCCGTCATTTGTAGTGCTTGTGCGCCCTGCACGCCCAGTAAATTCTCAACAATCGAGCGCAGTGATTCCGCCTCTTTGGTTTCGTAGGAACTGGCAATCATCGCCCACATAACTGCCTCCAAGACTTGTTCTTCGAGCCCAGAAAGTTTTAATTTAGCAATCTCATAAGGTGCCAATGGGTGTTTGTATTTAGCCGCTGTCTTGAGCTGCTCCAATGCAACAGACAGTTTATTAATGCGTAAAAACATTAAACCGGCTTGATAGCCGTTTTCCGGATTGTAATTATCCATTTGAGTGACAGCCAAACCCAAATAAGACATTGCCTTAGTGGAGTCTTGAAGAACGCCCAAGCCCTCTTCATAGTGCGACATTAGCATAGTGCTAGCACTTGGAAGTCCCGCTTTTGAGAGGTCGGCAAACATACCGTAGGACACTCCATATTTTTGATTTTCATAGCTCTTGAGTGCGTAATAAAACAACTCCTCATCAGCCTGCGTATTCAGGGATAGCAGTGTAGCTGTTAGCAGGCAAATAAATCTAAATGTCTTTACTCCCAGCATGATGATTTTACAAATGAACCCAAAAGTGCCCATTGTACTGCTAAAATCCAAATTTTTAGACCAATGTGTTGCAATGAAAGAACTACGTCGCAAACTACGAAGACTTAGAAAATCGCTCTCGCAACCTGTGCGTCACAAAAAAGGCAAAAAACTACTCTACCAATGCCAAAGGGCAGGAGTTTTTCGCAGTGCAAAACACGTTGCCATCTTCACGCCCAATGACGGAGAGGTTGAAACTAAAAACATAATTAAATTTTTAACGACTCAAGGTCACAGTGTTTATTTTCCAATTCTGGTTGGGGAAAAACTCAAATTTGCCAAAGTTGGGAAACATTTTCGAAAAAATCGTTTTGGTATTGACGAACCACTTTTTACGCCACTTGTTGGCGCCCATGAAATGAACTTAATCCTGATGCCTTTGGTCGGTTTTGATAAGCACAAAAACAGAATGGGTATGGGTGGTGGCTTCTATGACAAGACACTAGCGTTTAAAACACAACAAAAAAAATTTAACAAGCCCAAGCTTTTTGCATTGGCCTTTAATTGTCAAGAAGTCGATCAACTCGATGCCAAACCGTGGGACATACCCGTTGACGGCATCATTACACCGACGCGCTTTATTCGCTAAAGTTCGATGCTAGCCTTGCTTGCCCAATGCGTGTTTTTGCAAGAATGACTTAAGCAAAGGAGTCTCATCGATGAGGTTCATGCCAAAGCCTCTAAGCCAACGTAGGCCCTCATTATTTTCTTTATAAATCCAATTAAGTCCTGTCATTGTTTTTGCCATGAGCTCATTATCAGTGCGCCTTGCTCTAGCGTACTTTCTCAAAACCAAATGATCACCCAGTGCTTTATCGCAGTGTGTACGCAGCTGCATATTGAGCTCTTGTGCATCTGCAAACCCAAGGTTTACGCCTTGGCCTGCCAAAGGATGAATATTATGCGCCGCATCACCTATGAGTGCTAAATTTGGCAAAACATAATCATTTGCACTGCGTTCAATCAAAGGAAACGCCTTTCTATCACTTTCTAATGTTATTTCGCCAAAACGATACTCAACAGCCTTACAAAGTGCCCGACAAAAATCAGTATCTTGCATGTCGGTTAACGCATTCGCAAGCGGATTTTTGCACGACCAAACAATAGAAGCTTGCTTGTCAGACAATGGTAATAATGCAATAATACTGTCGGATAAAAAGCGCTGCCAAATGGCGCCATCAAAAGACTTTTCACATGCAATATTAGCAATAATTGCTTGCTGTTGATAATCCTTTTCACTGGTGTCAATGCCTGATAGTTTTCTCACTTGAGACTGTGCACCATCCGCGCCAACAAGTAGTCGACAACTAAGCTTTGTTTGATCGTTCAATGTAACCTGATAACCCTCTTCGGTCTTATCAAGCGCGGTCAAACTTTCCTTAATGCATTCAATTTTTTCTCGATCAAGAGATGCGAATAATGCAGCTTGAATGAGATCGTTCTCGACAATACTACCAAGATGATCAATACCTTCATCCGACGCATTGAAATTCAATTGGCCATGAGAATTTTGATCCCACACCTTGGTGGCATTAAACGACTGCTTTCTAGAAATACGACTCCAAGCACCTAGTCCGCTCAAGAATGCCTCACTGACCGGTGTGATAGCGCTGACACGTGTATGAAAAGATTTGTGAATCGTAGGGCTTATTTCGCCCGGATCAACAATAGCGATTGAAGTGTTTCGTCGTGCAGATAGCTCTAATGCAAAAGCAAGGCCAACCATACCGCCACCAATAATGATGGCATCGAACTCCCTCACTTAAATCTCTCCCGCAACAGTCATCTCGCTAATCAATGTAGAGCCGGCTTTAATATTGCTTCTCAGGTCAACATCGCTTGCAACCGCTGAGATATTAGTAAACATGGTTTTTAAATTACCCGCAATAGTAATACCTGATACCGGGTATTGAATTTGTCCATTTTCAATCCAAAAACCTTGTGCACCTCGCGAATAGTCGCCTGTAGTAGTGTTGATGCCATGACCCATCAAATCGGTAACCAGCAAGCCCTTATGCATTTCGTTAAGAAGCTCATCCAATGCGCCATCAAACGTCGTACTGACTTGACAATTACTGGCACCACCAGCATTCGCTGTTGACTCCAAACCCAGCTGATTGGCTGAATATTGACTCATAATATAACTCGCCACTCTGCCATGCTCAACAAAAAACTGCTTTTGTTTCGCTATGCCATCCTGATCAAATGCTCTTGCACCTATAGTTTTCAGTTTTATTGGGTCCTCAAAAATACTCATCCCTTCTGGCAATACGATCTCGCCAAGAGAGTCCTGCAAAAACGATGATTTTTTGTACTGTCTTGAGCCGCCAAGCGCGCTCAATAGTTGAGAAAACAAACCCGAGGATTGTCGTGAAGTAAAAATGACGGGGCACTTTTGTGATTTCAAACTTTTTGAGCCAAGCTTTTGTTGCGCCAATTCCGCCGCTGAAAGGCCGATCTGTTTGGCCGACAACAAGTCTTTGGCATCCAAAACACTGCTGTAGTCGTAAGCAGTTTGCATTTCACTGTCTCGCTTTGCAATCAAAGAGCAGTGCAATGAATGCCTAGTGCTCTTCGCTTTAGCGATTAATCCGTTGGAGTTGGCATAAAAACTTGTGCCTTCAAAACTGGACAACTCTGCGCCATCGGAATTATCAATTTCAGGGCGATCTAGAGCGCTAGCCTCACACTCTTTTGCCAGCTCTATACTGTGTTTTGCATCCAAATCCCAAGGGTGATAAAGATCCAATTCTGGGACGTCCCACGCCATTCTTTCTTTGGGCGCAAGGCCGTTAAATGGGTCCTCTTGAGTATATTTGGCAATTAAGCAAGCGGATTCAATGGCTTTTTGTAAGCTCTTTTCACTCAGATCCACACTAGAGGCGTGACCCTTGTTTTGGCCAAAATAAACATTGATATCAAAGCTTGTGTCGAGGTGATACTGTAATGTCTCAACCTCTCCTAATCTAACATTTGTAGAAACGCCAGAGCTCTCAGCCAGAGATATTTCAAAATCAGTGGCTTGTTGTTTTTTGATTAGATCAATAGCGAGCTGTATGGTTTGTTCAAGTGTACTCATATCGACGATTATACTCAGAGAGTGTAAGTTTCGTGGAAACAACCTATCGTTATCTAGCTCTGTTTTTTATT
>Ga0209035_10000306_pt1 | contig 19134 bp, 10 predicted proteins | sample MarorgKNORR_S2LV_6_FD_188220 | JGI IMG/M metagenome (GOLD analysis project Ga0209035, IMG submission 188220) | Marine microbial communities from the Southern Atlantic Ocean, analyzing organic carbon cycling - AAIW_A/KNORR_S2/LV (SPAdes) (version 2) | ecosystem: Environmental > Aquatic > Marine... | reverse complement strand
GAGCCACATATTTCTAAAATAGTTGGCACAACATCAATACTGCTCACAAGTTGTCCCCGCATTCCAGGCTTCACATGACCTGGCCAGCGCACCATTATCGGCGTACGCGTACCGCCTTCGTTAGCGGTCTGTTTCGAACGGGGGGCATATTGAGTCCTCCAGCCTGCCGGCAGTTTCATGTCTGGCGTGCGTTGAATCCAGCCATTATCGGTCACATAAATAATCACCGTGTTCTTACGCAGTCCCTGTTGATCAACAAAACCGAGAAGCTCACCACAAGTTTCATCGAACCAATCACACATCGCGTAATACTTTGCAAGCTGCACCGGCCGTTTACCATCTAAGTACTTATCTAAGATCCGCTTTGGCGGATTGTGCGGCGTGTGTGGTAGAAACGGTGCGTACCACACAAAAAACGGCTTCTCTTTTGCCTGAGCTTCTTCAATAAATTCTTTGACGGGGGCCAAACCGTCACGCCCAATCTTTAGCCCCAAGTCGCCGTGTCGACCGCCACGCGTCGGATCACCATGGGTCATTCCATGTGTAAAACCACCACGACTGTGGTGACCTTCCCACCACTTACCACTCTGGTGACTCAAATATCCTTGCTCGCTTAACAATTGCGGGGCCGTCGCATGTTTATCAATGTTTGCAATCAGTTTATTTCGTAGTGCCTGATATTCACCAGGTTTTGCACCTGCTCCTAGTGGGGCTGGATCATTGCCGACGATGTGGTGTTGATGCGGGTACAAGCCCGTAATCAACGTTGCCAATGAACTGCGACATAGTGCCTGCGGAACATAACCGCGTTTGAACGTGGCGCTTTCTCGAGCGAGCTGGTCTAGGTGCGGTGTTTGGATTACTGGATGCGCCATGAACCCGTAATCGGTAAACGCTTGGTCGTCTGAAATCAACAAAATCACATTTGGCTGAGCGGACTCTTTGGGTGGATTCGGTTTTCGCGGTGGTACAACCGGCGGTTTCTTCGTAGGTGGTTTCTTCGCAGGTGGTTTTTTGGCAGCTCGTAAATCAGCTAGCGTTGGAATTAGCTCGTGGCTATATTCCCCACCATAGGATTCTCTCAAAATCGCGTTTCGCTTTCGCATTTGCTGCAAACGATCCTGATACTCTGGGTCCTTCGCTAGATTCCGCAGTTGATCGGGATCTGTCTGCAAGTCATGCAAAAACTCGAAATCGTTTTCAAAATAGCTCGCGTAAACCCAACGCTGCCCTCGAACGCCTTCCCATTTTGGAATTCGGCCAGGCACATGAAACAGATGTTCACAAAAGAAATCTTGACGCCATGCATTAAATTGACGCCCGGCAACAATTGAATTCAACTCGTGCCCTTGGTATTGTTCCGGCAATTCAATTCCAGCGGCCGCCACAAATGTACTAGCCAGATCTATATTCAACACGACTTCATCGCGCACCTGAGGTTTGAGACCACCGCGTGGATCATGAATAATCAATGGCACTCGCAACGATTCTTCATAATGAGACCACTTTCCAGCAAAGCCTCGCTGACCCATGTAATAACCATTATCACCTGTGTATATAACAATCGTATTTTCAGCCAAGCCTTCCTTTTCCAGCGCGGCCGCCACTCTGCCCACCACATGATCAATTCCGCTGAGCATACGATAATAGGAACGTATGTTTTTGTCGTATTTTTCGGCTGTATCCCAACGCCAGAAATACCGTTCGCGATTGAGACTCGTGCGAAGAAATTCCGGTTGGCTTTCAAAGATCGCTGGGTCTGAAAGGCGTGGCGGAGGGATCTCGCTATCGCGGTACATGCCGTCAACAACTTTGGGCCAAGGAAAATGATCGACTTTGTCTCTATCTTCCGCATGAGTCGCATTGAAGCTGATTGACAGCATAAAAGGTGCATCGCCGCTACTCTGAATAAACTCAATGGCCGCGTCACCAGCTAGTTGAGTCGTATGTCGCAGCGTACCGTCGGGCTGCTTTTTAAAATAAGGCCCGCGATTTATCGGACGGAAAAAGTCAAAGGCCTGGTTAGTTCCACCCTCAAATCCAACTCCAAACTTACCCACAAAACCTGTACGGTAGCCGTTTGCCTTGAGAACCGCGGGGTAGCTATTCTTTACAAGGTCCTGAGCGATTGGCGGAGTGCCGAAGGTATAGTGATGAGTGCGTTCGACAAGCCCTGTAAAAATGGACGCTCGGCTCGCTGCACAAATCGAAGTCGTTACAAATGCATTTGTAAATCGAGTGCCGGTAGCGGCGAGTTTATCGATATTTGGCGTTTTTGTTATCGGGTGCCCATAGCAGCCGAGTTGGTCATTGCGTTGATCATCCGCTAGGAAGAATACAATATTGGGCTGCTTCGCAGCTAGCAGTGCATTACCACTGTTTGTGACAAACCCAAAAGCGCACAACGCGTACAACAACCACTTAAAGTAACTAGACATTTCGTTTGTACCGGCAACGAATGCCAGCCCCCGTTTGAATTAATTTAGAACACGGATGTGTAGTCGTTCTCTGTCATCCGCAAATACATAGAGATCACTCGCTGCTATGGCCGTTAGCCAATCGTAAGACGCTCTTCCCAGCCTTCGTGATATTCACGCTTCCAGAGTGCAGCAGCCTCTTTATCGCCAAGCACGCGTCCCGTTTTTACATCACAGTCGACCACTCGTCCGACTCGGTGAGCAATGTTCCCTAAATGGCAGAGCAAGGTGCTGCGATGACCAATTTCGATTTCAGCATTTAGTTTAGAAGAATCTCCGGATTGGATGCTCTTGATGAGATTATCCACATGTTCCGGTTGGCCCTGTCCGCTACTTGCAGTCTTAACCTCTTTGTTACTGCCGTCCTTAACCGTATATCCACCGGCACTGTGAAATTCGACCGAGCCTTTATCGCCATAAACGGTAACAAATCCGCCGCCATTTCGATTACAACTGCTACCGAACCACGTCACATGCCCATGGTCGCCAAATTCATAAGAAACCGTATTGGTGTCTGGCGTTTGTTGGTCATCGTCGAAGTAATAACGATCGCCAGTCGAAGTAACTCGCGTCGGGAATTCTGCTTGCAGCGCCCAACGTGCCATGTCCAAGGTGTGAATTCCATTGTTACCAAGTTCGCCATTGCCATAATGCCAGAACCAGTGCCAATTATAATGTACGCGATTATCTACATAGGGTTGTCGCGGAGCGGGACCTTGCCAGCGGTCATAATCGATGTGCTCTGGGACTTCCGCTGGTTTCCCGGTGCCAATACTGCCACGTTGACTGAAGTAATAACAGTTCACCGCATGTACTTTACCAATCCCGCCGCTGTGAATGAATTCCATACCTTCGATAATCGCGGGACTACTGCGACGTTGGGTGCCAATCTGAACACACACGTTATTTTTCCGCGCCGCGGCAATTTGTTGTTCACCTTCCCAAGGATTTTGACAACACGGTTTTTCAACATACACATGTTTACCCGCTTCTGCGGCAACAATAGTAGCTGGTGCGTGCCAGTGGTTTGGTGCGGCACACACTAATATATCAACATCATCATCCGCGATAATATCTTCCCACTTGGTAATCGCCTGAGGTGTATATCCAACAGCTCCTTGAACTAGTTTCGCAGCACTGGCAGCTCGCTGGCTATCCACATCACACACATACTTCACAACAACATCCGAATGTTTAGCAAACGTATCCACCAAACTCCGCCCGCGCTGCATCCCCATCACGCCAACGACCAGTTTTCCATCCGCTTGCTTTGCATTCACTGTACTTGTTGCGACCGCTGATGTAGCAACAGCACTCGCTGCTAAGAAATCGCGTCGCGGCATGTTTTGGTTCGACGTGTTATTTGGTTTTTTCATTTTTGGCCTCGAGATAATCGCTCAAAATCTTTTATATAAGGGCGCCATCGCCAAATGGCTAGTATTAACCCATCAGTTCGCGGATTGGAGTCGGATCACTAACAATATGTGTAGGTCTGCCCTGTGGAGTATACAGCAGTTTGGCAGGATCTATACCAAGTTTAGCGTAAACCGTAGACACAAAATTCTCTGGGCTCTTTACGTTTTCAAAGGCGGAATAGCCCTTACGATCTGTGGCGCCGACAACAACACCGCCAGGAGTACCACCACCGGCCATCAACACACTCATGGCATTCGCCCAGTGATCTCGGCCGGCCGTCGTTTGCCCTGATAAGGTAGACAGCTTTGGAGTCCGTCCAAATTCGCCTAGGGCGAGCACTAATGTATCTTCCAACATACCGCGTTCATCAAGATCTTCGATTAGCGTCGCAACCGTTTGGTCCCACGTCGGCAACCGCGTACCGAGTGCACCAAACAAATTCGAGTGGCTATCCCAACCACCGTCGTAAACGGTGACGAACGGTACGCCTGCTTCGACCAACCGCCGCGCAAGCAAGCAGCGTTGACCGAATGAATTCCGATAATATCGATCCCGCATTTCATCCGGTTCTAACGATATATCAAAGGCACGCTGTGCCTCCGGCGAGGTAACTACATTGAACCCTTGTTCATAATAATCATCTAAGGCCGCTGCCGGATCGCCGGACGCTGTATTATTTAAACGCTGCATCTTATCAAGCAGCACTCGAACATTTCGCCGCGATTGAAAATCACCTTCCGTCAAACCTTTAGGGACGGCAACGTCGCGCACTCGAAAATTCGCTTGATGTGGATCATCCGCAACAACAAACGGTGCATGATTGGCACCTAGGAAGTTAGGCCCACCACTGCGCGACATACGCGGCATCGAGAAGTAATTAGGCAGGTGGTTTTGACCACCTAATTCGTGACTAACCACTGATCCCATACTCGGGTGAAAACTAACAAATGCTCCACATCCCACAGGGATACGCGGCGGAGCACCGGTTGTCATATAGTGATTGCCTGCTCCGTGATTGCCTTGGTTATGACGAATGGAACGAATCATCGCATATTTATCACTAATCGCGGCTAAGCGTTTCATGTGTTCTGAGTAATGGATGCTCGTGTTACAAGTTGCGACCGTACCAAAATCACCGCGGATTTCAGAAGGAGCATCGGGTTTGGGGTCAAACGTTTCAAAATGCGTAGGACCGCCATCCATCCAAATCAAAATACAACGTTTAGCCGATTGTCGACGCGGACCATCGACTGCCGCAACAGCTTGATTACGCAAGGCGTTTACTAAGCCACCACCAAACAGGCCGCCTAAGCCTAATTTGAGAGAATGGCGACGAGTAATTCCGGCGCAGTTCGAATATTTTGTCATGATTTGGTTTGCCTATAACTTGTGAGGACGTTTGAATCTATACCTATATAATATCGGATAACGCCGTGGCGGGCGAAGGTTAATTATGTACGTGTTGCCGAAATTCACTCCCTATTAGGACTATTTGGGCATTTATCGACCAAACCTTATTACTCAGCTTTAGGCCACAAGGCATAACCTGCAACCTTGGTTCGCACTTGCCACAGTGTTTTTCCGGCGGTGATATATAGAGTTTTCATATCCGAGCCCCCAAAACAGCAATTGGTAATCATATCCTCGGGAACTTTGATTACTTCCAGCAGCTTACCTGCCGGTGAAAATACATAGACCCCAGCAGTATTATCGAGGTTTTGTAGTGGATATTTTCGGTTCGCTCCGGCGGTCACATATAAGTTGCCGACACTATCCATACACATGCCATCGCCGCCACGACCGCCACCGAAATCATGTAATTCCCGTGGTTTACCGGTGGCGAGTCCTACATCATCTAAAGTAACCGCCCACAGTTTTCGTTGCGGCACCGTTGGGTTGTTGTCGACGACATAGAGCGTTTTTTCGTCTTGAGTGATCGAGATACCATTCGGGCGAGAGACTGTCTTATTATCCAAAATACGAACTAAGCCGGTACCATCTGAATTCACTCGATAAACACCTTCTACCTTCAGCTCTAGCATACTGCGATCGGGGGAATAGTATGGATCGGTAAAGTAAATTCGGCCCGCTTTATCGATACATAGGTCGTTGGGACTGTTAAAGCGATTGCCTTCATAGTTATCCACAATGACTGTTGACTCTTTGCTTATTGGATCAATACGAACCAATCGCCGTCCTCCAAGTCCACCTTTTTCATTCCCTTGGCAAGCAATCAAAAACCCATGGGCGTCAAACATCAATCCGTTTGCGCGACCACTGGGGATTAAAAAGGTATCTGCCGTGCTGGCACCTGGTGCTAATCGTAAAATGCGATTGTTTTGGATGTCGGTATAAAATACTGCGCCATCTCGATGATAGGCCGGGCCTTCCGTAAATACTAATTCGTTTACCGAAGTCACTTCCGATTCAACGATGCTCGAGACCTGAGCACCTAGTGAATGCCAAGAACATACACTCAACAACACCGCCAATACACTTGTTTGTCTGATCGTCATCGAAAATCCTCTACTTTAAATAGCCCTAGTTTCATCACATCTATTTTACAATGGATGGCACACCAGTATTAGTAGTGTGGCAAAGCAGATTAACGTGAATGATCAACTCGGATTACGTTCATATCAAACGTACCGTCATCGTATAGATCTAAGATGCGGAACCCTGGTGGTAAGTCGTCCGTGGCGAACTCATCCGAGTTCATTTTAAATTGGACCGATGTACTAGGGGTCGTAACAACCGTCGCTTGAAATAGCTCGGTTTGATAGTCCTGATGCACATGCCCACACACCACCAGTTTGATCTGCTCAAATCGCTCGACCAGATTAGCAAAGGGAATAAAAGAAAGCAGACCCAATTTATCTACCCACTCACTGCCTATAAACACGGGGGGATGGTGCATAAACAAAACGGTCGGTTGGTTCGAAGATTCTAAACGATTCTCTAACCATTCCCATTGTGGTCCAGTCAAATCACCTTCGACAGCACCATCTAACAGCGTGTCGAGCCCTATCAATTGCCACGCACCCACTTCATCTTCAAATGTTACCGCTGATGGGCAGCCATTAATCCGATCCCCGAATGCCTCCCACATTCCGTCTCGCATGTCATGATTGCCCGGGATCACACGCAGTTTATCTTCCCACGGTGTCAATATTTCACGAACCATGTGATAGGCATCTGGCCCTTCTTCGTGGACCAAATCGCCCGTAACAATCATACGGTCGCAATCCATATAGCTATCTTGGATTCGTCGCAAGACTCGTTTTAGTGAATCTTGGGTCCGACAGCCGAGCAATTCCTCTGACGGGTTTGTCGAAAGGTGCGTGTCGGTGATTTGTACGATTCTCGCCACAGTCGGATTCCCTAGATTCCTATTTTTCCGGCTCAGCGTCTTTGGGAACCGTTGTTATAAATAATGGCAAACTACTATACGTCGCTTTCATCACAAAATTTAGCGATATATTTGCCATCACACTTACTTGTTGTCTTTCGACCATTTCTATTTTATCATCGGCAATCAACGTAATATGACCTGTGGTTTCTTTGCCGGTAATCAAAATTTTACTTTTGCTACCATCCAGCGTGACCCCTTTTGGCAGTGTGTCTCCCCATACTGAACTGAGATGTTTGAAGAGTACATCTAATGAAATATTTTTATCAAATCCTTCTGCGCGAGTCATTTCAACATCAATCCGCACAGCCTCGCCTGGCCTCAGCGTAATTTCTTGCGTACTCAATTTCAAAGATTGGATATCGCTAGGCGCCTGAACCGAAACCGTATGCACCTGTACTGGAAAATGGTTACGGCCCCCGCCGGGCATATACGTTTCTTGATGCGCAAGTGCATCCACTTCAACCGTATCTGCGCCGTCTCCGCCCATAGCAGTACCAAAGATCCGCACGTTGGCCGCCCCCAACGGAGCATCCTTCGCCGCTTGAAAAATAATACATCCATCCGCAGCACCCGCAAGAATCCGGCCTGTAAAAGCGGTCACGCCTGTTGGCATCCCAGAAACATGGAGCTGGACTTCACCCGTAAAACCGTTGAGTCGCTTTACACGGCAAAACACTACACCTCCTGTATCGGGGGACGTCAGCGTTTTGGCAGTATCCAATAACAGTTCAAACGACGGCTGGCTATGCGTAATCTCCAACGCGTAAACAAATTCAGCACCACCGCGCAAGTGGCGATCATAGACTGCTATAAAGTAGGTGCCGTCGGCGGGTACAACATAGCTCTCAATCCGCGAGTCCCAATAAGTGCGACGTCCAAACTGAAAATCATCCGCCGTTTTAAGCTGCCCGCCTGCTGAATTTTCTAACACAATATAACTATCAAGCATCGATTGTCGACGACGAGCAATTATCTCAAACGATATCTTGTCACCCTTCTTGGCTTCGAACTGATAATAGTCGATATCCGCGTCACTACTTATGCGACCATTAATGACTGCTGGTATTTCAATCTCCTGAGCATGTTCTTTGTCATTGTTGTCAGCCGTGGACTCCAGCAATATAGTTTCCTTAGAAACATAAACCGCCACAGGATCAAACACTTGTTGTCCATCCGCCAACGACAACATTTGTGGCCCCAAAGGCAACTCAGTAGTTGTTGGATCATATGCAATCGTTTTCTCTGGGGGGATACTCTCGCCAATCAATTCAAACGTTGTGGGTTTCGTCGCAGAAATCGCCAGTGGAAAAACATTGGTTGCAAAAGGTCGATCCAATACGTCGATGGCATAGTTCCAATATTTGTTACCCGTAAAACGCACATCTCGAACTTCGAGGTAATATTCTCCTGCTTGCTGAAAATCAACCACCATAAACGGATCCGCCGCAAAATAATTATCATTGGCGGCGACAGTCGAGCCCTGACTATTTCTGACAGTAATCATTGGGTCCGCATGTTTCTGAAGGTCATGAATGCGGTCTTGCAGTCGCATGCAGCGGCAATGAAAAACTAATTGCGTCGGAGCGTCAATTGAAAATTTGAAATAATCTCGATCTTCGCCCTTTTCAATCACTCCGGTAAGCGTCGCCGGAATTTCAAACATAACCGCATTTTCAGATGAATCGGATTTGATGTCCTCAAAAACAACTTTGTCCCGTGTCACAACAATTTGCCCCACAGTGCTCACTCCGCGAGGAGTCAATAACTTGAACTCTCTGACTCCAGGAGCAGCGTCCGCCGTTGCGGTAAATTTTATTTTAAGTGTGGTGAGCGACGGTTCCGTCGGCTTTTCACCTTCCTTTGCTGCGGGCATCTCGGGGTGAATAACTTCACCAGACAATCCTTCTCCAGAAATGATGACTCGACTAGCTCCCCACATGCTGTAACGCGATTGAACTTCAAGTTCCCCAGTCGTGCCGATCTGGATTGCGATTGGCTGCAATGTCATCAACATTGGATACGACGTTTGGGCTTGTACGCCAACGGCAAACAACAGGCCAATTAATGTCCCAGCGAGTCGCTTCACAATCACTACTCCTCAAAGAAAACAATCTTATGTTATTGAATATAAACGAATTGCTTAGAATTAATTAATGCCCATAAGATGTCTTCGCAACCTTCTTTCATAGTCGGCGCTTCGGACACAATCTGTTTACATAGCAGCTGTTCATCTGGCGTCGCCGCCCGCGACAACGTCGCCATGAAAATGTGAGAAACAATTTCCTCTATCGGAGCTTCCGCTGTTAGCAATTTCCCTAAATGGCTTTGGGGGTCACTAATTTTTTTCGCAATGGTATCTCCGTTGAGTGTATGCAACGCCTGTGCCAAATTCTCATCCGGTGCTCGCTCGCACTCACAAACACTCACTCGTAGCGGCTTGCCGAATGTCTTCAAAAAATAGTTCGGGTAATTTGTATCCGGAAGTTCAATCGCCAATGTTCCCGGGGGCAGATCCTTAAACTTTGTCGCCGTTCCCGTCGCGGTGTTGATCGCATCGAGCATTGATTCGGCTGGCATCCGCTTGGCGTGATAAAATGCATAGTATTTACCGGCCGAGGCATTAAGTTCCGTTGGCTCGGAACCTAGCTGATATGTTCGGGACGTCATAATGAGTCGTATCAGTTGTTTTAAATCGTAACCGCTTTCTTCAAACGAAGTAGCAAGCGCTGTGAGCATCGCTTCATTGCTCGCTGGATTCGTAGATCGCATATCATCAACAGGTTCAACGAGTGCTCGTCCCATCAAATAGCGGACGTAGCGATTCACCACACTTTTCGCAAACCATTTATTCTGAGTCGATGTGAGCCAGGACGCCAACGGAATTCGGCGGTCCAGTGAATGCTCAATAACATCGCCATGTAAAACCGTCGGCTTCATGGTTTCACCGGTGCGTGGATGTCGTACGTCACCTGTTGGATTAACGACAACGACGCGCTCTTGACCAAACAAACCAAACTCTTCACTGTTCTTCGTACCGACTCGCGAGAAGAAAGCAGCCATACCATAATAATCTGCTTGGCTATAGCTTTCGAATGGATGGTGGTGACACTTGGCACATTCAAGTCGAATACCCATAAATAACTGCGTGGTAGCCTCAGTTAAGTCAGATGAATTCTTATTAATTTGATAGTAATTCGCCGGACCGTTCATATACAAAGATCCGCGAGCCTGAATAAGGTCTTTTACAAATTCATCAAACCCTCGATTAACACGAAACGATTCGCGGATCCAATTGTGTAATGACCACATACCTTGTTCCCCGAGCGTCGCGGAGCTGTTGCGAATCAGGTCCGACCACTTGAGAGTCCAATAGGCAGCAAAACGATCATTAAAAACATCTTGCCCTGGGTCGCCCGTAAGACCTAATAGTTGATCTATCAACTTAGTCCGCTTATCAGGGTCGTCCAAATCTAAAAACCGTTGTGTCTCTACCGGTGTCGGCAAGCCGCCGATGGCGTCGAGATAAGCGCGACGAATAAATGTCGAATCATCACAAAGCAGAGAGGGTTGGATTCCTAATTCTCGGAATTTGTCTCCCGCAAATTTATCCACTATGTTGTCTTGCGACCATTCATCCAAATCGACGTCTGCACTATAAGGAATCGTCACCATAACCGTCGTGGCTTGGCCTTCAAACCGCACCATTACACCAGCTTGGCCTCGGCCCAATGTTTCGATTAAGCCGGCAGTTGAAACCTTCAAGAGGCCATCATCCAAGGAATCATATCGAGCCAGCGCGGTTACATCTCGCGTTGCTCCATCGGAATAGGTGGCCGTTATTTGAAGCTGTTGTGTACTACCAACTTCCGCAACACGTCGGCCTGGCGTAGCTACCAGGTCAACCACTTCCGGTGAGTCTTTCGCGGGCCCTTGAGCACCACCGCTAACCCATTGAACCAATGTGTCATGCATCACGGAACCGACTTGGATCCGTTTGCCACCACCATGAGGCAATTGCGCCGTCGGCTTCAAAACAAACAAGCTATTCTCAGGACGAATATAGTCCACGCGTCGCTGGAGTTGATCTTTTACTATCGATGAAAAATCTTTACTCGGATCATAGCCGAAGACTGACAGCACAAATCCTCCCTTGCCATGCTGACTCGCGTGACAAGCTCCCATATTACAACCCGCTTTGGAAAGAACAGGCTGGACGCTGTAGTGAAAATCCAACTCCGGGCTTTCGATAATGTCAGAAACACTTACTGTGACAATCCGTTTACCACGGCCTACTCGGATTTGAATCTCTGCCGTGCCATTGGCAACTGCTAATAACAAACCAGTTTGATCTACTGAAACAACTTCGACATTCGAGGACGTATATTTGGCCGTATGGGTTAAGTCAGCGCTATCTATTTGAATTTCACCCGAATTCGTCGCCGTGACAATTAGCTGGGCCTGCGCAAAATTACCTTGGAGTAATACTTCGCTCGGTAACACGGTAAATTTAGCTGCTGCCATTACTTCGCCGGTAAACATGGCCAGCAAAAAAACGCCCAGAGCCACAATCATCGTGCAATATTTATTTTTCATTGTTTTGTACGCTTACAATGGTTTATTGTGTACTCACTGGCCTTAGTCGTTATTCAACGCCCAAGCAATCGCGTTCTTCAACAACACGTTCATAGATTTTGTGTCAAAATCTTTAATATGTCCGAGGGATGTATAAAACGCTCGCCCTCCAAAAATCGTCTTATTCGTCCAGGCGATCGGTTCCATCGGTTTGTCAGGAATTGTACCGGACAATATCGCCTGTGTAGAACTTGCCAACGGGTTCACTTGATACAGCGACCCTATCGTGGTGAAATTTTGCAGGTCAACACCATTAAGAATTTCGTGTTCGCAAAGCGCCGCTATAGTTGTCGTTTTACCGTTTCCGTGGTGATTCGCATAATTGCCTCCCCAAATCTCTTGATCAAATTTCTCCCACGCCACGAGTCCTTCCGGCGGCGATTCGCCTCGCAACGAGAACGCATGATTCGCTGTTCGAATACCAACCACTGGTTTGCCATTTTCAATATGCTGTCGGACTGCCTGTAATTGATCCTGTGGAAGAACTCGGCGGCGAATACTAATTAGTAATAAATCCGCCTGTGTGATTGCAGGGACCGAATTGGGCAAAGCATGGCGTTTGCCTTGACCCTCCTCGTCACAATGAACAATCGTCACTTTATAATCTTTCCCTAGATGCTCTAGAGCAAATCGCGGCAAAGATTCATTGGTTCGATACTCTCGTTCGGCAATCAAGATAACAACATGTTTTCTAGTATCTGTTGCATACACAAACGGCTTTCCGCCAAGAATTTGATCGCTCGTTATCGTCGGGCAAACCCATTTTTCAATATGCTCAACTATTAAATCAGTTCCCGTGAAATGGCTCACAAACGGTTTCATCTTGGGGTTGTACATCGTGTCTGTTAAATCTCGGCAGAGTACGACATTCATCCCATTTTGTGCCATTTGGCGCAACCCAAAAGGTCGCCCCAACACACACATGTTTGTATGCACACCGACAAGTACAACATTCTTGATTCCTGCTTGTTGCAATACATTCCAAATCTCCTCGCCATTATCACTAATTACATCTTTATCAAGAATATCGATCAGGTCTGTTTGTTTTGTCCATGGACTACGCGGGTTGAGTCCCATGCCCGCTAGTTTTTTGGCCCACGCGGCATGCTCCACTAAGTCGTCATCCTCGCCACCGTCAGATTGATCTATTGGATAAGTGCCTTTTTCTTCGGACGGAATACTATAACACCATTCTCCGATTTCCGCGGGTAAGTTACTGGCCGCTGGAGCATTCATAGCCTTAGCTCGGGCTGGATGATCCTTATAGGGCGCCATACAAGAGCTTGGTGCATGGATGATGAGCGCGCCCTGTCGACGAGACTTCATCAGCAGCTGATTTAAGCGGGGAGCCATTTCTGTGCCACGGCGAGTTGCATTCAGGCAGTGGTGAAGATTCCACATATCGCAAACGATCACTGCGGTTTCCCGGGCTTTCCATTGCTGCTGGTCATAGCGCGCCTGAAAGCGTATGTTTTCGTCCGACGTTGCCGCCTGCGATCGCAATGTTAACTTAAAGTCGGATCGCTCAGCCGCGGATGCTGAAAAGTTCACAGCCACACCCAATAGTAAAAAATAACACCAACGCATGACCTATTTCCCCTCAAAATATTTCTAATTTGCAAACCCCAGCTCGCCTTCACAATACCACATACCCGTTAGGCTAATTCATCAATCAGTGAACCTTGGTCCAATAGGTATGTTGGCCGTCCCGTTGGATCGTCGATCGTCATTCGATCCGCGGTGATGCCAAGATTATGGTAAAGCGTGTACATAACGTCTTGATAGTTCACTGGCCGTCTGGTGGCTTCTCCAGCCGTGCGATCCGTTGCGCCAATCACTTGTCCACCACGCATTTTGCCCCCAGCCATAATCGCGGGGCTAACTCGAGGCCAATGATCACGACCTCCGTTTTCATTGATCTTCGGTGAACGTCCAAATTCGCCCCACAAGACAATCGATACGTCATCAAACATACCGCGAGCTTTCAGATCATTTATAAACGTCACAATTGCATGGTCGACGATTGGCAATGTATATCGCATGCGACTAAAGTTTTTGCTGTGGGTATCAAAATCGCTAAACGTAACACTGACACACCGCACCCCAGCTTCGATTAATCGTCGAGCGATCAATAGTTTCAGTGCGGCTTTTGGTTCATCCGCCGTGGCATTTCGATAGCCCGCGGCAGCGTGAACTGGCGTGTAACGTGACACCATCTTAGGGTCTTCTTTGGACAAATCTAATGCATCGGCGAATGTGCCAGACAGAAGGATGCCCGTTGCTTGTTGCGAAAACCGATCCATAGCATCCATCATGCCACTGCTATCGGCCTCGCGGCGGATCGAATCCAAACTCTTAAGTAACGAATTGCGGTCATGTAGCCGATCCGCATTGAGTTCGGCATTAAGTGACAAGCTAGTGGTGTGATTGGAACCTAGTCTCGCTAATTCGCCTTTCATCCCCGTTTCTAAGGGACGATCAAACATGCTCGACAAATCCGGCCGAAACGGTTTGTAGGCGGGTCCTAAAAACCCTGGGCGAGCGCTGTCACGAACCAACGGGCGGCCTTGCATCAGATCAACAAACGTTGGTGCCGGGTCGGAAACTCGGCCAAGTATCTTACTCAGCACACACCCCACAGCTGGATGTCCGCCCATGCTAGATTTTTCGTTGGCATTGAATCCTGATTGGCATTGAAATGCATCGTGTCGACCTGCCGAACCAATCAGACTACGAATGAAAGCAAAATCCTCTGCTTGAGCAGCCATGTTCGGTAACAGTTCACTAATTTGAATGCCCGCTACAGAGGTTGAAATTGGCTGAAACTCGCCCCGTGTCTCGCGCGGGCCCTCTGGCTTCATGTCAATCGTATCCATCTGCGGAGCACCACCATCCAGATGAATATTGACGATGGCTTTGTTAGACGATCCAACACCTGCAGCAGCCTCAGCCCGCAGTAAATCTGCTAAACTCAACCCGACTACACCCGCGGAACCGGCGGTCAAGAATTCGCGCCGCGTAACTCCATCGCAATGGGTTGTTGAATTTCCAGTGAGTTTAAACATAAATTCGGATACCTATTAAATCTGGTCTGGACACTATGCCCACTCCCTAATTGGGCGGCCTTCGATAAGACGTACCGGGCGACCATCGGGTGCGTTGGCGATTAAGTCTGTTGGCAAGCCTAATTTGCTGTATACGGTCGCCGCAATATCGTCTGTGAAATATTCATCTTTCGAGACGTATCCGCCTTCGGCATCTGTCGCGCCGAGTATCGTACCGGCTGGTATGCCGGCGCCGGCCATCACAGCAAATCCTGCTGTCGACCAATGATCACGTCCGCTCGCGGAATTGATTTTCGGAGTACGTCCGAAATCGGTGAACCAACAAACTAATGTCGTGTCGAGCATCCCGCGATCTTCGAGGTCCAGTAGCAATTGTGGCAAACCTTGATCGACAGGTGGAATACGTGTTTTTAGGCCTTTGAAGTTGTCGGAGTGCGTGTCCCAACCACCATCGGTAACCGTGACGAATCGAACACCCGCTTCGATTAGTCGCCGCGATAACAAACAGCTTTGACCAAAACGGTTTTTTCCGTAGGCTTCCCGTAACTTAACGTCTTCTTTTTCTAAATCAAAGGCTTGCTTGGTTTCCGGCGCGGTGATCATGTTGATAGCCGCTTCATAATGTTCGTCGAGTGCTGCAAATGCCGTCTGCTGTATGTCGGTATTGCGTTGCAACGCGTCAAGCCGCGCCAAGGCACTTTTGCGACGATCAATTCGTGCAAAGGATACGCCGGTTGGCGGAGTGATATCCCGCACATTAAACTTCTCAGCATTAGGATCCGCATCGATTTCAAATGGCATGTGCTCCAAACCTAGGATGCCGGAACTGCCACCACCAAAGCGACGGTCTACATTTGTGCCTAGTTGAATAAATGGCGGCATCGCTGTACGGAATCCGTGATAGTGACTCATCACACTGCCAAAGGTTGGATAGGCCACCGCCTGATTGAATTTGCGACCACTCATCACATATTGGTCGGCAGTTCCATGGCTTCCGTTGCGTGGATTCCAACCACGTAAAACCGAAAACTTGTCGGCATGTTTTGCAAGGTTCGGACAAATCTCTGTAAATTTGACTCCAGGGATTGCCGTGTCTATGACATCGTATTCGCCGCGAACGCTCGTAGGAGCATCTGGTTTCGGGTCTAGAGTGTCATGGTGACTTGTCCCGCCACGAGTCCAAATCAAGATGCAATTTGTGGGCGATTTATTGGTTGTCGCAGCGGCCTGCTTGAGATATGTCGACAGTGACAATCCGAGGCCTCCGAGGGCACCTATCTGCAAAAAACTGCGGCGATTTACACCGTCACAATATTGATCTATTTGATGTTCTACCGCCATTGGCTAGCTACCCTTAATTGGTTTTATTCGTTGTCCAAACGCTCTATTATTCACCCACTCTATTATTTACCCGCTAAGCTACGGCTTAAACACTTGTCCTTCATATCGTACATTTTATCAAAGGACTAAATTGTCAACTAGAAGAATCCTGCTCCAGTACCACCCAAATATAAATACAACACACTAAAACGGCCCTAATATGGGGGGGTTTGGTCATTTTTTACTTATTGCCTATTATTTTTCATCCTTAAATCAAGCAATTAACTCCGTTACGAGCTGACTTTTATCTGTTTCAATTAACTTGCGGCTTTGTCCATTATGTTCAAACGTCAGTCGCTGGTGATCTAATCCAAATAGATGCATCAATGTATGGTGGTAGTCATAGTGGTTTACGATTTGCTCAACCGCTTGATGACTAAACTCATCGGTCATCCCATGTACATGACCCGCTTTGAATCCACCGCCGGCAACCCACATACTAAACCCATTCGTATTGTGGTCACGGCCGACATTAGTTGCACCGGTATCGTTTTGAATGACGGGCAATCTGCCCATTTCACCGCCCCAATGTACGATCGTTTCATCGAGCATCCCCCGACGCTTAAGATCGCTTACCAGTGCGGCCGATGGTTTGTCAACTTTTTTACAAGCCGCTGGCAAACTAGTCCTAATCCGACCGTGATGATCCCAAAACTGGTTCTGCGTAAACACTTGCACAAAGCGAACTCCTCGCTCAATTAGTCGCCGCGCGATCAAACATCGTGCTCCAAAATCTTTGGTGTCTGGGTCGTCCATACCGTAATGCTTTTTCGTTTCCGCGGTTTCTTGACTTAGGTCCATAGCCTCCACGGCCGACGTCTGCATTCGCGACGCCAGTTGGTACATATTAATACGTGCTTGATAATCTCGTTCACCTGGTTTTTTCGAGAGATGTTGTTGATTAAGTCGTTCTAGATAACTTAGCAGTTGTTGTTGCGGTTTCCCCACGAGGCGTTTGGGTGGTGTAAGATTCAAAATCCGTGGTTCTGTCGGTCGTATTACCGTGCCCTGAAAGACAGAAGGTAGATAGCCATTATTCCAATTTGCGATTCCGTCAACTGGCAGTTGACCTGGATCTATGAGTGCCAAATAGGATGGCAAACTGTTCGTAGCAGATCCGAGGCCATAGGAAAACCAGCTTCCTAATGCCGGTTGCATCGCTATCGTCGTTCCAGTATTCATAGCACGAATACTTTGGCCATGATTATTGACGCCTGTACGCATCGAGCGGATCAGCGTAATATCATCCGCAATCGAACCCATATGTGGAATCAACTCGGAAAGCTCCATTCCCGATTCACCATATCGACGCCACTTCCAGGGGCTTGCCAGTAGTTTCGAACTGGCCTGAGCGGCGTTATCGTATTTTATTTCCCCCGGAAATGTTTCGCCATCAAGTCGCTCCAGTTCGGGTTTGCGATCAAATAAATCAACTTGGCTTGGACCACCCTGCATCCACAATGAAATCATTGCCTTGGCTTGGCCAAAACGATGCGGTGCTTTGGGCACGGTATCAAATGTGGGTTGTACTAAATCAGGTTTTTTAGGGTTAGCTTCGGCAGCTTGCTGCTGAGCCCATAATGCCAACGCCAATCCGCTAAGACCAGTCGCATTAGTAGACAAGAAATGCCGCCTATTTATTGTGCCAAGGTCACTCATAGTATTACTCGATATAAATGAATTGATTGCTCGATATTAGTGCCTGACACAGCAACGCCAATGCATCCCGCGCTGCGTCGTCCTTAATACCTTTGTCTTGATAATCTGCGGTAAGTGTTTTTTCGCTTGTCCCTATAAAATCTATTGCCTCGTCATACTGCTCTGCGGTTATCTCTTTTGAATAAACAAGTCGCCAGGCTGCACGAATTCGGTCTTCGGTGGAATCCGAAAGCCGCACAAGACGATCGGCAAAATGACGAGACTGTTGAGTAATAAACTCACTGTTGAGCATCTGCAATGATTGCGGTGCCACGGTAGATGATGCGCGACGATTACAATTCGGCGATAGTGTTGGCAAGTCAAATGGCTCTAATACCGCCAGAGGCCGGCTACGGCGAACTTCAATGTAAACACTACGGCGATATTGCTGTCCAAGCATATCAATCACGGGACCAGGCCGCCCTGCATTTAAATTTTCTTTACCGACAACCCATTGCCCCGTGCGATCTGCCATTACAGGAACAGCCGCACCCGCAGCTTGCGTATTCAGCATCCCAGAAATCGCTAAAATCGTATCTCTTATGCTCTCTGTTTCTAGTCTCCGTACGGGCATGGACCACAACAATCGCTTTTGGCGATCGATTTTGTTGCCCTGTTCATGTCGGCTGGATGACTGTTGATAGGTTGTCGACGTCATAATCAAGCGATGAATATGCTTGATGCTCCAGTCATTTTGCATCAATTCTGCAGCCAGCCAATCTAACAATTGCGGATGCGAAGGTCTGCCACCAAGAGCACCAAAATCGCCCGGTGTATCGACGATACCTCGGCCAAAGTGATGCGCCCAAATACGATTAACAATAACGCGCGCGAGCAAAGGATGTTCGGCGGAAGTCAACCATTGGGCATATTGATAGCGGCGACCGGTTGTGGGAATGTTTTCTATTCGATCAACATAGGTCGACGTGCCTTGGGGATCTAGTACCGCGAGCTCGCGCGGTTGAACCTCTGCTAACGGAGAACTGAAATTGCCTCGCGAAAACACGAATGTTGTCGGTGGGCTTTGTTCGTGGGGCTCGGTTAAACACCTTAC
>Ga0209035_10000304_pt1 | contig 19194 bp, 15 predicted proteins | sample MarorgKNORR_S2LV_6_FD_188220 | JGI IMG/M metagenome (GOLD analysis project Ga0209035, IMG submission 188220) | Marine microbial communities from the Southern Atlantic Ocean, analyzing organic carbon cycling - AAIW_A/KNORR_S2/LV (SPAdes) (version 2) | ecosystem: Environmental > Aquatic > Marine... | reverse complement strand
AAAAAGACTATTAAAGAGTGGTTAAAATTCGTTAAAAAAAGTTAAACAGATTTTTTCAAAAGGTTAAAAATGTATATTTGAGAAACGAATACAGAAACACCATGAAGAAAGTACTAGGGATTTTAGGAATTGCAATTATTGGAGGAGGAGTTGCTCTTGGGGGATATCAATTATTTATAGAAAAACCACAGGTAATTATTGAAAGAACAATTGAGCCTTCATCAAAGATTATTCAAGCCAATTATACAGAAACAGGATTGTACAAAGCCACTACTGCAATGAATTTTACTGATGCTGCAGAAAAAACAGTAAACGCAGTTGTTCACGTAAAAAATACTGCCATTAAAACTCAAATAAATCCATGGGCAGAATATTATTATGGAAGAGGAAGTGGTGCTAAAAAATATGAACAAGTAGGAACTGGAAGTGGTGTTATTATTACAGCAGACGGATATATTGTTACTAATAATCATGTAATTACTAATGCAACAGCCTTGGAAATTACATTAAACAATCAAAAAAAGTACAAGGCGCGACTGATAGGGGCAGATCCCGACAATGATATTGCTTTATTAAAAATTGATGCAGAGGAAGACTTGCCGTATATTCCTTTTGGTAATTCTGATGCGGTAAAAGTGGGTGAGTGGGTATTGGCGGTAGGAAACCCGTACAATTTAACATCAACCGTTACAGCAGGAATTATTAGTGCAAAAGGAAGAGATTTAAAAGGAAATAAAAATGTAGAATCTTTTATACAAACGGATGCTGCTGTAAACCCAGGAAATAGCGGAGGTGCTTTGGTAAATACCCGTGGAGAATTGGTAGGAATTAACACAGCGATTTCTTCAAAAACAGGCTCTTTTGTTGGTTATTCTTTTGCGGTTCCTTCGAATATTACGAAAAGAGTGATCGAAGATTTAATGGAATTTGGGAACGTTCAAAAAGTAGAAATGGGAATTTCCTATTTTTCAAAAGAAAATGAGAATATTGAAGGTGTTAAGGTTTCAGACATTGTTAAAAATGGAAGCGCGGCAAGAGGAGGGCTAAAAATAGGAGATGTTATTAAAAAAATAAATAATATAAAAATTAGCACATATGCTGACTTGTCAGGGCAATTAAGAGCAAAAAGACCAGGAAGTGTTGTCGCTGTGACTGTTGATAGAGCAGGTGCTTTATTGGTAAAAAAAGTAGTTTTAGGTGAGCGGCTTCCTACATTTATCTCCAACGCTTTTCGTTGGGAATTGAGAAATATGTCAGTAGAAAAATTAAAAAAACTTGGAATTGCTACTGGTGTTCAGATTTATAGAACTGAAGACCGCAATTCAAAAAACAGCTTGAAAGGTTTTGTCATTACCAAAGTGAATGATAAAGAGATTCGCAATGCAAAAGCTGCGGTTAAAATTTTAGACGCTTTAGGCAACAATAGAAGATATATGATTGTGATTGAAATGATCAACTTAGATGGAGAAAAAGAACGGATTCGTTTTCAATAAACCATAAATCATATTCTCGAATAGTATCTCGTTTTTTTGAATTTTATAAACAAGATTTTTATTTTAAAAAAGAGTTACGAAATCGATTGAAATAACTACTTTTGCAGCAAAATTTAAACAACAGATAGATCACAACTATGTCAACACTAACAAATTACGAAAAAGAAGTAAGTTCTCAAGCTCAAATGCGTAGAGCTACCGTAGAATTTATCAATATTGTAAATGATTTATGGTATGATAAATCTATTGAATTGGTACTTTTTAGAAACCAATTGGTAGACAAAAGAGCTAGTGAAGTTTTAAACTTAATCAACTATGCAAAAGAATTTGTAGCAAAACCAATTTCTATTTTTGGTGCCCTAGAGATTGCAAAAGCAATTCAATCTATTGAGTTGCCGTCTTCTAAATTAGATATCGGAAAATTAGCGTATGAATGTCATTTGAATGAAGAAGCGTGTCATGATAAAGTTGCTTTTGTTAAAAATCAATTGAAAGATGCGACAAAGGCTGAAGACATAAAACCAAAAGATGTTGTTTTGTATGGTTTTGGTAGAATTGGTCGTTTACTAGCACGTGAATTGATGCATAAAATGGGAAAAGGATCTCAATTGCGTTTAAGAGCAATCGTTACTCGTGGAGCCATCAATCAAACAGTATTAGAAAAAAGAGCTTCGTTGTTGAGCATAGATTCTGTTCATGGAGATTTTTTAGGAACTGTTCAAGTAGATGTAGAGAATGACGCTTTGATTATCAACGGAACAACCGTGCATATGATTTCTGCAAATGCGCCAGAAGATATTGATTATACAGCATACGGAATTAACGATGCATTGATTATTGACAATACAGGTGCTTTTAGAGATAAAGAAGCCTTGTCTAGACATTTAAAGGCAAAAGGAGCTAGTAAAGTGTTGTTGACAGCGCCAGGAAAAGGAGTGCCGAATATAGTGCATGGAGTGAATCATACGGAACACCATCCAGACAAGGTTGATATTTTTTCTGCAGCTTCTTGTACTACCAATGCAATTACTCCAGTTTTAAAGGTATTGGAAGATAATTTCGGAATTAAAAAAGGACATTTAGAAACCATTCATGCCTATACAAACGATCAGAATTTAGTTGACAATATGCATAGCAAATACCGCAGAGGTAGAGCTGCTGCCTTGAATATGGTTATTACTGAAACAGGCGCAGGAAAAGCAGTTGCAAAAGCATTGCCAGCACTAGAAGGGAAATTAACTTCTAATGCTATTCGTGTTCCAGTTCCAAACGGTTCATTGGCAATTTTAAGCTTGCAATTGCATACAGAAGTTACCGTAGATTCTGTAAACGCAATCATGAAACAATGTGCTTTAGAAGGTAATTTGGTAGAGCAGATTAAATATTCTCTTGACAACGAATTGGTTTCTTCAGATATTATTGGTTGTTCAGCGCCATCAATTTTTGATAGCAAAGCAACCATTACGGATGGTGATAGTTTGGTGATTTATGTTTGGTATGATAACGAATATGGGTATTCACATCAAGTAATGAGATTGGCGAAACACATTGCTAAAGTAAGACGTTATACGTATTATTAGACGTTGTGCTTCCCACAGAGTTTGTGGAGTAAGAATTTATAAAATTAAAACCGAGACAAATTTGTTTCGGTTTTTTTGTTTAAAAGCCTACAAATTTTCTGTATTTTTAGCATGTAAATAAAAGACAAATCATGAGGCATTTATTCATAGTATTGTTTGTGATGTTAATTACCAATTCAGTTATGGCACAAAAAGAAAATTTACCGTATTATGAAATTCCGGAAGCTGCAAAAGAATATACCGCAGGAACTGTGGCTAGCAGAATGATAGACGGTTTAGGATTTCGGTATTATTGGGCAACTGAAGGATTGACTGCAAAAGATTTGGCTTTTAAACCGAATGATGAAGCAAGAACATCTAGTGAAACGATTGACCATATTTTAGAGCTGACTCAGCTAATTGTAAATGCCACGTTACAAGTTAAAAATGGAGCGCCACAACCTAAAATGATCTTTGCTGAAAAGAGAAAAAAAACATTAGAAAACCTTCAAAAAGCAAGTGAAATTTTACGAAACAGCAAAGATGTTTCTCACTATAAAATCATTTTTGGCAGCACTGAGTTTCCATTTTGGAATCAAATAAATGGCCCCATTTCTGATGCGATTTGGCATACCGGCCAAGTAGTTTCTTTTAGGCGTTCTTCTGGAAACCCATTTCCAAAAGGCGTGAGTGTATTGAGAGGGACTAAAAAAGATAATTAGAATTATTTTTACTACATGACAATCCAAGAAAAAATAACTGCATTACGAGAGGAGCTCAATCAGCACACTTATAATTATTATGTGTTGGACAATGCAACGATTTCTGATTATGATTTTGATGTCAAACTCAAAGAATTAGAAAAGTTAGAAACCGAAAACCCACAATTTTTTGATGCTAATTCACCAACACAACGCGTTGGAGGAGAAGTTACCAAAATTTTTAAAACCGTTACCCATAAAAACCGAATGTATTCGCTAGATAATTCCTACTCTAAAGAAGATTTATACGATTGGGAAAAACGCATTCAAAAGCTATTAGGAACCGACGCTATTGAGTACACCTGTGAATTGAAATATGATGGAGCATCGATAAATTTGACCTATAAAAATGGTGAATTTGTAAAAGCAGTCACACGTGGAGATGGTTTTCAAGGCGATGATGTGACAACAAATATCAAAACGATTCGTTCCATTCCGTTAACGATTACTTCAGATTTTGTTGGTAATTTTGAAATGCGAGGAGAAATTATTTTGCCGCTGGATGGTTTTCGAAAAATGAATAAAGAACGTATTGAAAATGGAGAAGAAACCTATAAAAATCCTAGAAATACAGCAAGCGGTAGTTTAAAACTACAAGATAGTGCTGTTGTAGCAAAACGCCCCTTAGATTGTTTGCTATACCAAGTGGTGACGGACGAGCGGAAATATAAAACACATTTTGAAAGTTTGTCAGTTGCACGAAAAGTTGGATTTAAAGTGCCAAACACCATCGTGTTGGCAAAAAGCATTGATGCTGTTTTTGACTTTGTGAATTCTTGGGATTCTAAACGGCATGATTTACCATATGAAACAGATGGAGTCGTAATAAAAGTAAATTCTTTGGCACAGCAAGATGAGTTGGGTTATACCTCAAAATCACCACGGTGGGCAATCGCCTATAAGTTTAAAGCTGCACAAGTTTCAACAGTTTTGAATGAAATTACCTATCAAGTTGGTAGAACAGGAGCCATTACTCCTGTTGCAAATTTAGAGCCTGTACAATTAGCAGGAACCACCGTAAAACGTGCTTCTTTACACAATGCTGATCAGATTGAAAAGTTGGATATTCGTATCAATGATACTGTTTTTGTGGAAAAAGGAGGAGAGATTATTCCAAAAATTATTGCGGTAGATATAAGCAAACGACCTGTCGATTCTAAGCCAACCATCTATGCAACACATTGTCCAGAATGTGCTACGGAATTAAGTAGAACTGAAGGAGATGCAAAACATTATTGCCCGAATGAGTTTGAATGTGCACCGCAAATTACAGGAAAAATTCAACATTTCATCAGTAGAAAAGCCATGGATATTGATGGTTTGGGAGGAGAAACGGTAGATTTGTTACGAGAAAATGGATTGATACAAAACTATGCAGATCTCTATGATTTAAAGGTAGAACAAGTAATTCCCTTAGAAAGGATGGCGGAAAAATCTGCTGAGAATATGATTGCAGGAATTCAGAAGTCTAAAGAAATTCCTTTTGAGAAAGTATTGTTTGCTTTGGGAATCCGGTTTGTTGGAGAAACAGTAGCAAAGAAATTAGCAAAACATTTTAAATCAATTAATAATTTAATGGTTGCTGATTTTGAGACACTCATTTCTGTAGATGAAATTGGCGACCGAATTGCGCAGAGCATTATCGATTTTTCTAATGACTTAGGAAATATACATTTGATTGATCGTCTAAAATCACACGGAGTTCAGCTAGAAGTTTCCGCAGCGTCTTTAGAAAACCAAACAGAGATCTTAAAAGACAAAATAATTGTAGTTTCAGGTGTGTTTTATCAGATGAATAGAAATGAACTCAAAAAAGCCATTGAAGATAATGGTGGAAAAATAAGTAGTTCTATCTCTAAGAAAACAAGTTTTATTGTTGCAGGAGAAAATATGGGTCCGAGTAAAAAAGTAAAAGCAGAAACATTGGGTATTGAAATGATTACAGAACAAGGTTTTATAAAAATGATAAAAAAATAAATAGTTATGACCAAAAAAACGAAGATTACCATCGCAACCTTTTTATTTTTAGTAGTGTCTGCTACCGATATTTGGGCAGTCATCACTGGCAATGACATTTTAAGAACTTTTGCAAAGCCATTGATTCTTACCTTTTTGGCAGTTGTCTATTTAGTTTCTGTGAAAAAAGCGAATAAATGGTTTGTAGTAGGTTTGTTTTGTTCGTTTTTAGGAGATGTTTTCTTATTGTCTTCAGAGGCTGATTTTTTTATGTATGGTTTGGGTTCTTTTTTACTTGCGCATATTATGTATATAAAAATAACAGCGGGTTTTTTAAAAACACCCTCAAAATCTAGCATTTTAATGGCTAGCATTCCTTTTGTGATTTTCTTTGCTGGGTTGTTGTTTTTAATCAAAGAAAATGTCGGTGAAATGCTGGTTCCGGTTATTGTATATGGGGTTACAATCGCTACTTTTGGAGCGGTTGCCTTGTTAAATTATATCGGCGAGAAATCAACAGAAAATTTATGGTTGTTGTTGGGAGCAATTATTTTTATTGCATCTGACGGAATGATTTCTATCAATCGTTTTTACGAGCCGAGTGAATTAAATGGACTGCTAATTATGCTTACATATATCATTGCACAATACTTAATTTGTAAAGCGATGATTGTAAAATCAAACTCAAAAACAACAACTTTTAAATGAGTTTTATAAAAATTAAAGAACAATTTCTTCGAAAGAAGTTTAAAAAAGCATTGAAATTAGAGTCAGAGACTAGAGTTTCAACGGCTAATAAAATTCATTCTGTTGGAATTTTAACAACAGACGAGATTTCTTCTCGTATTGATATTGTTCAATATATTCATGATGTTTTAAAGATTTCTCGAAATGTGCATATATATAGTTATCGAAAATTTGACAAAACAGATAAGGCATCTTACAAGCATTTCACAGAAAATGATATGAATTGGCAAGGTGTAATTACAGACACTAGTTTAAAAGTATTCTTAGAGACCCCTTTTGATTTATGTATTGGACTTTTTGACACCAAACAATTGTATTTAGAATTTGCAGCATTGAAGTCTAAAGCTACATTTAAAGTAGGTTTTTCAGGGGTTAATGATAAAATATTTGACTTAGTAATTGCAGAGAAATCTGAGAATGTGCTGAGTTTTATGAATGAAATATACAAGTATTTAGACTTGCTAAAGAAAATGGAAACAAAGGTTTAAATTTAAACACAACATGTGAATTCGTTTGATTTCATTAAAAAAGTAGACATGATGAAGTTTCAGTATAAAAGAGAAGCTTTAAAACAATAACTTTGTCTCCCGGTTTAAAGAAGAATAGAATTTGTTTAAAAAGAATAAAATGCTAAAATTTACAGGAACAGGAGTTGCGCTGGTTACGCCATTTAAAGAAGATAAGTCAATAGATTTTGATAGCTTAGAACGTTTGGTGAATTTTCAGATAGCCAACGGAATTAATTATTTGGTTGTTTTAGGAACTACAGGTGAGCCTGCAACATTATCCGAAGCAGAAAAAGAAGCCGTAAAAGAAAAAATTATAACGACTAATAATGGGCGATTGCCTTTAGTTATTGGTATAGGAGGGAATGATACTGCTGCTGTAGTAGCAGAAATTAAAACGACTGACTTGTCTCATTTTGATGCCATTTTATCGGTTTCTCCGTATTATAACAAACCTACTCAAGAAGGAATTTATCGGCATTTTAAAGCCGTTTCGGAAGCGAGTATGTTGCCGATTATCTTGTACAATGTTCCTGGAAGAACAGCATCGAATGTATTGCCAGAAACAATTATTCGTTTGGCTACCGATTGTAAAAATATTATTGCAGTAAAAGAAGCTGCTGGAGATATTGTTCAGGTAATGAGAATTCTTCAACATGCACCAAAAGACTTTTTGGTGATTTCTGGGGATGACATGATTGCACTGCCAATGACATTGGCTGGATGCGCTGGTGTAATTAGTGTTATCGGACAAGGTTTGCCGACACTTTTTTCTCAAATGATTCAATTCGGAATTCAAGGAAAAGCAAAAGAGGCCTATCAGTTGCATTATAAAGTTGTAGACAGTATTGATTTGATTTTTGAAGAAGGAAATCCGGCAGGAATTAAGTCCATGCTAAAAAAATTACAGATTACTTCAGATGAAGTTCGTTTGCCGTTGGTAAAAGCATCCGATTTTTTGCAGTATAAAATTGATGGTTTTATAGAGAGTTGTCAGTAATGACTGTGTTTTTTAGGAAGAATAACATTAACAAATTTTTAGGAAACCAACAGTCTGAACTTTAAGGTTTTTATAGTTAATTACACTGCGCAATTTTTAGCGTGTAAAATCGTTTTAATAATCCATAATTAATCACTATTTTTGCCAAATGCATAAAATGAAAAAATTAACATACATCGTTATTGCTACTTTATTACTGACCTCTTGTGGGCACTATCAAAAAGTGTTGAATAAAGGAACTGTGCAAGAACAATATAAATTAGCTACAAACATGTATGAAGCTAAAAAATACGGTAAGGCATTGACGTTGTTTGAGAAAATAACACCTTCTTATCGAGGAAAACCTCAAATGGAGCGTATTCAATTTATGGTTGCTCAATCTAACTTTAATACCAGAGGATATGATTTAGCGGGGTATTATTTTGATAGATTTACTCAAAATTATCCAAAAAGCTCTAAGAAAGAAGAGGCTGCTTATTTATCTGCATATAGTTATATGTTGGCATCACCTGTTTTTAGTTTAGATCCAGTAGATACGCATAAGGCATTAAACGCTTTTCAAGGTTTTATAGATGCATATCCAGATTCTAAGAGAATTCCAGATGCAAATAAATACTACCAAGAAATTCGTTATAAACTACAACAGAAATCATTCGAAATCGCAAAAGGATATTATACAACTGCGGAGTATGATTCAAGAAACTATAGAGCGTCAATTGTAGCTTTTGATAATTTATTGTCTGATTATTTAGGGTCAGATTTTAAAGAAGAAGCCTTGTACTACCGATTGAAAGCAGCACATGATTTAGCGGTAAAAAGCACGAGTAGAAGAAAAGAAATCCGTGTTAAAGATGCAATTAAAGCTTACGAGAAGTTAAAAAGAAACTTCCCTAAAACAAAATACTCAAAAGAATCTAACGAAATGTTAGCGACTTTAGAAAAGGAACAAAAACAAAAAGTAAAAAGTTAATGATGGATTATAAAGAAACCAATGCTCCGATAAGTACCGTTACTTACGATAAAGATACTATTGAGGCGCCAACAGAAAATATTTACGAAGCAATATCAATTATTGCAAAAAGAGCTACCCAAATTAATGGTGATTTGAAAAAAGAATTACTTGACAAATTGGAAGAGTTTGCAACGTATAATGATAGTTTAGAAGAGGTCTTTGAGAACAAAGAACAAATTGAAGTTTCTAAATTTTATGAAAAACGGCCAAAAGCTACTGCAATTGCTGTAGAAGAATGGTTAGAGAATAAGATATATCACAGAACTCCAGAAACAGAGTAATGTCTGTTTTAAGCGGTAAAAAGATTCTATTAGGCATAAGTGCTGGTATAGCCGCTTATAAAACGGCCAGTTTGGTTCGTTTATTTATAAAATCAGGCGCAGAAGTCAAAGTAATTATGACACCTGCGTCTAAAGATTTTATTACACCACTTACACTTTCTACACTTTCTAAAAATCCTGTTTCCTCTGTCTTTTATGATAAAAAAGAGGAGAATGAGTTGTGGAACAATCATGTTGATTTAGGTCTTTGGGCAGATATGATGTTGGTTGCACCTGCAACAGCAAACACCTTGTCTAAAATGGCGAATGGTACTTGTGATAATTTGTTGTTGGCAACATATTTATCGGCAAAATGTCCAGTATATTTTGCTCCTGCAATGGATTTGGATATGTACAAGCATCCATCAACAAAAAACAGTTTAGAAAAATTACACTCTTTTTCCAATGTCATGATTCCTGCTACAAGTGGTGAATTGGCTAGTGGTTTGATTGGAGAAGGAAGAATGGCGGAGCCAGAAGATATTGTTTCTTTTATGGAAAAAGATCTCCTGTCTAAACTTCCGTTAAAAGGAAAAAAATTATTGATTACCGCAGGGCCAACATATGAAGCTATTGATCCTGTTCGTTTTATAGGAAATCACTCTTCTGGTAAAATGGGCTTTGAAATCGCAAAAGGAGCGGCTAATTTAGGAGCAGAAGTATATTTGATTTCTGGTCCATCAAATCAAAAAATACAGCACTCTTTAATTCACAGAATTGATGTAAATTCTGCTGAAGAAATGTACACTGCGGCACATACGTACTTTGAGGAGGTAGACATTGCTATTTTAACGGCAGCAGTGGCAGATTATAGACCTAAAAATGTTGCTCAGCAGAAAATAAAAAAGACAGTTGCTTCGTTAGACATTGAGTTAGAGCCAACAAAAGATATTTTAGCTTCTTTGGGAGCGATGAAAAAACATCAGTTTTTAGTTGGATTTGCGTTGGAGACAGAGAACGAAATAGAAAATGCAAAGGGGAAGTTACAACGTAAAAATTTAGACATGATTGTTTTGAATTCACTGCAAGACAAGGGTGCTGGATTTGCAACAGATACCAATAAAGTGACCATTATCGATAGCGGTTTTAAAGAAACCTCTTTCGAGTTGAAATCGAAAGCAGCAGTTGCTAAAGATATTATCAACGAAATTCTGAAAAGAATACCTTAATGTTATGTGTCTCCTAGAGCTTGCCTATCGGAAGACTCAATCTGACACAACAAATTTTAATGAAAATATATGCGTAAAATTGCAGTGTTACTTATTCTTTTTTGCTTTGCAATTTCTACGAATGCACAAGAGTTAAATGCGTTGGTAAGCATTAATTCTGATAAAATTTCAGGATCTAACAAACAAGTGTATGCCACATTACAAACTGCTTTAACGGAGTTTATCAATCAGACAAAATGGACTGACAAGAACTTTAAGACCCAAGAAAAAATTAACTGCGCGTTTACAATTACCATCAATGCGCAACCCGCTACAAATAGATTTGAAGCAAGTATTCAAGTACAGGCAGTCCGACCTGTTTACAACACTTCGTATACATCTCCAACAGTAAATATTAAGGATAATAATCTGAATTTCAAGTACACAGAATTTGAACCTTTGTATTATAACACAACAAGTTTCGAATCGAATTTAGTTTCTGCAATTGTCTATTATGTCTATGTGATTTTAGGTGTAGATGCAAATACCTTTGCCTTAAATGGAGGGGATTCCTATTTTAAACAAGCAAATGAAGTGCTATTGTTGGCGCAACAAAGTGGAGGTTCTGGTTGGATAGATCAATCAGGAAAACAGAACCGATATGCATTGATAGATCATTTGACGTCTTCTAAGTTAAGCGCTTTTAAAAACGTGTTGTACAACTATCATAGAAATGGAATGGATGTGCTCTCTACGGATGTACCAAAAGCCAAAAAAGAAATAGCAACTGCTGTTTTACAACTAGAGAATCTCCACAATAAAACAATAGGTAATTATTTGGTTCGTATGTTTTTTGATGCCAAATCTGATGAGATTACATCGCTATTTTCTGATGGCCCTAAAACCCCTAAGTCAAAACAACTTCAAGAAGTTTTACAAAGAATTTCTCCTACAAATAATGCGAAGTGGCAAAAAATTAAGTAATTTTAGATTTTAAAAATCTGTTTATTTGTTAAGCTCACTATCCATACAAAACTACGCGTTAATCAATCAGTTATCTATTGATTTCACCAATGGTTTGTCAATCATTACTGGAGAAACAGGTGCTGGAAAGTCTATTTTATTAGGTGCATTAGGATTGGTGTTGGGAAATAGAGCAGATACGTCAACGTTAAAAGATTCCTCTAAAAAGTGTGTAGTAGAAGTAGCATTTTTAATTAAAAATTACAACTTAGTTTCTTTTTTTGAATCTGTTGATATCGATTACGAAACAGAAACCATCATTAGAAGAGAAATTTTACCTTCAGGAAAATCTCGTGCTTTTGTCAACGATACGCCAGTTACCTTGTCGGTATTGAATGCACTGAAAATAAAATTGGTAGACATTCATTCGCAGCACCAAACGTTGCAATTGTCGGATGCAGATTTTCAATTTCAAATATTGGACGCCTTGGCAAAGAATGGACAAAAAATAACTTCGTACCAACGAGGGTTGAAACAGTTGACTATTTTCAAGAAAGAACTCCACGATTTAGAAACCACGCAGCGAGAAGCAAATCAGCAATATGATTATAATTTACACTTATTTAATGAGTTGGTTGAAGCTAATTTAATAGCAAATGAGCAAGTTGCTTTAGAAGAGAATATTGAGAAATTAAATAATGTTGAAGAAATTAAATTGAACTTATCTGAAGCACTTCAAATATCTACCAATGAAGAAGTTGGTGTGCAATCGTTGTTACATTCTTTAGAAAATAGTTTACAAAAGATCGCGCCTTTTTCAAAAGAGTATGAAGTGTTGGAAAACCGAATTTCAAGCATCAAGATTGAGTTGGATGATATTGTTACAGAATTAGAATCTGCAACAGACAATATTGAGTCAAACCCTAATGAGTTGGAAGTATTGAATGATCGATTGCAGTTGATTTATAATTTGCAAAAGAAACATTATGTCAATTCGATCCAGGAATTATTAATTATTCAAAATGAGTTGTCAGAAAAAGTGGGGCAGGTAGAAAATGCAGAAACGGTTATTGCTCAAAAACAACAACAGATTGATGAAGTTGCTAAAAAGTTAGACGAAGTTGCTGGAATGATTTCAACATCGAGAGGTAAAGTTATTCCGAAATTACAGAAAGAATTAGAATTTTTATTGTCAGAATTGGGCATGCCAAATGCACGTTTTTCTATTCAAATACATACAACAGACACCTATTATTCAAATGGAAAAGACCACATCGAATTTTTATTCTCCGCCAATAAAGGTGGAAATTTTGGTGCATTGAAAAAAGTAGCTTCTGGAGGTGAATTGTCTCGAATTATGTTGGCAATCAAAAAAGTATTGTCAGAAAACATCCAATTGCCAACCATTATTTTTGATGAAATTGACACAGGTGTTTCGGGGGAAATATCTAACAAAATAGCGGCTATTATGCGGAAAATGAGTAGACAAATGCAAGTAATTACCATTACGCATTTACCACAAATAGCTGCCAAAGGAAATCAACATTATAAAGTGTTTAAAGAAGAGGTCAATAGTGTGACAGCAACTAGTTTAAAACAATTGTCAGAAGATGAACGCATTGTGGAGATTGCAGAAATGTTAAGTGGAAAAAGTATTTCAGATTCTGCCATGACGCATGCAAAAGAACTGTTGAATTAGTTTTTATTAGTGAAACTCAATTTTGAGGAGTTTGTAAAACGAGCTCAACATTGTAAGCTGAACAATCCCGCTTTTAGCGGGGTGTTAGGGTTAATACCTCGATGCTCTGCATCGAAATAGAAAAGAAATTCCTATTTGATTCCTCGTATCCTTGGATCAAGGTAGTTCATTCAAAAAAAAATGATTTATCAAAAATAATAATAATTTGAAATTTAACTTCTCCATAATAATTCCAGTATACAACCGTCCAAATGAGATTGATGAGTTGTTGGAAAGTTTATGTGAGCAAACTTTTCCAGATGCCTTTGAAATTATCATTGTAGAAGATGGCTCTACTCAAAAAAGCGATGTAATTGTAGAGAGGTACAAGACAAAACTGAACATAGAATATCTTTTTAAAAAAAATAGTGGGGCAGGGGCGAGTCGGAATTATGGAATGCAACGAGCCACGGGAAACTATTTTTTAATAGTAGATTCTGATGTGTTGCTTCCTCCTCAATACCTGGCTGAAGTGAAAAACGGATTGGAGCTAAACTTTACAGATGCTTTTGGTGGCCCAGATGCGGCGCATAAAAGTTTTACTTCTTTACAAAAAGCTATTAATTATTCCATGACCTCGGTGCTAACTACTGGAGGAATTCGTGGTAAGAAGAAAAGTGTTGGGAGGTTTCAACCTCGTAGTTTTAATTTTGGGATTTCACAAGCAGCTTTTGAGAAAACAAATGGATTTTCTAATTTAAAAGTTGGAGAAGATATCGATTTAACCTTCCGACTTTGGGAACATGGGTTTGAAACTCAACTCATTGAAAAAGCATTTGTATATCACAAACGTAGAAGTACATTGCGAGAATTTTTCAAGCAAACACGCGCGTTCGGAGTAGCAAGGCCACAATTAAATAAACGCTACCCAAACACTGCTAAAATAACCTACTGGTTTCCTTCTTTGTTTATTATAGGGTTTGATATCAGTATCATTGCCCTCTTTTTTGGCTATTGGCAATTACTGGCTTTTTATGGAGTATATTTTATGGTTATATGCTTAGATTCTTTGCTTCAAAATAAAAACATCTATGTTGCTTTTTTAAGTATGATTACTTCGTTTACACAATTTTTAGGCTACGGATTGGGGTTTTTAGAATCGAGGTTCTTTAATAGAAATGATTGATTTTAGTCAGAGTTGTCATTCCTGCGAAAGCAGAAAGCATCGCATCTGTAGATATTATAAACAGCATTATCAACGAAGTAGAAGTGCCTTAATCAATTGTCATTCCTGCGAAAGCAGGAATCTTATCAATAACTATTTGAAGCGTATTCAAGAGATTCCTGCTTTCGCAGGAATGACAGAAAATATTAGTTATAGATCAAATTCAAACTTTTTATCTGTAGATCATCCAAAGCAGGAGCTGTTGTTTTAAAATAAATCACTTTTTTCTGATTCGGTAGTAAATCAAAGAAATTGTCATCAAAATGACCTTTTGCATTGCTATACAAAAAGACATCTTTTTGTAAGGTCGTGCTTTTTAATGCGATTGAAAACCCAGCAGTTGTTTTCGTAATTTCCTGTTCAATGCTTGCTTCGTGGAGTTCTAAGTTTTTTGGTTTTTCAAAATAATAATAGGATCTATTTTTTAAAAACGAAGCAATAAGAACGGTGTTTTTTCGATTGATTTTCAACGAATCTAAAGAAAATTGAAATACGTTAGCGCTTGTGTTTTTAGCAACAGAAACAACACTGTTTTTTGTCCAAATTTCCTGTCCAGAAAAGTCAATGATTCTTAAATTCAAGTTTCCAGATTTACCTTCTAAATGGTCATTCACAATATAGGTTTCAAGAATATTGTTTTTTAAAACTGATGAAATAAGAATGTTTTCAAATGACTTTTTGGCTTTGTATTGTATCGCTTTCCAGTTCCCGAAAAAATCAATGCTTGACCAAGATATTGCAGGCCAGCAGTCATTTAGTTGCCAGAATAGCGAGCCCATATTGTAGGGTTTTGCTCTTCGGTGTGCTTCAATTCCCATAGTAACCCCCTTTGCTTGAAGCAATTGACTTATATATACATAATCTTCATCTTTGGTTGGAATTCGGTAATCTCTCTCCATATATGCTGCAATCAATTGAAAACCTCTCGAATGTTTTTGATGGGATTTTATTGCCGGTGTTTGTATAGCAATGCTGTCACTTTGATTGATATACCTGATGCTTTCGTAACTTGGAAAGGACTGAAATCCAAACTCGCTCATAAACCTCGGAATTTTTTCTTCAAAATGTTCAAATGGAGCAGCATCGTGCCAAACCCACCAATCATGGGCATCACCTTCAAATTCGTATTTCGGATTTCCTCTTCCGTATTTTGGCGAACTTTCCCAATACGAAGTATCATCACTCAATGAAGCCACCGTTTTGGGTAAAATACTGTCAAATAGGTTGAGGTAGTTTTTCCAAATTTCTTGTTTTTCTTTTTCGCTTCTATTGGCTTGCCATCCCCAACGATTCCAACCTTCTGCATTTTCATTGTTCCCACACCAAAGCGCAATGCTACTGTGATTCCGAAGTCGCTTTACCTGATCAATTGCCTCTTGCTGTACGTTCTTTAAATAAGCGATGTCTCCTGGATACATGGCGCAGGCAAACATAAAATCTTGCCAGATTAAAATCCCCTTTTGATTGCAGAGCTCATAAAAAATATCATTCTCATAAATACCACCCCCCCAAACTCGTAACATATTCATGTTTGAAGCCACCACATCGCTTAAAAGCGTGTTGTAATGTGTTGCTGTAACTTTGTTTTGAAAGCTGTTTTGTGGAATATAATTGGCACCTTTCATATATACAGGAACTCCGTTTAGCTTAAAATAAAAACCGGCACCTGTTGCCGATTTATCGGTCACCAATTCAATAGTTCGAATTCCTTTTTTGATGATTTTCTCATCTTTTACGATGCCGTTTATGATCAGCTTAAAATCAAAATGATACAAATAAGGCGTTCCTAAATTATGTGTCCACCATAACTTGGGGTTTTCAATTTCAAACGGAATTGTATAGCGATGCGTTCCTTTTTTTACAGAGAGATTTAGGGCGCTAGCCACGTTGTTTATACTTGTAATAAGAGCCGCTTCTTGATCCGCATCACTATCAATACTAATTTCAATCAATAGGCTTGCTTTCTTTTTTGTAAGTGTTTGTTGTTTGATAAAAATATCCTCAAATTGAATGCCATCCCAGGCATTTACGGTAACAGGTTTCCAAATCCCTGAAGCAACTAATTTGGGACCCCAATCCCAGCCGTATTGAAATTGTGCTTTCCGAGTGAATATACGTTTCCCTTCAGGCAATTGATATCCTAGTTTTTCTTGTTCAATAGTTTCTTTTGTGGCTGTTTTTTCAAAGAGAATTCGAAGTTCGTTCGTCGCTTTTGCAAGTTGCTTTATAGGAATTGAATAGGTTCTAAACGCATTTGCAGTTTGTTGTATCAATGTGTCATTTAAAAACACACGTGCATAGGTGTCTAGTCCTTCAAAATTTAAATAGATATGCTGCTTTTGCAAGGTTTCTTTAGAGAGCGTAAAAGTGGTTTTATATTCCCAGTTTTTAGTAGAAACCCATTGCACCTTCTCTTCATTGTTTTTTTGAAAAGGATCTGGAATGAGTTGATGATCTAGTAAATCTGTAAACACATTTCCAGGAACAGTTGCTGTTTTCCAAGTAGTACTATCCGTTTCTTTGAATTCCCAGTTTTTGTTAATTTCAATGATAATTGGAATGTCTTTTTTATTTTTTTGACACGCCGAAAAGCTGAGTAGTACAAGAAGCGAAATGAGTAAATTACGTTTCATTTGAAAGAAGATCAATGCAGTTTTTAATTTTTTGAATGTTAGAAGTTGCCAATAGCGTTTCGTCAAAATGCTGTTGACTGTTCATTGATATTGTTGGGATTTCGATGGTTTTAAGTAATGAAGTAGCAGATAAGTGTACTTCTGAAAACCCTGCTTTTTGAAACAATTGTATGTTGGATTCATTAATTCCTCCACCCGGTAATATCTTGCTATTAGTTGCTGATTTCTGCAACTCAATCAACCTGTCTATTCCTTTTTTGGCAGTAGGTTCCTGACCAGAAGTTAGAATCCGATCAACACCGATTTTTTCTAATTCTTGCAAAGCTTCTATCAGGTTTTTAAGCCAATCGAAAGCCCTGTGAAATGTGAAAGACATGGGTTTAGAGAGTTTCACTAGTTCTTGAGTTCGTTCCATATCAATGGTGTTGTTTGTGTGTAAGACGCCAGAAACAATTCCTTTACAACCTAGTTCTTTGCAGAGAAGAATGTTTTCTTTCATGATGGTAAATTCATCCTCAGAATACGAAAAATCACCACTTCTTGGTCGGATCAAAACCATCACAGGAATGGAAATATTTTGCAGCACTTTTTTTAACAATCCGTACGAAGGCGTAATTCCGCCAACTGCCAATTCAGCACATAATTCTATTCTGTCTGCTCCAGCCTTTTGCGCATTGATGGCTGATTGATATGAATTGGTACAAATTTCTAAAAGCATAGTGCAGTTGTTTGTCACATCGAGTACCCCGTGTTCTTGGGACCGGAATGACTGTTTTTAATTAATAATTATTTCATCAATAAATGTCCACGCCTCATTTCCTGCACCTGCAAAATCAGGAGGAATAATTCCTGCTCTCATTATTTTTAGCTTAATAATTCGTGTTTTTGATTTTTTAAAAAGATGAGAAATTGTAATTATTTTTTCTGGAGAAACATTGATATTGATGTAAATCGGATCTTTCTGATTGTCTAGTGTAATTTCAAGTCTTTTTGGAGCATGAACCCAAGAGCCTTTTACATTAAAGAACCGTGTAGATAATGAGTTGATGGCAGTTTCTTTGCCAAGGTCAATCGTAATTTCAATATCATTGCCTACAAAACCAAGCCATTCTTTATCTCCATGCCGAGTATCACTACCGCTGATACTATTGATCAACGCTTCTTTTCCTCCAGCATTATAACTTGTATGAGGAGCTACATTTAAAGAAATAGTTTTACCTACTGCTTTGTGAAAATTCAGCGTTTCAGAAAAGATATTTCCAATTTGAGAACTGTCGTCAAAACTAGCCGCTTTAACCGTAGTGTTTTTTAGTATTTGAATAGGTTTTGTATATACGCTAGATTGTAGGATAGGTATTGTTCCGTCAGTTGTATAGCGGATCGTTTGATCTTTAGAAGAAGTTGATAAGCTATAGCTAAGGTTTCCGTTTGTAGCGTCTAATTTCCCAGCAACTTCATACAAATGATTTGCATACTTCACATTTCTAACATCCAATCTTTTTTGATAATTGATCAAACGACTTTTAAAGTCGTTATAATTTTTATTTTTAGGCGCAGACCACACCACCTCACTTAGCGCAATGGCTCTAGGGTACGCCATATATTCAACCTTTTCAGCAGTTGGAATGTATTCTGTCCACACATTACCTTGTGCTCCTAAGACATATTTGGCTTCTTCTTTTGTTAATTCTTCTGGAATCGGATTGAAACTGTATACTTTTTCTAAAGGTAAAAAGCCACCAATTGCTAAAGGTTCATCAGAATTTGTAGATTGATAATGGTCAAAATAGCAATGAGTACCTGGCGTTAAAATTACATCATGGTGTTGTTTTGCCGCCACAATAGCTCCGCTGGTACCTCTCCAAGACATTACGGTAGCATTTGGAGCCAAACCTCCTTCTAAAATTTCATCCCAACCAATAATTTGTTTTCCTTTTGAGTTGATGTATTTTTCCATTCTAGCAATAAAATAACTTTGCAAGCCATGTTCATCCTTTAAGCCTTCTTTTTTGATCAATTTCTGACAGTGCTTGCAATTTTTCCAACGTTTTTTTGGAGCTTCATCTCCACCAATATGAATGTATTTACCAGGAAAAAGGGTCACAATTTCATCGATTACGTCTTCTAAGAATTGAAACGTGCTTTCTTTTGGGCAATAAATATCTTCAAAAACACCCCATTTTGTAGCGACCT
>Ga0209035_10000302_pt1 | contig 19221 bp, 22 predicted proteins | sample MarorgKNORR_S2LV_6_FD_188220 | JGI IMG/M metagenome (GOLD analysis project Ga0209035, IMG submission 188220) | Marine microbial communities from the Southern Atlantic Ocean, analyzing organic carbon cycling - AAIW_A/KNORR_S2/LV (SPAdes) (version 2) | ecosystem: Environmental > Aquatic > Marine... | reverse complement strand
ATCTTCAGCGGCAATCGCCTCATCAATCTCAACATCACTGAGCCCGCCTTCTGGGCCGATCAATATGGTGGCTTGTGAAGGCTTTTTCATTGCCAACAACCCTTTCTCGGCTCGGTGGTGGAGGACATAACCATTGCCTGTATTCGCTAACAACAACTCTGTAAGCGATTGTGCCGGTGCAACCTCAACAATCACCGATCGACCCGATTGCTCACAGGCGTGATTGGCTATTTTTTGCCAATGCTCCGTGCGCTTAATAAGTTTTGCACCATTTAGGCGCACCACGCAGCGCTCAGCTTGCACGGGGATAATACGATTGACCCCAAGCTCAATGGCTTTTTGAATAAGAAAGTCCATTTTTGCGCCCTTGGCGACACCCTGCGCCAATGTTAAATTGAGCGAAGACTCTCTGTGATTATTCTCTCTGGAAAGCGCCTCAACAGAACAGATTTTTTTAGTACTAACAACTTTCACTTGATAATCAAAGCCGTCGCCATTAAACAGTGTGATGTTTTGTCCTTCAGGGAAGCGCAATACTTTGAGTAAGTGATGTGCTGCAGACTCATCTAAATCAATTTTTGTGCCTACTTCAAGAATGGTATTTTGATAAAGTCTTACGCTTTTCATGGTATCGTTTTGGAATTGATCAACTCAGACTTAGATAAAGCCAAATTACAATAAAAATGATACATCAAAAAAGACGAAAAGAGTTATTAAGCCGACTAGATGACAATGCACTTGTCATCGTCTGCACCAATTCAGAGTTGCAACGCAATGCCGACTGCACCTTCCCCTTTCGTCCAGACTCTAGTTTTTGGTATTTAACTGGCTTTACCGAGCCCGATGCAATTGCTGTTTTTTCGAAAAGTAATTATTCAATCTTCCTTAGGCCAAAAGACAAAACTAAAGAAATATGGAATGGCAAAAGATTGGGCTCTGAAGCTGCGCCAGAAACGCTCCTTGCTGACAATGCGTATTCAATCGAACTATTTTCTGAGCAATTGAATGCTTTGGTTGATGATGAATCAGTGCTTTATTTTGACAACAATAGTACCAACACATTTGCCGAAGATCTTGCCTCTTCGGCTGACGCCAAGCCTCTTTTACCGCACCTATCAGAAATGCGCCTACTGAAAGATTCGGTAGAAATTGAAAACATGCAAACCTCTGCCGATTTGGCGGTCAGTGTCCACACTCAGGCAATGACAAATGTCAGGCCAGGAATGTTTGAGTATGAAATTGCCGCCTTATTCGACGGCGAATTCAAAAAACACAACTCTACACACGCTTATACGCCTATCGTTGCAGGTGGCTCTAATGCCTGCGTATTGCACTATATTGAAAACAATGAAGTACTGAAAGATGGCGACTTATTATTAATCGATGCCGGCTGCGAAACCGAGGGCTATGCATCGGATATCACTCGTACTTTCCCAGTGAGCGGCCGATTTAGCGAGGCACAAAAACACATCTATAGCATTGTCCTTGAAGCGCAAAAAAAGGCAATCGAATGTCTGAGGCCTGGTGAAAAAGTCAATAAGGCTCACGAAACCGCCTGTAGTGTTATCTCCAATGGCCTGACCAAGCTCGGCATTATCAATGATGATTTGTTGTTAAATGAGTTTTATATGCACAACACTGGCCATTGGCTTGGGCTTGACGTGCACGACTGTGGCCAGCATAAGCTGAACGACGAATACCGACACTTTGAGGCAGGCATGGTAATGACAGTTGAACCAGGAATCTACATTCGCAAGAATGATAAAATTGACCCAATGTATTGGAATATTGGCATCAGAATTGAGGATGATGTTCTAATCACCGAATCAGGTAATAAAGTGCTGACACAAGCCCTCGCCAAAGAGATTGGCGATATTGAGCACTTAATGAATCACTAATTAGAGAAGACAATGGACATACAGCAAGGCATAAAGACGGTAATCGCCAAACAAGATTTAAGCGAAGAGCAAATGCACGGGGTCATGAGCGATATTATGACCGGCAAAACCACCGACGCTCAAATCGGCGCTTTTTTGGTTGGGCTTTCGATGAAAGGTGAGACCATTGAAGAAATCACCGCCAGCGCTAAAGTCATGCGCTCTTTGGCAACGGCGGTCGAGATTTCTCCGACCAATCACTTAGTAGACACTTGTGGCACAGGCGGTGATGGCCTTGGTTTGTTTAATATCTCAACTGCCTCAGCATTTGTCGTTGCAGCTGCTGGCGGCCAAGTGGCCAAACACGGCAATCGCTCTATTTCTTCCAAATCCGGTAGTGCAGACGTGCTCGAATCTGCTGGTGTCAACCTCACTGTCAGTCCCGAAGTAATTGGGCGTTGTGTCGATGAGATTGGCGTTGGGTTTATGTTTGCACCTGCGCACCATAGCGCGATGAAGCACGCTATTGGGCCGCGCAAAGAGCTGGCCGTCAGAACTATTTTCAATGTCCTTGGGCCTCTGACAAATCCTGCCAAAGCACCAAATCAAGTGATGGGTGTTTACGATAAAAATCTGGTCGAACCAATAGCTAATGTTTTGAAAGGCCTAGGCTCGCGCCACGTCATGGTTGTGCATTCAAAAGACGGGCTCGATGAACTCTCCATTGCAGATGACACTTACGTAGCCGAACTCAAAGATGGCGTGGTTTCCACTTATACCGTCAACCCAACAGATGTTGGCCTTAGTATTGGTAGTCTTAACGATATCGCTGCCGATGGCGCTGATGATTCTCTGGCAATGATTAAAGACGCCTTTGCTGGCAAAGAAGGTGCGGCCAAAGACATTGTTGCCCTGAATGCGGGTGCGGCAATTTATGTTAGTGGACTCGCAGATAACCTAAAAGCTGGCGTTGAAAAAGCCAGTCAAATTCTTAGTAATGGCGGCGCCCAAAGCAAGCTAGAAGAGTACACAGCAGCAAGCAACCAATAAACAAGCCGAATCATGAATAAAAAAACAAACCTTATTTGGATTGACCTTGAAATGACGGGCCTTGTGCCCGAAAGCGACGTCATTATTGAAATTGCCACGGTTGTAACCGATGCCGACCTCAATGTGCTAGCAGAAGGCCCTTCGCTTGCCGTTCATCAGAGTAATGAACGCCTTGATGGCATGGATGAGTGGAACACCAATCAACATGGCAAATCTGGCCTTGTTGAACGCGTAAAAAATTCTAAACTGTCTTCTGCAGACGCCGAAAAACAAACACTGGATTTTTTACGTGAGTTTGTTGATGCCGGCGCTTCGCCAATGTGCGGCAATTCCATTTGTCAAGATCGTCGGTTTTTGTACAACTACATGCCCGAACTGGAAAAATTCTTCCACTACCGCCATATCGATGTGTCAACTTTAAAAGAGCTGGTATCGCGCTGGAAACCAAAAGCAATAGCACATGCAAACAAGCAATCAGCCCATTTAGCCCTGTCGGATGTTTATGACTCAATCAACGAACTAAAGCATTATCGAGAACACTTTATTAATGACTGACGTTAGTTACTTCTCACCCGCAAAAATCAATCTTTTTTTGCATATCACCTCGAAAAGAGCAGACGGCTATCACAATCTTCAAACCCTATTTCAGCTACTCGATTTTTGTGATGAAATTCACTTCTCCCTTCGCGATGATGGGCAGATTAACCGCATTAAAGGCAACGAGGACATTGTCGCCGAAGACGACCTTCTCATTAAGAGTGCTCGAGCGCTAAAAAAATACTCGAACAGCTCGTTGGGTGTTGACATTTCAATCGATAAAAAAATTCCTGCCGGTGGCGGTCTTGGTGGTGGCAGCTCTAATGCGGCAACTGTTTTATTGGCGCTCAATGAGCTTTGGCAACTCAACTTAGGCCAACAAGAATTAGCTGATATTGGCGTCACACTGGGCGCTGACGTACCCGTTTTTGTTTTTGGCAGAAGTGCTTGGGCGCAAGGTATTGGTGAGATATTAGAGCCAATAGACCTGCCTCAGTATTATTATTTAGTGGTTTCAATTAATAAGCACATCTCCACAGCAGAAATATTCTCGCACAAAGCATTGACAATGACGCCGGTACAAAGGAAAATAGCGGACTTTTCGGGACTGTCTGATCTGCATAATGACTGTTTAGATGCTGCAATTTCTCTGCAAAGCGAGATAAAACAAGCACTTAAGCACTTAGATTCAACTGCAAATCATCTGGACAATGCTAGAATGACAGGTACAGGTTGCTGTGTTTTTGTGGCCTTCGAAAAAGAGAAAGATGCTTTGGTAGCAAAGAAACAACTACCAGGGCAATGGTTTAGTTTTGTCGCTCAAGCGATAAACACTTCACCAGCATAACAATTGGGCTGTCGCCAAGCGGTAAGGCAACGGGTTTTGATCCCGTCATGCGCAGGTTCAAATCCTGCCAGCCCAGCCATTTTTACCGCATCTTTTTTCCTCCAACCTCCTCAAACCCTAGAAAATCTCAGTCACATAGTAATATATGAAAAGGATCTTTTATACATTTTCGACACTGTTTGACAGGCCAGTCATCTTATGGTGGGCGCTAACTTTGGGGGCACTGTTGTTTTCTCTCGGCATTTCCCTGCCCATGCTAACTATATCGAAGCTCATAATTATTAGGGATTCTTTTTCAATATTAACGGGATTATTCGACCTCCTCGAGGGTGGTCAAATTATTATTTTCCTTCTCGTTGCGAGCTTTAGTGTCGTTCTGCCAGTGCTGAAAATATCAACCCTTTATTTATTGTTATCAAAAAAAACAAGTCGTGATAAGCACAATAAAATCTTACACGCCATGCACGAATATGGGCGCTGGGCAATGTTGGACGTCATGATTGTCGCTCTTTTAGTGGTAACAGTTAAACTGGGCGCCATTGCCAACATCCAAGTGCATAGCGGCTTTTATGTGTTTGCATCCGGGACAATATTGTTAATGATTGTAACGGGGAAAGTATCAAAACTTGTCCAACGATCCACAAAATAAGGGATTAAAAAATTAAAAGCAAAATATCCTCAAAGATCTATTTGTGAAATTAATTTTGATCATTTTTGGCGTATAATTTACACACTTAAAAACTCATTACTTGCCATGTCATTAGACACAATCAAAATCTTTAGCGGTAACGCTAATCCAGACCTCTCTTCTGAGATTATTCAAAACCTAAAAATTGACCAAAGTAAAGCCTTTGTTGGCAAATTTAGTGATGGCGAAGCGCAAGTGGAAATTCTAGACAACGTTCGTGGTTGCGATGTTTTTGTTCTTCAGCCAACTTGCGGCCCTTCACCAGCGGAAACGCTAATGGAATTATTGGTGATTGTAGACGCCCTTCACCGATCTTCCGCAGGGCGCATTACTGCAGTTGTTCCTTATTTTGGTTACTCTAGACAAGACAGACGTTCACGCCTAACTCGTGTGCCAATTACTGCAAAACTAGTTGCAAAGATGATTGAGGCAGCAGGCGTGGATCGCATCTTGACCATGGACTTACACGCCGATCAAATTCAAGGCTTCTTTGATATTCCAATTGATAATATCTACGCACAGCCTGTTCTGGTTAATGACATTCTTGCTCAAAATTATAAAGATGTTGTTGTTGTATCGCCGGATGTTGGCGGTGTAGTAAGAGCGAGAGCTGCCGCGAAAAAAATCAATGATGCAGATCTTGCTATTATTGACAAAAGACGTCCAGCGCCCAATATGGTTAAAGTAATGAATGTTATTGGTGATGTTGAAGGTCGCACTTGTGTGATGATTGACGACATGGTTGATACCGCTGGCACCCTTTGCCAAGCTGCCGATATTCTTAAAGAAAAAGGCGCGACTAAAGTCGTGGCTTATGCAACTCACGCTGTACTGTCTGGCAACGCGATTAACAATATTAACAACTCAACTTTGGATGAATTGGTGATTACCAACACCATACCGCTGACTGCCGATGCCGCAAGCTGTACAAAAATTAGGCAATTATCGATTGCGCCATCTCTTGCTAACGTCATTAGGCGCATCAGCAAGGAAGAGTCAATCAGCTCAATATTCACTGACGCCAAGTAACCTTAGCCCCGCCAAGGCGCTGAATTTAGGGCAAAAAATTATGTATAATCCTCTCCTTGTTCGCTCAAAAGACCACCTATGAAAACCACTACTAAAGAACACAAGCAAGCACTGCAAAACTTAATCATGAAAGGCAAGGAGCGTGGCTACCTAACCTACTCTGAAATTAATGACATGCTGCCTGAAGATTTGCTCACACCTGAGCAGGTTGAGCCGATTGTTACTATTCTTGAAGAGCTGGACATTAGTGTGTCGGACGAAGCACCAGATGCAGACACATTGGTCATTGAATCAGGCGCAAAAGCACAATCAACATCAGCAGAAGCCGCTGTTGCAGCATTAGCGGCACTTGACTCTGAGTTTGGCAGAACAACCGACCCAGTACGTATGTACATGCGTGAAATGGGCGTTGTTGAGCTTTTAGAGCAAAAAGATGAAGTTCGTATCGCCAAGGAAATTGAAGCTGGCGTTTTCGAAATTTTGCAAGCAGTTACACTTTATCCTGCTATTTCAGAATACTTTTTCAAGGCGTATACTCGCCTAGAAGAGGGCAAATGTAAGATGACTGACGTTGTCATTGGCTACCAGGGTGACGCAGAAGAATTTGAAGAAAAACAAGTGCTAATTGCCGAGCGCGACGCTGAACATGCTAAAGCGGCAGCTGAAGCTGAAGCTGCAGGCATCGATCTTGAAGAAGACGAGTTTGACGAAGAGTTTGACGAATTGGAGTACACAGGCCCAAACGAAGAAAAAGTGTATGAGCGTTTTGACAAAATTCAAAAAACTTTCAAAACCTACACAAATGCCAATAAAAAACACGGCTACCAAGACGCTAAAACCGTTAAAGCAAGGCACAAATTCTCAGAGGCCATCTCTGATTTAAGGCTTGCGCCTAAGTTGGTTGGCACAATGATGGAATTAGTTGTTAATCGTGTAAACGAAGTGCAAAAACAAGAAAAAGTTATTCGTGAAGCCCTTAATTACGCCGGTATTGACAAGGGGGTGTTCTACGACACCTTCCCTGGCAACGAGACCAACCTTGAGTGGACAAAGACAATCAAGGCCGAAGGTAAAATCAAAGACGCAATGAACGAGTGCAAAGATGAAATCTATTATGCTCAGAAAAACCTTTTGGAAAGCCAAGAGGCCATGCAAATGACGATTACAGAGCTTAAAGATCTTAACAAAAAATTGCGCACTGGCGACCGTAGAGCGAAAAAAGCAAAATCACAAATGATTGAAGCTAACTTGCGCTTGGTGATCTCTATTGCGAAAAAGTACGCCAACCGTGGCTTGCAATTCTTAGACCTTATTCAAGAAGGCAACGTTGGCCTAATGAAAGCAGTTGATAAATTTGAATACCGTCGTGGCTACAAATTCTCAACTTACGCTACTTGGTGGATTCGCCAAGCGATTACTCGCTCGATTGCCGACCAAGCTCGTACGATTCGTATTCCAGTTCACATGATTGAGACAATCAACAAACTCAATCGTGTAAGACGTCAACTCCTACAAAAATTTGGCCGTGAAGCAACGCCAGAAGAGTTAGCAGTAGAGATGGAATTACCAGAGTACAAAATTAACAAAATTCTGAAAATTGCTAAAGAACCATTATCAATGGAAAACCCAGTGGGTGATGATGAAGACTCAACAATTGGTGACTTTATTGAAGACGAAAAACTTTCTTCTCCTGTTGAAATTACAACTAAAGAAAGCCTTAAAGAGACTACCGGCGATCTACTAGCAAATTTATCTCCTAGAGAAGCTAAAGTTTTGAAGATGCGTTTTGGTATTGACATGAGCACCGACCACACGTTAGAAGAAGTGGGTCGTCAGTTTGATGTCACGCGTGAAAGAATTCGTCAAATCGAAGCCAAGGCATTACGCAAGCTTAGACACCCTTCACGAGCGCACAAATTACAAAGCTTCTTGGAATAATATAGTCAAACCTGAACAACTATGAAAACTTCTGACAACGTCAAATTTTTTATAGGGAAAATAAAATTTGCAGTATATAGTTACTCATATATACAAAAAATTTATAAGGCCTATTGAAATTTGACCAAGTCCTGAAAGACAAGTGTTTCAGCGGTTTTTGACTGCGTTAAAACTTCAAATAATACGAATAACTATTATGTTAAAATTTTTCCTTGCAAAGCCTAGCTGGAACATCTTGCAGACTTTTCCCATAGTTACCCAGGTTTGACTATTCGGGCCTATAGCTCAGCTGGTTAGAGCAGTCGACTCATAATCGATTGGTCCTTGGTTCAAGTCCAAGTAGGCCCACCATTTTTCTTTGGTCGCAACGCGACAAGGGGTATGATTAAACCCATGTTTGCGGCACTACTACCCCAACTCATCGAACTCACTTCGCAAGTTGGAGAGTGCATCATGTCGCTCCATAGCGAGAAGCTAGACATCACCGTTAAGTCGGATAACACACCGCTAACGGTTGCTGATGAAACCGCCCACAGATTGATTAGTGAAAAGCTAGAACGACTTACTCCAGGCATCCCGGTACTTTCAGAAGAGTCGCAAGAAATTCCTTTTGCAATTCGCAAAGATTGGGATGAATATTGGTTGATTGACCCACTGGACGGCACCCGAGATTTCCTCGATGGCAATTATGATTTTTGCATCAATATTGCGTACGTTAAAAACAATTACCCCATTTTTGGGCTCATTTATGCGCCTTTCAGCAAAGTGCATTATTATAGAATTCCTGGCAAAACCAGTGTAAAGCTGCTTGATAATGTATGCTACCAGCTCAAAACCTCGAAACCAAAGCTCTGGCAACATGTTGTCATTGGTCATTATTCCTCCACAAATAAACAGCTGCAAAAACATGTCAGAAACAAATCGAATTTTGAGCTTTTTCTGCTAGGAAGTGCGTTGAAATTCTGCACCATTGCCGAAGGAAAACATCACTATTATCCAAAATTCGGACCGTGCTCGGAATGGGATACAGCGGCGGGTGTTTGTATACTTGAAGGTGCGGGCGGCAGTGTCAAAGGCCTTGACGGCAAGCCGCTTTGTTACAATACTAAAGAGGATAGTATAAGCCCACCTTTTTTGGCGAGCGCCCAATTCTAGTCAAATTGCAACGACAAGTCAATTGCTCGGATGTGCTTAGTAATAGCGCCAATAGAGATATAGTCAACACCGGTTTCTGCACACTCTTGAATATTGCTCTCATCAATATTGCCTGAAGCCTCTAGCGGGTATGTTCCATTCGTTTTTCTAACAGCCTCAGCCAACACGCTTGGGTCAAAATTGTCGCACAATATTCTCGTCATACCGCCAATAGCCAGCGCTTGATCCAATTGACCCAGCGTCTCTACCTCAACAATCACTGGCTTATCTGGGAATACCTCTAAAGCCCTAGTGATTGCACTCTCAAGGGAGCCAATCGCGGCAATATGGTTTTCTTTAAGCATGACGCAGTCGTGAAGACCCATGCGATGATTAACGCCACCGCCACTTTTAACCGCTTGTTTTTGTGCGTGGCGAAGATTAGGCAGCGTCTTCCTTGTGTCAAGCAGTTTGGTTTTGGTGTGGGAGATGAGATCGGATAACTGCCTTGTTTGCGTAGCAGTCGCGCTCAATGTCTGGAGAAAATTAAGCGCTGTACGTTCAGCGCTAATCATAGCTCTAGAGCGACCTTTAAGCAAGCAGAGTACTTGTCCAGGCTCTGTCACGCCACCTTCTTCGATTTGCCATTGAATGTCAATATTAGGGTCAAGCTCATAAAAGCAAAGTGCCGCATAATCGATGCCAGAAATCACCGCCTTCTGACGACAAATAATTTTCCCCGATACAAGCGCATCGTCAAGCAAACTAGATGAAATATCGCCAGAGCCAATATCCTCAGATAGAGCATTAAGAACAATTTGGCGCATCAACTTAGGCATTGACAAACTCCAAAATCGCCTTGGCCGACTTCTCTGCAGACCCTTGATTAAGCTGGGTATGAATAGAGCTTAATTCAGCCACTAACTGCGTATTATCAGCGCCCAATATCTGTAAAGCAGAACTTGCGATATTATCGGCATTTGCTTCGTCCTGAAGCAACTCTGGAACTGCCTCCTTACCTAGCATCACATTCGGCAGAGAGACGTAGTCCGTTTTCAATAAGCGTTTGGCAATTTGATAACTAATCGCTGAGAGCTTATAAACAACAACCATCGGCACGCCTAACATCGCAATCTCAAGCGTCGCCGTACCCGAGGCAACAATCACCAAATCCGCTTGCGAAATTCTCTGATGCGCATCGCCGTTGCTAATCTCGATATCTAAGCCTACGATTTGCTCCTCTACCCAGGATTGTAAATTCGTGTTCGCCAGCGCCAATGAAAAACTGACTTCTTCATCTTGCGCTTTCATTAACCTCAGTGCGCCCAACATCTCAGGCAATAAAGATTTAATTTCCGCCTCACGAGAGCCCGGCATCAATAAGACTTTTTTTCCTTGCTTATGGCCTACGCGTGGCTCTAGGGATTCCGCCAAAGGGTGGCCAACAAAAAGGGCTTTCTGCCCATGCTTTTTATAAAAATCCACCTCGAAGGGAAACATGCACAGCATTAAGTCTGTTGATTTTTTGATTTTTTTGATACGACTTGAGCGCCAAGCCCAAACCGAAGGGCTGACAAAATGAACCGTTTTGGTACCGCGAGCTTTTAGTTTTCGCTCGATCTTAAAATTAAAATCAGGCGCATCAACGCCAATAAAAACAGCGGGTTTTTGTTCGCAGAAGTATGACACCATGACTTTTCGCAGGCGCAAGAGTGAGGGCAGTTTTTTCAAGACTTCGCTAAAGCCCATCACATTAACTTGATTTAGGTGCCAAAGTGTTTGGCAGCCGGCAGCAGCCATTTTGTCTCCCGCCATGCCCTCTATGTCGCATTCTGGGTTTAACTCAAGCAGGGATTTAACCAGTGCAGAGGCGACTAAATCGCCTGAAGTCTCTGCCGCACTGATTGCAATTTTCATTTTCGTGGTAGTGATATCACCGGATCTTCATCAAAAGATTTATAAATCACCAGCACACCACCAATAACTTGAACGATGGCCGCCTCTGAAAAGGAAACAATCTTGTCAATAATTTGTTGTTTTTCTTCACGATTCTCAGCGCGTACTTTAATTTTTATAAGCTCATGAATAGCCATACTGGATTTTAACTCTGCAAGTACAGCGTCGCTCAAACCATGCTGACCAACCATCACCACAGGGCTTAAGTCATGCGCTAAAGATCTTAAATATTTTTTTTGATTATTGGTAAGTTTCATAATGTTTAATCGTCCAGTGTAAATTCGTTTTCAAATAAAGATTCAATAGTCTCTCGCTTGCGCACAAGCGTGTGTGTATCGCCAGAAACCATTACCTCAGCAACCCTTGGGCGGCTATTGTAATTCGAGCTCATGGTAAAACCATACGCTCCTGCAGACATCAAAGCAACATAATCACCCTGCGCCAAAGTGAGCCCCCTGCCTTTCGCCAAGAAGTCCCCTGTTTCACAAACCGGACCAACCAAATCCCAAGTATCTACCTCCCCTGTTGAATTTTCATTCACAGCAAGAGCCTTATGATATGCGCCATAAAGTGCGGGACGCAACAAATCGTTCATTGCACCATCGATGATAGCGAATGACTTGTCGTCATTTTGCTTCAAATACTCTACTCGAGTGACAAAAATACCAGCATTACCAACAATGGCTCGTCCAGGTTCTAGCAAAATTTCCAACTCGCCAACTTTTGCCAGTGCCGCTTGAATATAATCCGCAATATCAATCGTTTTCTCATCGTCGTAAGTAATACCAACACCGCCACCCAAATCCAGATGCTGAATATCAATACCGTCTTCACTTAATTGAGAAATCAAATCTAATACTTTATCGAGCGCATCAATAAACGGTGACACTTCGGTGATTTGCGAGCCAATGTGACAATCCATGCCGCAGACATTGAGCGAGTTTGATTGTTGAGCTTTGTGATACAAGGCTCTTGATGCTTCAATATCAACACCAAATTTGTTCTCTTTTAAGCCCGTCGAAATATAAGGATGTGTTTTTGCATCAACATCGGGATTTACTCGAATCGAAATAGGCGCTTGAACGCCCAACTCACCTGCAACCGATTCAATTCTATCAAGCTCGCCCACAGATTCTACGTTGAAACAATAAATGCCAATTTCCAAAGCTTTCTGAATGTCACTACGTGTTTTTGCCACGCCAGAAAATACGCATTTTGCAGGATCCCCACCAGCAGCAATCACGCGCTGGAGCTCGCCAATAGAAACAATATCAAAGCCAGAGCCCATTTTGGCAAGCACATTAAGAACCGCCAAATTAGAGTTGGCCTTTACTGCGTAGCAAATTAAATGTGGGTGACTGCCAAAAGCCTGGTCGAATTCACGCCAATTGTCCTCTATGTCTGCTCGAGAATAAATGTAGAGTGGCGAGCCGTACGCCGCCATCAGGTCTGTTACAGAAACAGACTCAGCATGCAATATGTTGTTTTGAAAAGAAAATGTGTTCAACGAGTTGGACTTAGGCAGCACTTGATGTCGACGCAGAACTGCTTTGATTAGCTGTTGCTGGCGTAAGGTCGCCCATTCTGCCACACGCACTTAGAGCGATTACAAATGAGACAATCATTGTTATTTTCAGTATTTTTTTCATAGCGCCTGCCGGTTTCTCTTTAATAGCGCTATTTTACACAAAGGCCTTCAGCTGTTGCACAAACAAATCCCTTGTGATATTGGTGGCGCCGAGGCTTTTCAAATGTTCATTTTCAACCTGGCAATCAATCAATTTGTAAGTGCCGCTCTGCAGCAAACTGACGAAAGCAACTTTTGAAGCGTTACTCACCAAGGAAAACATCGACTCGCCAAAAAACACCTCGCCAAGTTCCACGCCGTAAAGCCCACCCACCAACACGCCTTCCTCGTAAACTTCATACGATTGCGCGTAGCCTTTCTGGTGAAGGGCGCAGTAAGCCTTAACCATATCGTCGTCAATCCAAGTTCCATCTTGACCCGCTCTGACTACATTTCGACATAGGTCGATTACCTTGTTAAAACTCGTGTTTTTCCTTACTTCAAATCGCCCCGATCGTATGACCTTTGCCAGGCTTTTAGACAAGTGTAAGCTCTCAGGTGTAATGACCATTCTTGGATCTGGCGAATACCAAAGTATTGGATCGCCCTCACTGTACCACGGGAAGATGCCATTGCTGTAGGCATCCAATAAACGCTCAATTGACAATTCACCGCCTATAGCAATGAGGCCGTTAGGATCTTTTAAGGCAAGACTAACTTTAGGAAAAGGTGTGTTTGCTTGATCAAGCCAAAATTCGCTCGGTATTTGCAGCACGGCTAACGACTGCGAATAATATCTCTCGCCATATAAAGCGCCAAGATACTGCGAGCTTCGGTCAAATCTTCGTTATAAGTAAGTTGCTCGAGATCTGAAAGCTTGTGTTTTACAATTTCAAGCGGCTCGGGTTCATCGCCCTCTTCCCACTGCTCGTACAAATTCTCTGCCAATACAATATGCGTCGTATTGGATTGATAGCCCGGAGCTAAAGTAATGGTTTTTAAAAATGTTAGCTTATGGGCGCCATAGCCAATCTCTTCTTTGAGCTCACGTTCAGCAGCCTCAATGGGTGTTTCACCGGCATCAATTTTTCCCTTAGTCAGGCCGAGTTCGTAGCGCTCAGTGCCGCCTGCATATTCGTAAATCATCAGCACGGTATCATCATCCAACATCGGAATGACTAGAACTGCACCCCTACCTTTGGGGTTAAGACGCTCGTAAGTTCGTATTGCACCATTCGAAAATTCAACATCCATCGACTCCACACGAAAAATATTGCTTTTCGCGACAGTGTGAACATTGCTAATTTTCGGACTTTTGCGCATTATGACTCTAATGCGTCGTCGGCTTTGGCGGCAAATACAAAATCACTCTCGGTAAGGCCACCAATCTTGTGTGTCCAAATAGCCACCTTAACCTTGCCCCAAGCAAGAAAAATATCGGGATGGTGGTTTTGCTCTTCTGCTAATTCACCCACCGTATTGGTAAAGTCTAGCGCTTTTCTAAAATTGCTAAATTTGTAGGTCTTTTCCAAGTGATGCTCGTCAACCACACTCCACTCGTTGCCAAGCTCGGCGTGTAAATTGGCAAGCGCTTCACCGACAAGCCTCGGAACCCAGCCGCTGCAAGCGATACATTCTTTTTCTGATAAATTACTCATGATTTTATTTTATATAATTAAATTACTGAACTAAGTACCATATATATAGCACCAGGGATAACAAACAAAGGCGTAATAATGTTTAGTGCCTTAAAGCCTTTAACATAAGCCATAAAGCACACAGGAAGATAGAGCACCTGCAAAACTGGGAAAAGCCATCCGACGACAGGCAAGTAAGGAATTACAAGATAGAAAACAAAGAAATTAACAACAACACCCAGCCAAAACAAAACATGTTGCCAAGTGGTATAGCATTCTTTTACTCTCTGGATTGTACTAGATAGCGACATTGTTCTTACATCACTGGACTGAGTGACATGTACATCGCACCCGAAACAACAAACAAAGGAATAATGACAAACATTGCATTAGAGCCTTTCGCATAAGCCTTAAAACACATAGCAAGATAAAGCCCTTGAATGGCCGGCATGGCCAATCCAACGTAAGACAAATTGGAAATGACAAGATAAAAAACAAAGAAATTAACAGTAACCCCCAGCCAGAAAAACACATGCTCCCAAGTACTGTATTGCTCTTTGATTCTTTGAATGGTGTCGCTATTTGCGCTCATTATTTCTCCAATATTAATAGTAAAAGATTTACAAAACCCAACGCACACTGTTGTTTGTTTTCGTGGCTAGCATTGTACTTGGCTTCTAGCAAAAAGACTTAACATCACCAAAAAAGATTAAAGCCAATGCCGACCAGAACCAAGCCTACGCTGCGCTCAAGCCAATGCGCAAGTGAGGCATTGTTACGCATAAATTTCGTCAAACGCTCACCAAGGAAAACCAAGCCACACTCAATGATCAGCGCATTAGTGATAACGACCAAGCCCAGGAAGATAAACTGCCAAAAATAACTGTCCGCCTCATTATCAATAAATTGAGGGATGAATGCAAGAAAGAAAAGTGCAGTTTTTGGATTTAACAAATCCACCAAAATAGCTTGATAATAAATGCGCCAAGCCGAATGTTGTTTCGTTGTTTCGCTTTTCTCTGTTTTGGCGTTATCAGGCGACGTAAATGTCGCAGCGATAGTCACGTAGCCCAAATAGATTAAATAAAGTGCACCAACCCATTTTATCGCATTAAAAATATCCGGCGATGTCGCAAGTACTGCCGATAAACCAAGCCCTGCCAAACTGGCGTGAATCATCGCACCACTGCATACACCGATGGAAGAAAGCAGCCCCGCTCTTCGACCCTGAGCAATGGTTTTCGACATAATGTACATCGTATCCGGCCCGGGAGCAATGTTGAGAATAGTGCAAGCAGTTATAAAAAACCACCACTGTTCAGCACTCATCGATCTTTATTTGTTCAGTTCGTTATAAGTCATCAGCGATGACGTGTCGCTGTATGTATGGCCCTTATCCATAAGGTTGACGTAGCGATCGTAAACCTCTTGGGTGAAATCCAGTTGAGAGTCGTTGTCTTTTGCTCGATCCAAGCAATATCCCAAATCTTTGACCATCCATTTAATCGCAAAACCAAAATCAAACTCGCGCTTGTGCATGGTGCTTGCGCGATTTTCCATTTGCCAAGATTGTGCCGCACCGCCCGAAATTGCCGACAGCAAACTGTCCATATTCATGCCTTCTGATTCGGCAAATAACAAACCCTCAGACAAGCCCTGTAAGAGTCCCGCAATACAAATTTGATTGACCATTTTGGCCAGTTGACCATAACCCGATTCGCCCATATAACTGATATTTTTCGAGTACGATTCTATTAATGGCGTTGCACATTCTAAAGCGCCTTTATTGCCGCCCGCCATTACGCTGAGCACGCCATTAACAGCGCCCGCCTCACCACCGCTCACTGGCGCATCGATAAAACAAATATCCTTTTCCTTCAACGTGTCATTCAGATGCTGAGCCAACTTAAAAGAGGTGGTTGTATGATCAACAAATATCGCACCTTCCTTGAGATGTGGATAAAGACCACTTTCAGAAAAAACAATTTCCATCATGTCCTCATCCCTGCCTGCGCAAGTCATAATGACGTCGGCGCTCGACACAGCCTCTTCAAGTGTGACTGCCATTTCGCCTTCGAACTCGCCCAGCCATTGTTCTGCTTTTGCCCCTGTGCGGTTATAAACCTTAACATTGGCCAGGCCAGATTTGGCTAAATGCCCTGCCATGTGATAGCCCATTGTGCCAAGTCCGATGAAAGTGACGTTTCTTTTATTGCTCATAATTAACCCTTGATTGCGATCTTTACATGTTGAGGATTATACGACGATGTTTGCCGACAACACACTCAGATACAATAAACTATACACTTTACAGCGCATCAATAGGACGCGTGAAAATTTACGAAATATTGTTTTTATGACACTAAATGACATAAATATTGATAAGAATAGCTATTTTGTGACAAAAATAGGCTATTTTTCAATATTATTCGGAATAATTTGACTATTTTTTAATTATTTATGAAAAAACCAGATTATTGGCAAGAATCTCTCGATTATCTTTGCAATAAAGATGAAATATTGGCAATAATCATAGAAAAACAAAACAATCATACTTTCGGTAAAGATAAAAGCGCGCTGGAGTCTCTACTAGGCTCGATTGTCTCACAGCAAATATCCGTCAAAGCGGCAGCAAGCATTTGGGAAAGAATCACTGAAGTTGTTGGTGAAATAACAACAGCAAACGTACTTACAGCCGGCTTTGATAAATTAAGAGCGTGCGGACTCTCCAATCAAAAGGCTCAGTATTTCATTAATATTGCTGATCACTTTAAGGCCAATAAAATTAATGATGCCTCTCACTGGCAAAATCGCGACTACGATGGCATTGTTACGGAGCTAACCAGCATTAAAGGCGTCGGCCCTTGGACGGCACAAATGTTTGGTATGTTCTACTTGCTGGAGCCAGACATTATTCCACTTAAAGACGTCGGCATTATTCGAGCAATAAATCGACTGTATTCAGACGGCAATATCGAGCTAGAAGTGTCTCGAATCATTGAAATTTCAAATAACTGGAAACCTTATCGAACGGTTGCCTCTCTGTTTCTTTGGCGCTCAATCGATAATTAAAGAGACACCCTCCAAATCTGTACGAACTATTAACAGTGTTACCGGCGAGACCCGTAGAAGCTGTTTATTATTTTGTATTTAATACAAAATAATAAACAAGCCACTAAATTGACAGTATGTTGATAAACATAACTACTTAGTGGCTTATTTTAAAGCGGCCACAACTAGGTCGCCCATCTCCTCTGTACCGATGACAGTATCGCCCTGTGCAGCAATATCGCCAGTGCGATAACCCTGATCAAGCACAGCACTAACTGCCGCTTCAATCTTGTCTGCTAGGTTCGTCTGATTAAGTGAGTAGCGCAACATCATGGCAACCGAAAGAATAGTCGCTAACGGGTTGGCAATGTCTTTGCCAGCAATGTCTGGCGCAGAGCCGTGAATTGGCTCGTACATACCAAAGTTGTCTTTGTTAAGCGAGGCTGACGGCAGCATGCCGATCGAGCCTGTAAGCATCGCAGCGCAATCGGATAGCACATCACCGAATAGATTACTTGTCACCATCACGTCAAACTGTTTTGGCGCTTTGACGAGCTGCATTGCGGCATTGTCAACGTAAATGTGAGAAAGCTCAACGTCTGGATAGTCTTTAGAAACTTCTTCCATTACTTCACGCCAAAGCTCGCACACTTCAAGCACATTGGCTTTATCAACCGAACAAACGCGTTTGTCTCTTTTTTGTGCAATTTGGAACGCCGAATGACCAATACGAGCAATTTCTGATTCGAAGTAAGTAGCCGAATTAATGCCAAAACGCTGGCCGTCTTTGACTTCGATACCACGAGGCTCCCCAAAGTAAATACCGCCAACCAACTCACGCACAATCATTAGGTCTAAACCCGAGACAATCTCTTCTTTCAGTGATGATGCGGCCGCTAATTGTGGATAAAGAATTGCAGGACGAAGATTAGAAAATAAATCCATCTCTGCCCTAAGGCCAAGCAAGCCACGCTCTGGACGAAGCGGTCTGTCTAAGGCCTCCCATTGATAACCGCCAACGGCACCGAGCAGTATAGAGTCGCATTCTTTTGCCGCTTTTAATGTCTCTTGCGGTAATGGCGAACCAGTCTCGTCATAAGCGCTGCCACCAATTAAGCCGTAAACAAGCTCCATGTCTAAATTATCATTCGCATTTAATGAATCGATTACTTTTAATGCTTGAGTAATGATTTCTTTACCAATACCGTCACCCGGCAGAACTAATATTTTAGACATGACTTAACCTTGAATTATTAACTGTGTGTGCATTTTACTTTTTACTAGGGGCGTTTTACGAGAATTATGTTTTCGTTTTCACACCATAATTATTCACAACACTCAAGCGCGTTAGATTTCGATCATTTCGAACTGGTCTTTGCTGGCTCCGCAATCAGGGCAAACCCAATCCTCAGGAATATCTTCCCAGCGCGTACCCGGTGCAAGACCTTCCTTGGGCGCACCTTTGGCCTCGTCGTAAACCCAGCCGCAAATAATGCATTCGTATGTTTTCATCATTAGAGTCCTGTTGTCTCCAGAGACAAAAAAAGGGAAGTCAAGCTCCCCTTTTTGATCAAAATATCAACGACTTATAGGTCGTCAGCATTTTCTGATAAGTAAGCCGCAACGCCATCTGGTGATGCGTCCATACCCGCGTCGCCTTTAGTCCAACCCGCCGGGCAAACTTCGCCGTGGCTTGTGTGGAATTCTAACGCGTCAACCATACGCAACATTTCGTCAACGTTTCTGCCTAAAGGAAGGTCGTTAACGACTTGATGACGCACATCGAAGTTCTCGTCAATCAGGAAAGAAGCTCTAAGAGCAATACCGTCTGGATGAACAACACCGTATGCTTCCATAATTGAGTGATCCATGTCCGCAACTAATGGGAAATCAATCGCGCCGATACCGCC
>Ga0209035_10000300_pt1 | contig 19266 bp, 16 predicted proteins | sample MarorgKNORR_S2LV_6_FD_188220 | JGI IMG/M metagenome (GOLD analysis project Ga0209035, IMG submission 188220) | Marine microbial communities from the Southern Atlantic Ocean, analyzing organic carbon cycling - AAIW_A/KNORR_S2/LV (SPAdes) (version 2) | ecosystem: Environmental > Aquatic > Marine... | reverse complement strand
ACGGTCCTTACGGCCTCTGTCATAGGGTTTCAGTAAGGGAAGATGATATTGTTAACGGACCTTCAGGGTAGCCTTATGGTGCCGCTATGGGGCGCTCAGCGTCTGCGTTCAGTGGACTGCAGACTAGCTTATTGGAAGGGGTTTAGTCGGAGTATCGTAGAGGCGCTATGGAAGGTCTTTGTGTAACACCAACTGTAACACCTGAGCGCAAGCTTGACGTCGCTACAGGCCACGTAGTACCGTCTAATAGCGTACAGATCAAGCGTCTTAGCGCCACTCATAGGAAAGGAACTGAAAGACTGTCCGGCTCCGGGCACCATCTCTTCTTTGATACATCACCCTTATACTCCTTCTCGTGCGGACCTCGTCCTCTCGTGAGCATGCGTGTAGACCTTACTATACAAGCGTTTCTATGACTTTGTGCCTTACGGCCGGTTCTCTCACGTCTGGAGCTTCGCAAGAGGCGTTAATTATGGTGTAGTGGTACAGTGGCAAGGCATTTTAATTAAATATGCTTTAAAGTCGGGGTATATATAATTCCGACTAACAATTGCCGAGAGATGCGATGATTAAAATAGTGATAAAGGGCCTATTGGCTTTGGTAGTGCTTATTTTAGTGTTTGTGATTGGCGCTTTTTTTGTCAAGCCGGCGGCGGCGCTTTTGGTTGGGTTTAACTTCGCATCGGAAGTCTCACGCACTAAAGACCCCCAATCCAACAGTTGTTCGGGCTTATGGTCATTGCCTATTGACGCCACTATCCCTTATTTGTTCCCTCTTTACCCAGAGTTAACGGCCACTTACTGGGCGTTTAAGTACCCCATGAGTCAGCAGGGACAGCCTGTTAGTATTAAACTAACCGGACAGTTTCCCGACGCCCGCTACATGAGCTTGCATGTGTACGATGCTGATACTGGCTATGCCAAAGACAGCATAGTGGATTACCAAATAAAATCGGCAGCAGGAAGTTTTAATCCCTTTACCGCCGCTGAGTCCGGGAGTTCATTAGCCAACAAAGACTACGAAGTGTGGATTCATCCTCAAGGTAGCCCAACTGCAGATGCGGCTAACCGGCTTCAACTTCCCCCAGAAGTAATCAATGCTGCCTTAGCCCTAAGAATCTATCGCCCTGACGATGATTTAGACGTTTTGGGCGGTACTGCGTTGCCGCAAATTTCCGCCTTTAACGCAGACACAGGTGAGCCTATAGTGCCGTGTGACTATGTTAATGTGCTACCGTCTGCACTGACGGACAAGCAACGTTCGGTCAATCGCGCGGCCATTTTTTGGCTCATGAACCAAGATCAATCCGAACGCGAGCAGGTGTCGGCCCAGCAGCAATCCAAAGGTACTATTTCGTTCTTAGTTAGGCAGCCAGAACACACCGACCTCTTACCCAATTTACAAATGGCTTACGCCTTTGCGCCTTTGTATCGAAACCTTGGTGAGATTGCCTTAGTTACCATGAAGGCGCCCACGTTTTCGAACAGCAATTTGACCGGCAAACACAACTTTGAGTCAGAGGTGCGTTATTGGTCGATGTGTATGGGTGGCATTCAAGAAACCAACACCCACGCTTGCCTTAATGATGAACAGTTTAAAGTGGATGAGCAGGGTATGATCGGTGTGGTTATTGGTCCAGATTCTGCAGCGGTTAAAAAGGCCGCTCAAGATCAGGGTTACGCTTACATGAGCTGGGGTTGGTATCTGAGTGATCGATTGCTGATCGTTCGTCATTTAAAAAACGTAAAACATTTCGCCGGTGGTATACAGAAGGTGCCAGACTTTTCCTACGTGGACAGTAGTAGCGTCTATAAGGCCTTTTACAGTGAAAACCATATAGGTGCCTATGCTCCCCTTGGGCGTTACTGTAGTGAAGTCGACTTGCTCGCAGGTGAATGTAATCTGGAACGAAAATAACCCCTTGTCTAAGCCACTTAGGGTTGCCTTTGCTTAAGGAGGCGTGCGGATTGTGGGCTGAGCTAAATCGGCCTATAGGGCATAATTACCACTCACCCTAGGCAGTTCTCCTCTCACTTTCTGTATTTCTTGTATTGCAGACGCCTGTTGTTCTGTTGTCATGTGTTTTAACGAATACTTGTTAAGGCAATCTAAATTTTTGACTCCAAGTTGGGTCGCTACCGTAGACCAAACGTAAGACATAGAATGGTTTTGGGCCACACCGCGGCCGTCAAAAAAACGTCTTGCTAATAACTCCATCGAACTTAAGTCGCCCTGTGAGGCGCCGATTTCTGCCTGTGAAACGGACGCGGATTTCTTAGTCGTCATATCTGCTCCTTAAAACTGGGGCTATAAATACACCGTATAGATTCGGTTAATGTATGGTTAATTTTATAGGCCTTTGTGTTCGAATATAAGTGTAAATTGTGTATATAATTATTGAATTTATACGTATTTTGATCATCATAATGCACAATTAGATCATTATTGTTATGCTGTTGTTATAGAACTAATAACGACAAGGAGCCGTAATGGCTGAGTTTATAGATAGCAAAGACCAGGCAATTATCAGCCTATTACAAAAAGATGGCCGGATGTCAGTTCAGGATATTGCCCTAGCGCTGGATGTGACGCGAGCTACCGTAAGTAAACGTATGGATAAACTAGAAACATCAGGCGTGATCACCGGTTATACAGCCGTCGTGAGAAAAGACTTTTTCCGTGAAAAAGTGAGGGGTTGGGTGATGATAGCCGCAGTACCTAATCATGAAGAGGAGGCTATAGCGCAGATGAAACTAATCCCTGAAGTAGCCAAGATATTTACTACCAATGGCCGGTGGGATTTAACCGCAGAAATTAGAGCAGCTGATTTAGAAGGGTTTGATAGGGCCTTGTCTAAAATGCGCCAAGTCAAAGGTATTGAGACTACCGAAACCAATATATTATTAAGTTCCCGTATAGGCTCTTAACTTAAGGTTGACTCATTTGAGACACTTGAAGAATGCGTTGCGCAGGTATTGCGAGCTGGGTGATTAAATAGGTGCAAAATTCTTCTGCATGGCCTTGTTGATGTAATGCCTCGGTCATGCATGCTAACCAGTTGTCCATCAGCTCTTGGGTGACGTTTAAATGTGCGTGAGCAGATGGGATATTCATCGCGCCGTAGGTTGACTGGTAGGTGCGTTCGCCGCCCATCCAACCCATTAAAAAACGCGCAAGCTTGTCTTTAGTAATGTGTAGTTCGCTTGAATGCATATTAAACAAAGGTTGGTAAGGTTTATTTGCAGCCATTATGGTGTAAAAGTGGTCTACAAGCTGACGCACACCTGCTTCTTCGCCAATGGTTTTATAGGTGCCGTCGCCAATGCCATAAAGTGGAGCAGATAGTGGAACCGATCGTGGAGAAGATGTCATAGTCTGACTCGCAAAGGTGGGGGTGGCTGGGTGATCATGTTATTCTAGCAGTTATTCCTAAGATCTCAGTATTTATGTACCTTTTCGAGAACCGTTATGGCCATTGGCGCAACTATTTACAAAGCAAAACTCAATTTATCTAACCTTAATACGCACCATTATGCCGACTTTAATCTAACGGTAGCGCGTCATCCGTCTGAAAACGAAGAACGTATGATGTGCCGTTTGGTGGCCTTTTTACATGCAGCTCATGACGAATTGGAACTTACCAAGGGTATTAGTTCAACGGAAGAGCCAGACCTTTGGCAACGTGAGCTTAACGGAGATATTGCCCACTGGATAGAGTTGGGCATGCCAGACGAAAAACGTATTCGCCAGGCCTCTGGCCGTGCAAAAAAAGTGTCTATTTATACCTTTCATGACAATAAGGCCGACATTTGGTTAGAGAAAAATAGAGCCAGTTTAAGCGCTAACGACAAGGTCTCTGTATTTCATATAGACGTACCCGCAGGTGAAGATTTAACGGCGCTACTGCAAAAAACCATGGACATTAGCTGCATCGTTGAAGATGATCAAATGCACCTCAGTGACATTAATAATCACCTCTCAATCGCCATTACAGCCAGCCTCTAGCGGACCATAACCGCCACCTATACAAGGACGTCACCTTATGGCCCAAGCAAAACAGCTCATGGTATACCCAGCCAACCGTTTAGAAGACTTGGCTGTATTGCTTAACCATGTGTTAAAACTGGGTCAAAAAGACAGTGCAGGCAGCGTGTTAACCGGCGCTCAAATTGTGGTTGAAAATACCGGCATGCAACATTGGCTAAACACTCAGTTGGCTAGCTGCAACGGTATTGCTATGAACTTAGAGTACCCATTGCCGGGTAAGTTTGTATGGCAGTTGGCTCGTCAGTTGCTGGGTGAGCATGCTGTACCCCAGCAACCGCCGTATCAGCGAGAAGCCTTAGTGTGGCGTATAGATGACCTGTTGGGTAGTGCTGCTATTGGCGCTAACCCTAAGTTTGTTGATGCCTGTCGTTATTGGCAGGCGCAGGATCAGCCAGACTTGTTAAAACGCTTTCAACTGGCCAGTGCCTTAGCTGATTTGTTTGAACAGTACATTTTGTACCGGCCAGACTGGCTTACTCATTGGCAGCAGGGTGGGCATATAGAAGACGGTTCGTCTGTGGCCGCCGCAGGTCTAGAGGCTTGGCAGGCTGAACTGTGGGCCATATTGTGTAAGCAAGACGGCCGCCACCCCATAGATATCCAACAAAAGTTAATCACGGCATTGCACCAGTCTTCTGCCCAGACCGCGCTGCCTAGCCAGATCTGTTTGTTTGCGTTGAATACCATGGCCCCGGCCACCCTAGAGGTATTTTCTGCCTTAGCTCACTATATTCCCGTACACGTGTTTCACCTTAATCCATGTGCCGAATATTGGGGCCATATTCAGTCTGAAAAAGCCATTGCAGCGGCTTACCTTAACCGGTGGATGGCCCAACAAGACGACCAAGTGCTGGTTGACGGTGGTAACCCTTTGTTGGCTAATTTAGGTAGCCAAGGCAAAGAGTTTTTCCGTTTGTTGCAGGACCAAAGTAGCTTTAGCATAGACGCCTTTGAAGACGCCCAACCACAGCCTGCTACTGAACAGTTGAGCCTGTTGGCGCAAATTCAACAAGACATTTTACGTTTACACGACGCCCGCGAACCCAACCAAGGGCTGACTCGCATTGACGATAGCCTTGTGTTTACCAGCAGTTCTACCGCCCTGCGAGAACTACAGGGGCTACATGATTGGTTATTGGACAAGTTTCAACAAGACCCCAGCCTTAAACCAAGCGACGTGCTGGTGATGTGCCCGCAGGTTGAAGACTACGCGCCTTATGTGGGCGCCGTATTTGACACTCAGCATCGTCATTTTGGTGCTGGGCCGGAAACCACTGCTGATACTGCGCCTCAGTTGCCCTGCTCTATAGCCGACCGAAAACCTCAAGACGCAGAACCCCTGGTTGCCGCTTATCTGCAATTATTACAACTACCAGGCAGCCGTTTCCATGTGTCTGCCGTGTTGGATTTATTACGTTTGCCGGCAATGCAGCGCAAATTTGGCATTGACCCTAGTGAGTTAGATACCATTGGGTCTTGGTTAAGTAACGCGAGTGTGCATTGGGGGCTTGATGCTGCCCATAAAACCAAGGTGCTAGGGGCTGAAGCACACACTGCCACAGGTCGCTACACTTGGGCATGGGGGCTTAAGCGGCTGTTGTTAGGGTTTGCACAAGGCCCTGAGCAGCCTCAGTTTCAAGACGACTGGTTACTGGCAGACGTAGAGGGCGGCCAGGCTGTATTGTTAGGGCGGCTAATTTTGGTATTGGAGTTGTTGCAATCCCACGCTAGGGCGCTGGACAAGGGTCGTACGGGTGAGCAGTGGCGCGACTACCTTATGCAGATGATAGATGAGTTCTTTACCGCAGACCAAACCGACCTAGGCGCTAAAGATTGCTTGGCTACGGCCATTGGTAATATGGCGATGTGGATAGAGCAGGTGGGCTACAATGCATTAATAGGCTTAGATGTTGTGCGTTATAGCCTGACCCAAAAGTTGTCTGTAGCAAGTAGCAGCCAAGGCTTTATTACTGGGCAGGTGACGTTTTGTTCGATGGTGCCTATGCGTAGCATCCCGTTCAAAGTGGTGGCTATGCTGGGGCTCAACGATGGCCAGTACCCACGGCAATCTACGCCGCTAGATTTTGACCTAATGGCCCACAAAGAACGCAGGGTAGGTGATCGCTCACGCCGCGGCGATGACCGTTACCTGTTTTTAGAAGCCCTCATTAGTGCGCGTTCTTGCCTGTATCTTAGCTACCAAGGGGCCGACGGTAAAAACAATAGCCCGCGCCAGCCTAGCTTAATGCTCAGCGAGCTAATGGACTACTTAACCCATGGTTACGGTTGGAATTTTGATGCCCAAAAACCCAACAACCAACTAATAAAATTACCCTTACATAGCTTTAGCCCAGATAACTTTGTAGTGGCAAACGAAATGGACTCCCTAACGCCCAAACTTACCAGCTATGAGGCCCCTTGGTTGCGTTTGTTAGAGGCAACATCAAACCCTGAAGACAGCCAATTACCTGGCCAGGGGAACGGGAAGGGTCAGGAAAAGGGTCAGGAGCAAGAACAAGAATTAAAAACGCTTTCCATCGCCGACTTGGTTCAGTTTTTAGACAACCCCAGCCGCACCTTTTGCCAGCGTAGCCTAGGGTTGTATTTGCATGAATATAACGACGACCTTAGCGACGTAGAGCCGTTTAGTGCCTCTAAACTCGTGGAATATAAGATGAGGGATCAGTTGTTACAGGCCGCCCTGACAAACGATGACGACGCCACCCAAAACGTAATAGACCAATACAGCCTCAACGGTAAATTGCCAGAAAATCATACGGCCCAACATATACTCAGCCAAAGCCAAGACGAAGCCCAAAGCTTGGCCCAGAGCTTACAAACCCATGGTTATCATCGGTTAGAAAAAACCTGGGTGAGGGTGCCAGTAGCCGGTATAATTATTGAAGACTATTTACCCTTAGTTATGGGTCAAAATGCTGATGAAACGGCAAGGGTAGAGGTGTTAATGGGCCGGCCTACCAAGGCTAAGGTGAAAGATCGCTTAACACTTTGGATTACAAGTTTGGTTGCCCAAGTGCATTTTGATGAGCAAGTGAGTGGCACCTCGGTACACCAAGGAAAAAACCTGTCTTTAACTGGCCTAGAAGAGGCATTACAGCAGCTCACCACTATTGCCACACAATACCACCATGGCCTGACCCAAGCCCTGGCGTTAGATGCAGACTGCGGTTATGGCATTGCTAAACTCATGGCTAAGGCCAGTGACGAAGGCGCGGCTTTGAGCCTGTGGCAAAAACAATGGCGCAGCCACAAATACAGTAAAAGTTTTGATTTTTCTAATGATCCTTATAGACGTTGGTTATGGGCCCAAACGCCAGATTACCATCAATGGCAGAGGGATTTAACACACCTTTATAGCCCTATGGTAGCGGCCATAACGGAGGTGAAAGATGCTTAACTTAGACCTCACCGCTATGCCGCTAGAGGGCCGCCATTTAATAGAGGCCAGCGCAGGAACGGGCAAAACCTTTAGTATTACGCGTATTTATTTACGCCTGTTATTAGAAAAACAGTTAGGTGTAGAACAAATATTGTTGATGACCTATACCCGCGCCGCCACGGAAGAACTACGCGGGCGTATAGAAGATATTTTGCGGCAAGCGCAAGCTAATTGGGGCCAAGAAGAAGACGCCTATTGGCAGCATTTGTACGGCGTTATTGAGCCTCAAAAAGCACACGTTTTGTTGCACCATGCGTTACTGAATTTAGATCAAGCGGCTATTTACACTATTCATGGATTTTGCAGCCGAGCGTTGCAGCAATATGCCTTTGCCAGCCAAACCGGGTTAGACGTAGCCCTAGAAACCAATACCCGCGACTTAGCCTATGGCGCTCTGCAAGACTGGCTACGGCTTACCATGGGCGATGAAACCCTATACGGCAAGTTAGAACAACAAGGCTGGCATACGCCAGAGGGTTTTTGGCAAAATTTCAGTTCGGCAATACTAAGCCAAACACCGCTGGTGGCTACCAGCGAGGAACTGTGGCACCAGGCTTGGCAAAGTAATAAGGCGGCCGTGAGAGCTGCGTTGTTAGACCATGAAGCCGAGTTGATAGACATTACCATGAGTGACGCCAAAACGTCTAAACAACGGTATCAGCAATGGCAAGACCTACTTAACTGGCTTGCAGGGCCTGAGTTTAGCCCAGCCAGTAAAGAAGGTTTGGGGTGTTTGGGTGTGGCGCGGCTTAAAAAGGCGCCGCATTTACAAGCTCCAATAAGAGCTTTGGCCGTGTGTATAAACAAAGCAACCTTTGAGAAAAGTTATCAACAACCGGCCCAAGAAGCGGCGATAGCACCCCTGGTTTTAAAGGGTTTGGAGAGTATTCGGCAAGCCTACACACTGGCTAAAAACAAACAGCAGGTATTGGAATTTGATGACCTAGTAAGGCGTTTAGCGGGTTGTTTAAATAATCCAGAAAATGGCGCCTTAGTCACCGCACTTACGTCGGCTTACCCGGTGGCGATGGTGGATGAGTTTCAAGACACAGACAGCCACCAATACAGTATTTTGGACGCCCTATACCCACTCACTCACCCGTGTAATGATACCGCGCTGTTTATGATTGGCGACCCCAAACAAGCTATTTATGGCTTTAGAGGTGGTGACATTCATACCTATTTACGGGCCGCCAATGCAGTACATCAACGCTGGCATATGGACACCAATTGGCGCTCCAGCAGCGCTATGGTAGATGCCTATAATGCGTTGTTTTTGCAGGCAGAGGCGAGCTCGCCCTTTGGTGAAGGCATTCATTATGCAGCAGTAAAGGCGAGCCAACATGCATCGGCTAATCAACAGGGCAACCCCTTAGCCCAAGGTGCTGCATTAAGGTATGTGTGTCTGCCGACAGATGACCAAACCGTAGAGTATAAGCACAAGCACTTGGCCCATTGGTGTGTGGCAGAAATTCAGTCCATTATCCAACAGGGTGATTTTGCGGCCCAAGACATTGCGCTGTTGGTGAGAAACGGCGGTGAAGCACAAGTGCTACAAACGGCCCTTAAGGCGGCGGGCCTGCCCAGCGTTTATGTGAGTGATAAAAGTAGTATTTACGCAAGCCAAGAAGCGACCGAAATGCTGCGTTTTATTGGTGGTCTGTTGCACTGTGAAGACCAAAGGCAGCTAGTCAGGGCAGCGAGCACCAACCTGTGGGGCGGCAGTGTTGCTTTGTTGGGGCGCATTGCAACGGATGACCAAACCTTGGTACAGGTGCGATCTCAAATGATGCACCTGCGTAAGCTATGGCTAGGGCAGGGGATAATGCCTTTGATCATTCATTTGCTTAAACACCAAACGGTGGCACCGGACACACTCCAAGAACGTTATATGACTAACATGGTGCAGTTAGCAGAGTTATTGCAAAAGGCGTCTAACCAAGCGAGTTCGGCGTTATTATTGGTGCAATGGTTACACACTCAATGTGATGAAAGCCTTGGCGACGCCAGTGCAGAACTCAGATTAGAAAGCGACCAAAAGCTGATTCAAATTGTCACCCACCATGGCTCTAAAGGATTAGAGTACCCCATTGTGTTTATTCCTTTTGCCAGCCAGTTTAAAGACCCGCTAAAACATGGCGGTAAGTCATCACCACTGTATCCCTTTCATGACTCCAGCCAAGACCGCCCTGCGCTGATGATAGGCAAAGACCCACAAGTGTGCGAGCAAACCACACTGGCTGCGCAACAAGAAGCAGTGCGGCTGCTTTATGTGGCCGTAACCCGTGCCCAATATCGGTGTTACATGTTGGTGAGTGAATTTGCTAATAGCCACTTGTCGCCCCTTGGTTTGCTGGTGAATCCACATACAGCCCCAGATGTTGAAGACTCAGAAGTAGACACCTGTTGGCCAACGGCATTGCAAACCGTGGTGGAATCTACCAAAAGTGAACACAGTAGTGGCGTAATCTTGGTGCCGGAACAAAGTGTAGAAGTGCCCCAGCCTATGGGTGGTGCTGTTAGTGTGCCCGAGGTTTTAACGGCTAAAACCTTTGCCGGTACTATCGACGGGCGCAGCAATTTGGTGTCTTACAGTGCCATAGCAAGGCAGGCCGGACACACCATCATACACGCAAAAGACCACGGCGATGGCGTGGACCAATGGGTACAAAAAGTGGCTAAAGATACGGCCCATGAATTACGTTTTACCATGGCCAAAGGTAAAAATACCGGCTTGTTATTACATGACATTTTAGAACAGGTAGATTTTAGCCAGCCTAACTGGCCCAGTGCCATGGAAGTGCCGCTAACGCGTTATCATAGCGAGGCCAGCGATAACGACAATCAAGTTGTGCAATTAGAGCAATGGCTGACTGAGTGTTTAGGTGCGTGTTTGCCAGTTAAGCCAGATGATAAACAATCAGAAACCTATAGCCTTAGCCAGCTATCCAGTCAGCAAACCTTGCGAGAGGCCGAGTTCTATTTTCCTTTAATTGAAGGCCGTAATTCACTGGCACAAATATTGACCCGCCACCGCGGTGGCGTACCCACTGGACTACCAAATAATGTGCGATTAAACGGCATGATGCATGGGTTTATAGACTTAATCATAGAGCACCAGGGGCGTTATTACGTGGCCGACTATAAGTCTAACCACCTAGGTTATGAGCTTGAGGACTATAATGCAGAGGCAATGTTGGCGGCCAACCAATCCCACTACTACGACCTTCAATACCTTATTTATAGCGTGGCCTTGCACCGCTATTTAGGCCAGCGTTTACACAACTACAACCCACAACAACACTTTGGTGGGGTGTATTATTTATACCTCAGGGGTATGGCGCCCAATAAAACTACGGGTGTGTTTTGCGCCAGTATAAGCCAGCAAGAATTAACCGAGCTAGACGAGCTGTTTGCTGGAGGTGCGCCGTGTTAATTCCAGTGGCCGAAGTTAATACAAACTATGCCGGCATAGAAGCTATAGATGGCTTTTTGGCGCAGCAGCTTTGCCACAGTTTGGGTAGTGAAAATGCCCTAGTACAACACCTTTTTATCGCCTTAAGTGAAGCGCTGCGTAACGGGCATAGTTGCGTACCTTTGGAGCAATTGGCCGAGATGACACGATGGTCGTCTGCCAATATCGCCGAACAAGAGTGTGCAGGCTATCGTTTCCCCGAGTTATCTGAAATCAAGCAGGCCTTATGTGCCTTAGATATAGCACCGGAACACAATGCGCCCGTGGTATTGCAGCAGGAGGCTTTGTATTTAAGGCGGTACTGGCATTACGAGCAACACGTGGCGCAGCAGTTATTAATGCGCATGCAACCTCAAGCGTTAACCCAAGCGCAAGAGGCTAGTACTCAAGCACTGTTGTCTGAATTATTTGCTAGACCCGATGACGGTACGGTGGATTGGCAAGCGCGCGCGGTAAAAGACGCCCTAAGCCAACAGGTCAGTGTTATCTCCGGCGGGCCTGGCACGGGCAAAACCTACACAGTGGCACGTTTACTAGTAGCACAACAGGCAGCATGGCAAGCTAATAGCGACGTGCCTATTACCATAGCGATGGCGGCGCCCACAGGCAAAGCAAAACAGCGGTTGTTGGAGTCTATTACCCAAGCTAAACAACAGTTGTTAGGCCAGGGTATTGCTGCCGATTTAATTGACGCCATTCCCAATCAGGCACACACCCTCCATGGACTGTTGGGTATTAGACCGAACAGCCAAAGTGTACGCCACCATAGTGACAACCCGTTAGCCATAGACTTATTGTTGGTAGATGAGGTGTCTATGGTGGATTTACCCATGATGGCTAAGCTGTTAGCGGCCATTCCTAGCCATTGCAAACTGGTGTTGGTCGGTGATGCCGAACAACTGCCGTCTGTGGCCGCAGGCTCTATTTTGGCCGACATTCCAGCGAGCAAAATTAGCTATCTACACAAAAGCCACCGCTTTGATGGCCAAGGTGGCATTGGTATTTTGGCTAATCTGGTAATGAAAAACCAATCGCAAGAAAGTTGGTTGTTGCTCAATCAGGCTCAAGACAGCACTGGGTCAAATGCCGGTTCGCAGCTTAGTTTAGTGAGCCAAGACGGTTACAACGAGTGGTTGGAGCAGGTGTGTAATACCTATTATTTGCCGATGCTTAAGGCTGCGTCCTTAGGTGAAGCCTTTGAGTGCTTGGCTCGGTTTAGAATTTTGGCAGCAACGCGCCAAGGTGAGCAGGGCGTAGAGGGTATTAATCATCAGGTAGAGCAAATACTGAGCCGTAAAGCAGCTAACGTACGGATTGGTAAAAGCTGGCAATCGGCGACGCAGGTGTCTCCAGTCATCACCACCCACTACCACGGCAAACCGGTAATGGTGACAAAGAACCACCACGGTTTGCAGTTGTTTAACGGCGATATAGGTATTATCTGGGCCGACCAAAGCGGCCAGCTCATGGTCTGTTTTCAGCAGGCCGGTGGCGTCGTTAAAGTGAACGTTGGTTTGTTACAGGATTTAGATACGGTGTATGCCATGACTATTCATAAAACCCAAGGTTCAGAATTTGAGCACGTGGGTTTGGTGATTGCGCCACAAGCCGAGCGGCTGCTGTCGTCTCAGCTTCTGTACACCGCCATAACCCGGGCAAAAAGCCAATGCAGTATTTATACTAACGGCGCGGTTTGGCAGCGCGCTGTTAGCAGTAAAGCCCTACGTTGGTCTGGCCTCAAAGGGCTTTTGGCTGACTAATAATTGGCTAATGCTTTTGCCTATTTGCTCAAACAGGGCCACCGCCCGTGGTGCTGGCACCAGAGGCCGCTGCCGCGAGTCTGTGGTGGAATCTACCTGCAAATAATTTAGATCTATTAACACTTGGATGGACTTCCTTAACGTATAGCGAGAACCTAAGTGTTTGAGGCTCATGCCGTCCTCCATGAATACAAAACGCCCAAGTGCGTGTTCGCGAGTAATGTGTTCCAGAATTTGTAGCTCTCTATCGCCTAAGCCTGGAGCGTTCTCTTGCGTTATGCGCGTACGAATGAGGTGGGTTATGTGTAGGGCGAGAATTAAATAATCGTTCATGGTGAGTTCCGTTTCGATTTGATCATTTTTATCATTTAAATAATAACGATTTTTTCAAAAACACACTAGGGAAACCCCAATTATTTTTGTAACTAAGGTTAAATAGACTGCCTATGTTTTTTAACGGGCGGAACGTGGGCTTAAAATGAGCTCAAACAGCTGATCTAATGCGGGGTCTTTTCTGATCTTAGTTAAGGCCTGTTGGTGACCAATAGTATAAGTTTTGTGGCGTATCGTAAGGTAGGGGGCGGCCTGAGGGTTTTCACTAAAACTCACGTTAGGGAAGCGCTGCAGGCATTGATTAAAAAACACCATGTTGTTAGCCACGGCCATACGTTCGCCCGTAGGGTAAACCTCACCTAAACATTGGGCATGGATATTGATTTTTTGATACCGTTCAATGTTAATAAATACCATAGGGTCAAACACACTCATGCCTTTTTGGTTGCCTGTGACGCTGGTTTTTGGGAACTGGCCCTTAGGTACGATATTGTCAAAAAAGGTGAACTCGTAACGGGGGCTGGTGTGGGCTAACCATTTGAAAATCAGCTTAGGAATGCCTTGGTAGGCTTCTACACTATGGCCCAAAAAGTCTTCTACTGACTTGTAACGGCCCCGTTGTTGGCCCCGCAGCCAGCCGCGCTCTACGGTTTCTTCCGGTGGGGTAATTACAAAATACATGTACATGATGTGGGCGTATTTGGCATAGGTGCCGTGAAGTACTTTTTGCACTTGTTCGGTAGAAAAACTGTCAAACCGAAAACGGTCTACCAAAATATTTGGAATGGTTTGGTTTTGTTGGCCGGTGCGGCGAATGTAGCGGTCTAACTTGCTGTCTATGATGTTGACTTCGTTGCTGGTAAAACGCCCAGAATATTTATAATGGGGGCCAAGGGAGTCGTAATCTAACAACTGGCGGCGCCAAATATCGGGGCTGATAATGCCGTATAAAGACGATTCAATGCCCCGTTGCCCCATGGTTTGTTTAAGTAACGGGCGCAGGGTACTTTTGCCAGCGGCCGAAGCACCTTTTAGGCTGATGATCACGGGTTTGTCTACCCGGCGTAAAAGTTGGTAGTCATGGGCAGCTACGGCTTTATTAATAGCCGGCTCAATGAGCTTGCCGACCATAAAACTGCCATAGTTATTAAGGACATGGCGGCAAATAATGCGGCTCATAAAGCCCCGGTCATTGCCTAAAAGGCCCCTTGTAGACGCGATGGATCCGAGTATTTGATAGCTGCTTTTATACACCGCTTTCATTAGCGGGTCTTCATTGGTAAGACCTGCATTTTTGAGATTGTTAATGGCTTTAAATTGAATTTCTTCGCCGCTCAATAATACTTTTTTGGCGACAGGCTTTTTGTTCCATGGCCAAAAGCGCCGCTTAATGGCTGCCGGTGGTGTAGGATCTGCCATCACTTCTGCGGCGAGTACTTGGTCCGTGGCTACCTTTACGGCGGCAGCAAGGGACTGAAACTCGGTTTCTATGTGCTCATACAGGGGGGCAATATGTTGGTGTAAAATGTCATTGGTAATGCGGCGAAAATTAATACCAAAATCTTCTTCGTGCTCGGCTTCTGGAATATGAATGTTGGCGCCCACACGTACAATGAGCTCGTGCATCACCAAACGTTTGGAGGTAAAACCCACTAAATGTTCAGGTTTAAGGCCCGTAAGGCTAGCAAGTTCCTGCACTTCTTCGTATTGGGTGTACACGTTTGGTGCTTGGAATATGGTTTCTAGTGCGCATAATTCCCGGGGCAAAATGGCACTTAAACCTGGGTTCCAGGCACTATATTCTTGTTCTTGTTGCATACCAACCTGCTTTTTATACGGCGTACTCAGTGTTATAGCAGGTTTTGCTACAAACATCTTTGGCAGCTGCTCTTATTACATGGTATTCAAGCCATACTAGCCTTTAAAAATGCACTGTTAACCCCCATTAACTCAAGGCTATATTTTATTTACAGACTGTGTGCCTATGACTTACGCCCTACAAATTGACCAACTCCATAAAACCTACAGCAATGGCTTTCAAGCCCTTAAAGGCATAAGCCTCACCGTAGAACAGGGTGACTTTTTTGCTTTGCTAGGCCCCAATGGAGCAGGCAAATCTACCACCTTGGGTGTGGTGTCGTCTTTGGTGAACAAGAGCTCGGGTAGCGTCAGTGTATTTGGCTACGACTTGAACACACACTTGAGCCAAGCTAAATGTCTGATGGGCGTAGTGCCACAAGAATTTAACTTCAACATGTTTGAAAAAGTACAAGACGTGGTGATCCAACAAGCCGGCTACTACGGTATTCCGCGCCCAGAAGCCGTACGTAGAACCTCTGAGTTGCTTAAGCAACTTGGGCTGTGGGACAAGCGTAACGAAGCTTCTCGCACTCTTTCTGGCGGTATGAAGCGCAGGTTAATGATTGCCCGTGCGTTAGTGCATAATCCCAAGTTGCTGATATTGGACGAGCCCACAGCCGGGGTAGACATTGAATTGCGCAGGTCTATGTGGGAGTTTTTAACTCGTATTAATCAACAGGGCACCACTATTATTTTAACCACCCATTACTTGGAAGAAGCAGAAAGCCTGTGCCGCAACATTGCCATTATTGACCAAGGCGACATTATTAAACACAGCTCTATGGCAGGGTTGCTTAAAACGTTAAATATAGAGACCTTTGTATTTGATCTTTCACAACCTTTATTACAGGTGCCAATAATAGAGGGCTACTCACTCCATTTGGCAAGTGACACACAACTTGAGGTAAGCATTTCTCAAGGCCAAGACATGAACCCAGTGTTTACTGCGTTAACCGAGGCTAATATTCAAGTGGCTAGTATGAGAAACAAAACCAATCGGTTAGAAGAGTTGTTTGTGAACTTGGTGAGTAGCAATCAAACTAACTTAAAGGGAGTGAGCGTGTAATGACTGCCTTTGAAATTTATACGGCTTACATGACCATTGTACGCAAAGAAATACAGCGTTTTATGCGTATATGGGTACAAACATTATTACCGCCGTCCATTACCATGGTGTTGTATTTTATTATTTTTGGTAACTTAATTGGCAGCCGTATCGGTGAAATGGGTGGCTTTGACTATATGCAGTTTATTGTGCCTGGCCTCATTATGATGTCGGTTATTACTAACTCCTACGGCAACGTGGTGAGCTCTTTCTACAGCACTAAATACCAGGGTAGCTTAGAAGAAATGCTAGTGTCGCCTATGCCTAACTGGGTCATATTGGCGGGTTATGTTACTGGTGGTATGGCTCGAGGGTTGGCTGTGGGTACAATAGTGACAAGCTTGTCGTTATTTTTTACCCAGCTAGAAATTTATAACTTAGGTATTATTATTTTAGTGGTGTTAATGACCTCTATATTGTTTAGCCTAGGTGGGTTTATTAACGCCGTATTTGCTAATAGTTTTGACGACATCTCGATCGTACCTACTTTTGTGCTTACGCCACTAACGTATTTGGGCGGCGTATTTTATTCCATAGATTTGCTGCCAGATTTTTGGGCTGGCGTGTCTCAGCTAAACCCTATTTTATACATGGTAAATGCCTTTAGGTACGGCATTTTGGGCGTGTCTGACATTGCAGTGGGTTATGCGCTGCTAGTGATTAGTGCCTTTATTGTAGGTTTGTTTAGCTACTGCATGTACCTATTGAATACGGGCAAGGGCATCCGTAAATAATGCCCCGCCTTGGAGAACATAATGCAACAAAATGACTTTATAGAAGCGTCACCTCTGGGTGATAAAAGTGCTTACATTACTGACTACACACCCGGATTGTTATTTCCTATTCCGCGCAATACGCCGTGGCAGCCAGAGTTTGATGAGCGGCCGTTTTACGGCATAGACGTATGGAATGCATTTGAGGTGTCTTGGTTAAATGAAAAAGGCCTGCCAAAAATGGCCTTGGCAGAGTTTCGTATCCCAGCCGACAGCCCCAATATCATTGAAAGTAAGTCTTTCAAACTATACTTGAACTCCTTTAACCAAACCAAAGTGGCCACGGTTTCACACGTGCAGCACACCATGGCGGCAGACCTATCTGCAGCAGCAGGTGCCCCAGTTAAGGTGACCCTATACAGCCTGCGCGACATGACCATGCCAGTGTTGCCAGCACCAGGGGAATGTATTGATCAGCAAGATATAGAGATTAAAACCTACACGCCTGATGCCAGTTTATTGTCGTCGGACGTGGCGGTGTACCGCACCGAGGTGCTCCACAGCAATTTGTTAAAGAGTAATTGCCCAGTAACGGGGCAGCCAGATTGGGCGACCTTAGTGGTGGAATACGAAGGCCCCACCATAGACCGCGCAGGTTTATTGGCTTACATTGTTTCTTACCGTGAGCATGGCGACTTTCATGAACAATGTGTAGAACAAATATTTTTAGACATCAAGGCCCAATGCAGGCCCGGCCAGCTTACGGTCTATGCTAGGTATGTGAGGCGTGGCGGGTTAGACATTAACCCCTACCGTTCGACACGCCCGTTAGCACCTAAAAATCAACGTACACAGCGCCAGTAGGTAGCGTAGAAATCCACATTATCTCAATACATAGGTAATAATATGCAACTGTTAGATGGTCTACTAAATCGGGTATCAATACCGCGTTTGCAAGCCCCTGGCCCTACACCTGAACAAGTGCACATCATGTTGCAGGCTGCCCTTAGGGCGCCAGACCACGGCAATTTAAAGCCATGGCGTAGCATTATGGTGGCAGGGGATGCGCGGACAAAATTAGGTCAAGTGTTTAAGCAGGCACAACTTGCAAGAAACCCAGATACGGACCCTGCGGTTATAGAAAAATGCGGCAACATGCCCATGCGAGCGCCCAATGTATGGGTTATTGTTGCTAGCCCTAAAGACCACCCTAAAGTACCAGTAGAAGAGCAAATTCAAGCAACAGCGGCCGCATGCCAAAGCATTTTGTTGGCCGCCCACGCTCAGGAAATCGGCGCCGTATGGCGCACGGGCTGGGTGGTTGGTGACCAACTCATAAGAGATGCCCTAGGGGTTAAGAGTCACGAACAAATTATTGCCATGTTATACATGGGCACGCCGTCAATTGCGGGTAAGCCGGTGCCTGTAGTTGAACCCTCAGATTTCATACAAGACTGGCATTAATCTATTGAATTGTATTGCTTTTATGCATTCAACAGCATAAAATCTGCCGCTTCAAATGGTGAGGTGTCCGAGTGGCCGATGGATCACGCCTGGAAAGCGTGTGTACCGCAAGGTACCGAGGGTTCGAATCCCTCCCTCACCGCCATTTCTCTTAATGTCCCGTCAATGGGGCGTTTCGAAGCTTTTAGGTCCATTGAGCGTACATGTGTGTGTAACATTCCATGTAGGAATCGCTCTGTATGTACTGCCTTCAAATACGTAAAACCACCTATCAATTTGTGCGAAGAGTCCCTTTGGACTTGGTTCGGCACTATCAAAAAGCACTGATCAGACATTCCCTCAATACTAAAGACCCTAGAGAAGCTAAACGACTCCGTAATGCTTACATGGTTAGGTATGATGTTGAGTTTGAGAAGCTTAGGCCAATCTCCATACAAGAGCCTCAAGGGCAACTTCAAGCTCTTACCATTGCTGCCCCAGCATTGCCGTTGGATTCTGTAGTAACAACCCCTAATTCTCTCCGCACTAGTAAGAAGCTAGGCCTGACAATGCAAGATTTGACAGACTTCTATCTTATGAAGCTCAAGTTAGCCGGTAACAAAAAGACTATACAAGACTTCACTTCTTCAATTTCAGTAGCGTTAGAATTCTTCCTCCCGAACACGTTAGCATCTCAAGTATCACGGGATGATGCGCGAAGCTTTATGATGTTTGTGTCTAAGCTCCCAGTGAGGTTTGCTTTGGCAAAAGAAACACGCCATAGGCCATTAAGAGACGTCATCAAAATTGCTGACAAGATGGATTTGAAAAGGTCATCGGTGCCGACAATAAATAAAAGGATAGACGTAATTCGTGCAGTTTTTGCATATGGATTAGAAGAGGAGAAAGTCGGCAATAATCCCTTTGTTAATATGTCAATGAAGGACCCTAAGAAGGCCAAGGGGAAGCGTAATCCAATGTCTGCTAATGATATGAGAAAGCTGTTTGCAGGTCTTAGGGGGCAATCTGAGGACTACTGGGTTGTTATGATTGCAATCTAACAGCCTAG
>Ga0209035_10000299_pt1 | contig 19272 bp, 10 predicted proteins | sample MarorgKNORR_S2LV_6_FD_188220 | JGI IMG/M metagenome (GOLD analysis project Ga0209035, IMG submission 188220) | Marine microbial communities from the Southern Atlantic Ocean, analyzing organic carbon cycling - AAIW_A/KNORR_S2/LV (SPAdes) (version 2) | ecosystem: Environmental > Aquatic > Marine... | reverse complement strand
ACGGGTTCTTGCTACGATTTCTACCATGTACATACGAAGTGCTGGATCAACATATACGTCTTCACAAGCTTGTTGCATTGCAATAACTCGTTGTGGGTCAGTAATTACGTCGACATCAACTGCATCCTTTCCACGGCTAATACGGCGGGAAAGAATTTCGTCTTCATCAGCACGGTCAGGATATCCGACAGACATCTTGAACATGAAACGGTCAAGTTGTGCTTCTGGAAGAGGGTAAGTACCTTCTTGCTCTACAGGGTTTTGAGTTGCCATAACAATAAATGGTGCTGGTAACTTGTGAGTCACTGTACCGATGGTAACTTGCTTCTCTTGCATAGCCTCAAGCAAAGCTGCTTGAGTCTTTGGTGGAGCACGGTTAATCTCGTCCGCTAGTAGAAGGTTACAGAACAATGGTCCTGGCTTGAAAGTAAACTCTCCCTTCTTAGCATCATAGATGTTAGTACCGGTGATATCAGCTGGTAGCAAATCCGGTGTAAATTGTACACGCTTGAAATCGCAACCGAGTGCATCGGCAAATGTATTCGTCATCAAAGTCTTAGCCAAACCTGGGTAATCTTCGAACAGAAGGTTACCGTTGGAGAGGATATTCACTAACACGTTATCAATAACGTGAGATTTACCGATAATTACCTTTTGAACTTCCGCTGCAATCGCTGATGCGATTGCTCCGACTGCTTGTAGGCGTTCACGGACCTCAGGTGTGCTCTGATGTCTTGGTTGGGCTGTCGCTGCTGGCATTGGGGCTGGTGCTGCTGGCGCTGCTGGTGCTACTGCTGGCATTGGTGCCGGGGCAGGAGCAGGCATAGGCGCTGCAGGGGCCACAGGTGCTGCTGGTGCAGGAACTGCTGGGGCTGCTGGTGGTGCTGGTGGTTGCATGTCAATTTCCTCCTATTTATTTACCCCAACGCCGAATTTGTGGGATTATTTCCCTTAGTTCTTCGTTGGAGTATGCACGGTTGCTGCTGATCAATTCAACCAACCGTGGGTCGCGGACTAATTGCATTATTTCCGCTGGGCTCTTGAGCGCAAATTCATCACGCGTCAAGTCATTTACTTGCCGCACCTTAGAGAGTAGTGCCTCTCTTGTGCGCATGTGGTATTGCGAAGCGTCTACTTTCTTAGGACGTTCGCGGAAGCGTGTCAAATCGAAGACATGTCTCCAATTCTCTTTCTCTGGTACAACCATGATTGCGATGGATAGTAGTGCAAAGAGATTGAGAATAATCAACCACTTCAATACTACATCGCTAGTGAGCAATACGATTGCTCCCATGGCTTCAGTGAAAGGCATGCTCAAAGCACTCGAAACGTGTCTGCTCTCATCAAATACCAAGTTAAATTGGTCTGTGCGGCTAGTGATGGTTGTCGACATCTCATCGTTATCAAATTCCATCATATCATGAATCAATGCTGTGAAATATTGTGAATTACCATTCCATTGAGTATCGCCTTGTGAAGCGGATAGCCCATCGCTTGAAGTGCTCCAACATTTGTGATTATTTGCAACATAAAGTGTTGAAGTACATTGTTGCTTTCCAGTTTCACCAGCAAGATCAATATCCCACAGATGATTTGCGAATACTGAATGGTCTGAAACGAATACGATACTTCCGGTTACTGCAACTTTACCAACATTATTGTTAGGTTTTTTATCTATAATCTCGCCACTTGTCACTGGATAGTCGATACGAACGATAAGTCCTGTTTTACCTTCACCCAGAGTCGGGTTGTTCTTATCATCCACATCCATGGAATTACGAGCGACGAATGCAGGAGTTGATGCGTGTGCTAATACACTGATTGAACGACCGGTATCAATTTGTTCATCCAATACTTGGATGGCAGTTGGGCGGTGGAATAATACTGGCATTCTACAATTGCTGATATCTTGTATGGCAACCATCTCTTCGCTACAAGGGATTCTAGATTCATCACCCATTTCAGTTACATCTTTATCAATACTTGCAACCGACCAAAGTCTTCTTTGGTCTGGCTCCATACGTTCACCTTTTTCATCTGCAACCTCGTAATATTGGAAAGGATCTACAACTGATGCATCGAAATATTTGACACCGAACTCTTCAGCAACCAATTGTGCGTTGGTGCTGTTTGCTGCAAGAATGACTTTTCCGCCTTTATTCGCTACAAAGTCGTATATTGCTGTTGCTTCTGCTGAATCAAAAGGTTTCTCAGGTGCAACGATGACCAACAATGAGCGGTGAGGTTCTTTCCAATCATTGACAAGCATTGGAGTAGACATTGTATTAGCAATATTGTAGCCGACGCCGCCTTCTCCTAAATCGGAGCGCATTACAGTTAGTTGTTGGTCGGAATGTTCTGAACTATTATCGTATGGAGAAAAGACAGTGTCTTTGTCAGAAGAGACTAGAGCAATCACCACTGTAGACAGTAAAAGCGAGGAAATCAAACCGGCCATCAGCCATGTTTCAAGACTGAAACGGGAACCTTCGCTCTGTGCCATTTCATTATCTCCATAGGTATTTGCACAAGCAAAACTCAATACAAGCATTCGTGGGAACTACACTCTACTCATAATGGTTTTCCATCACTGCGCAATTCCAAAAATAGTTATGCGCCCCTTTTCCAATTCTTTTGTTGGAAAAAATGCCGGTATACGGAACTCATGCAGCGGGAATTCGCGACTACGGAATGTGGCTTATTGTAGGCTTAGAGCGGACTTTCCGATGAACAAAGGTTCTTTATTTCTCTACACGGTAGAAATATATTGTAAATAGAAGAATTAAAAATAATTCATAAAACCCAATCCATGATAAATTACTAGAATTTTCGCTCAAACCATCACCATTAGATGAGCCGCCATTGGATGATTGATCATCCACGACAATGTCAGCTGCTGAGACACGGAGGTCAAAGGTTACCGAACGTACTCTTTCATCGCCTTCGGAGATTACCGAAAATGTAACTTCACAAGTTCTGTCTGGGTGACTAGCAGAAGCAATAAATTTGATATTGAACCCTTTTGCAACATTATTATCCAAATCAGTAGGTTCAACAATTAAATTGTCAAACTGATCTAATCCTTCTGCTTTAAGATTTGGACAACTTCTAATTTCAATATCAGCACTTGTTACCGCATCCCCACTATTACCCCAGTTTGAAACTAGGACTTCAACCTCAATCCAGGTATCTGAATACATGGATTGATCATCGATACTATTTGGTTGAAGATTGAAAATCTCAGGCAATTCAACTCCTGCTTCAATCTCTTGAGTAGATACAGTTTGTTCAGAAACTACTTGTTCAGCAATTAATGTTAGGACATAAGCATCAGATGGACTGAAGCTGCGAATATCGAGTTCACTGTCTTCTGTCAATGTGAAGGTGAAGGTTAGATTCTCCCCCCCTGCAATCGTACCAGTCTCTGGCCCATCAACAATAAATGGAATATCCGAATCCCATTCCAAATCGAAATTAATAGTTATCTCACCTTGGCCTGTGTTATCGATGTAAATCACCAACTCACCATCAATGTCCCAATCTTCCTCCATCTCAACTTCATAATTGCCATCAACATTGGTGACCCATCCCAATTCCCAACTTCCTCCAAATTGGGCTGACGTGTTAATTGTGATAGGCATCATCAATAAGATGAAAATTGCTATAATTGTTTTACCTCTTATATGACTCACATAACCACCTCATTGTAAAAAACCTTCAAGCGCTCGCTTAGCTAATACACGAACCATCTTCTTCCTATACCTAGGAGTGAGTGTAGTATTGTTAACTGGCTTGATCGACTTTTGAATCGCCACTGATAGTGATTTCACACTGTCCGCACCGTTCCAACCAGCAGCTAACGCCTCCGATACTTGTTCATCATGCATCTTTGGTATTGATTCTAAAGCAGTGGACGCTATGAGTAATGACTTTTCATCACCTGCAATCCATGATGCAGCAACTCCTGCCTCTGGGAAATCCCATGAATCGCGAACGCGTAATTTTTGATAGCAGCCAGTTCTTTGTTGCGACTCTTTAGGAAGAGTTACTTTGAGCAAAAACTCACCTGCTTCGAGGACATTCTTTTTCTTACCATCCAATTGATAAAAATCATCAATAGAAACTTGTCTTTGTCCCGAAGGGCCAACGATGTGCACTACTGCTCCAAGGACCATTAAATTAGGAGCAAGGTCTCCCTGGTAAGTTGCAACACAAAGTGTGTTTTGATTAGGAATTACTCTACAATCAGCACCGGAACCACAATCTGCTTTATGACACCAATCAATGCTACGCCGCCAATCTTCGCCTTGGTTATACCAAAAACACCTAGTATCTAGGCAGAGGTTTCCACCCATTGTTGCATTCTTTCTAATGAGAGATGAAGCAACTTTAGAAGCCGCTTCAACAATCAATGGATGTGCACCATTGGCTATTGTCAAATCCGATAAACGAGCCATACAACCAATTTCTGTAGCAGAGATAACATTTGCACCTTCTATTTTAGCAAGAGAAATAACATGCGGCTTAGTGTTAATATGCCATTTGTAATTTGGAATCAGGTCAGTTCCACCGGCAACCCAATCGAATTGTTGGCCATCTTCAAGTAATTGCTTTGCAATCTCACATGCTTGTTCAACATTTGAGGGATGATGTAGGGTAAAAGGAGGCATTAGCATCAATTATCACCTTCCAGTTCACGTTGTTCTTTTTTGAGCCATGCTTTTCCAGCAAATCCAAGTTCTGCTAATTGTTCAGGAAGAGGCTCTGTTGCCGCCCTCCAACCATCTACTTGGTCTTCTAGAGGGATGTTAGGGTCAAAGCCAAATAATACTCCGTTAACATATGCCGAAGTATCGTCACTTCGTTGCCTTGCAATATCTCTTACCTTGTGCTGAGCCGCTCTTTCAACAACAACTTGTTGCATGGCTGAATGAGTTAATCTCGGACTTTCCAATTCCAATGGGTCGTCAACGGACTGTGCCTTCATTTTCTTTTCAATAGCAAAATAGACAGTATCTGGTGTTAATGGTAAATCATTGATTCTAATTCCTATTGCATCATATACTGAATTTACAACAGCGGGTAATATTGGCAGAAGCGGCCCCTCACCTGCTTCTTTAGCACCGAATGGCCCTTCCGGGTCACACGATTCTACAATTATCGGTACAACATTAGGCATTTCATGAACTGATGGAATCTTGTATTCTAACAAATTAGCATTCTGTAAATGACCTGTTCGACCATAGACCATTTCTTCAGAAATAACTTGTCCAAGTCCCATATGGCAAGAACCGATTATCTGTCCTTTAACAGCCAAAGGATTCAGTGCTCTACCACAATCATGGGCTGCCCAAACATTTGTACACTTTATCTTACCAGTTTCAATGTCAACGTCGGTTTCTGCAACATATGCAGAGAATGAATATGCAGGGGCTAATCCTGCTGCTGCTCCTTTGTGAATTCCACCCATAGGAGGAGAGCGATAAGCTCCACTAGAAATTAGTGCACCTTTATCTTCTTGGGCCTTGTGTAATGCTTTGAGATAAGAAACACCAACCGATGGGTCATGCTTGTAGTAGATTCTTCTATCGTTTAGAACAAGAAGGTCTGGATGATATCCAATCATTTCCCAAGCAGCATTTAGCAACTTATCTCTAATCTCAATAGCTGCACGGATTGCAGCGTTTGCATTCATAAAAGTAACACGGCTGGAATATGAACCAAGGTCAACTGGGCTGGTATCGCTTTCATGTGAACGAACGTGTATCATTTCAATCGGTAATGCTAATACTTCAGCAACCACTTGTGCTATTGCAGTAGTGGAACCTTGACCAATCTCTGCTGCACCGGAATGAACTGTAACGCCGCCATCCATATCGACTTGAATATGCACTGTTGCATGTGGGAACTTGTTCGGATCCCAATGAATCGGTAGCCCTGAACCACTGATGAAAAACCCACAACCAATTCCAATTCCTTTACCAAGAGGTAATTGTCTAAACTTATTGTCCCAATCAGAACCTTCTCTAACCTTTTCAAGTGCTTCACGCATACCATTACTGGTAATCCTAAATCCACTGATTGTCCTGCTATGTGGTGGTAAAAGATTGGCTAACCTCAAATCGATTGGATCAATTGATAAATCCTCAGCCATTTGGTCAAGTCCAACTTCTACCGCGCATCTCGTATTGACGGCACCATGACCTCGCATTGCGCCACTCGCTGGTTTATTTGTCCAAACTCTTGCACCGGTATAATGGAATGAACCTAATTCATATGGAGCAGTTGCTAAAACTCCGTTATAGTATGAAGTGACGTGACCAAAACTAGCAAATCCTCCACCATCGATTAGAGCATCGATATCAAAACCGGTAATTCTTGCTTCTTTATCCGCACTCATTTTCACTTCAATATGACTTGGATGTCGCCCTCTATTGATCATATAGACTTCTTCTCGGTCAAATGTAATTCTAACAGGGCGGCCACATTTCCGCGACAATAGTGCCGCACACATCTCGTGAGGGAATGGGTCTGATTTTCCACCAAACCCACCACCTACAAAGGTTCTAATGACATTTATTTGATGCATTGGAACTGATAAAACTGTTGAAAGTGCTCGATGTGTGTAGTGAGGTACTTGACTTGGAGTGTATAATTGTAAACGCCCATTTGGGTCCCAATGTGCGACTACTGCATGTGGTTCTGTGAAGCCGTGATGTACTCCTTTCATGGTCCATTTGTTATGATTGCTGGCTGAAGGTTTGTCAATTAAACTTCGGTCGCCGAATTCTTGGAATACTCGCTTTTGTACATTGGTCTTAGCAAGGTGATATTTCCCTCTCCAATGAATCGGTTCGTCGGCATCTTCCAAACCTTTCTTTGGATCAAAGACTGGTTCAAGTACTTCATATTCTACTTCAAACAAAGAAAGTGCATGTAGCGCTGTGGCCTCATCCACCGCTGCCACACAGGCTACTAAATCTCCAACGTGTCTGACTTTATCGACCGCCATTGCGTGTTCATCTTTTGTTACTGGCAGAACACCGAAACTAATTGTAGAATCCTGCCCAGTTGCTACAGCCAATACACCTGGCAAAGCCTCAACTTTACTAGTATCAATAGAGATTACTTTAGCGTAGTGATGTGGTGAGCGTAATATTCTTGCAACGCATTCATTTGGCAATCTTACATCATCGCCATACCATGCTTGACCCGTTACTTTGGCATTGGAATCTACTAATTTCATTGATTTACCAACGGTTGTTCCGGTTCTGGCCCTATCGTGTACATGAGCACCTGCTGGTTGTTTTTCACGACCACCGACCATCTCTGGAATGAATTGCAAGTCGCGTTTTGCCATTTGTGGTCTTGAACCGCCGGAACCGGGTGGAGGGAAAGATTGCTTTCCCGCAACGCGCTTACCATCTTTACGAGTGACGTTACCTCCACCACCTGGTTGTTGTTTGTATCCACCTGACATGATACATCACCTAGCGTGGCCCGGAGGCATTTGTGGTTCTTCAGGACCGGATGGGTGCGGATCTGGGTGTGGTGAACTCGCTGGCTCCTCAGCTTCTACTTCGCCTCTGTGAATAGCCGCTGCTGCCTGGATAGATTCCACAATTTGTTGATATCCGGTGCATCTGCATAGATTTCCTTCAATTGCAGTTTTTACCTCTTCATCTGTTGGAGAAGTATTTGTATTGAGCAAAGATTGTGCTGAAATAAGGAATCCCGGAGTACAAAATCCACACTGAGAACCACCATACTTTGCAAAACAATTCTGAATCGGAGCAAGATGTGCGCCGTCTGCAAGACCTTCTACTGTTGTGATTTCACATTGTGAAACTTGTCCAGCGAAAGTAAGACAAGAAAGTTGTGGTTGCCCATCGACCATTACCGTACAACAGCCACAAGTACCCAAATCACAACCTCTTTTCACTCCTAAAGTGCCTACTTTATCTCGTAGCACATCGAGTAGTGTTGCATTAGATGTTGTGAGGATTTCAACATCCTCTCCATTGACCTTTGCTGACCAAATTTCCTTAGCTCCAACTGGTAGCATATCAACATGTTCTGTCCCTACCACGATAGTCGCCCATGGCGACCTATTGCCGCCCACTAATGATGCTATTGGAAAAGTAATCTCAACTACTTTGGCGATAACTTACTGCAGAAAAATCATCCATTCCAGTTTGAGGTTCAACCCAATCAGGGTCTCCTGGCAGCACTAATCCATCTCCTAACTGAGTTAATTGTTGAGCAATAGAACGTTGGTTTTGTTGTAATTCTTCCCAATCAATTTCATCGTCTGACCATCGAGACCATCTCTTCAAACTACGATGACTACGGACTAAATTTGCATATAGTTTCAAATGTAACTTGGCTGAGTTTGGCCACCAATACATGAAAATTAGGAAAACGAAGATGAATGGCAAATGTGTTAAAGATTCTAATAACCAATGCATAGACAATAATTCATTGACTGGACTAGTCTCAGCCAATAGCGCCCAAGTAACCATTAGAGATGCAATGACCCACCAAATTGGGAAGGTAATTACGGCTGCAAGAACTTTGTATGTCCCCAATGCAGACTTGTCTACTGCATCTGATTTCTTCAAAAAATGCATCACTAAGTAATTGGTTTGATAGGCAGGCATATTGCCAATTACTGCACTCCAAGTGATTAATCCAAGCATCCAAACGGCAGCCCATGCCCACTTTACCATTAGGATGAAGCCGTTAGATGTGCTCATTCGTTCGGGCTTACTGTCAACATCTAACGGACTGATTCCTCGATCATCCAAATTTGCAAAATGTTCGGTGCAGTCTTCAACAATTTTTGCAGTCTTTTCTGGTTCGTTTTGAGCCATGAACTCCCATCCAGCACGAATTCTTCTAGCACCTAATACCGATTGATAATAGGTTGGTTTTGTAAAAGCCTCACCCATTTGTCGAGCCCTCTCAGCATGGACTACTCCTTTCCCTCTCCAAATGAATTCCCTTTCTTCCCAAGAGGTTTTGGATAGTGATGCGCGTTTTAATTCAAAATCAATGGCTTTTGTCACCGAGGTAACCCATTCTCTATCGAGTTTATCTTGCACTTCAAAGTCCTCAATAATCTCAGGTAATTGTGGTAAGACCATCGGTCTTTCAATAACTACTGCACAACGTTCTCTGAAAGTAGCTGCATCAGAATAGTGCAACCCGATTGGCACCAATTGGGGTCTTGGTTTACCCATCTCTTCCGCTTCTCTAATCGCTGCTTTGATAATTCTTGCAGCCCCCGAGCGAGCCTGTTTGGAACTCGCCTCTGAATGGGTCGTTCCTTCGGGGAAAATAATCAACCTTCCACCATTTGCAACAGCGCTTGATACTGTCGCTAATTGATTTTTATTCCTATCGCTTGCAGCCGCTTTGTTTTTACTATCTTGTGAACGTTCAATCGGCAAGGCTCCCGCAGCTTTGATGAATCTGCCTAAAATTGGTACTTTGAAGAGTGTATGTTTGGCAATCATCGACTGCTTACCAGGTAGGGATGCATGCATTAGCATGGGGTCGATAAGTCCGGATGGGTGCCATGCAATGAATAGAAGTCCGCCTTCTGATGGCAGATTATCTGAATCTATCAGATCAATTTCTCGGAACCAAACAGATACTAAAGCACGTGTAAATCTGCGTGTCAGGCGATAAATGAATCCAACCTTTGGATGATTATCTCCAACAGGGTCCTTCAACCACTTCATGGCCGACCCTAGTTCTAATAGTAATTGAAATAATCACCGGACACTATCAACTTAAAGGTGTTCTAATGCGATTGAAATATCAATGCTCAAGTTCTGCATCTACTATTGATTCAATGTCATTATCAATTGATTCAACATATTTTTTAGCAGAAACATCAACTGATGCTAAACTTCCTTCTTCCTTGTCAGTAACTACTCCTGCAATCAACAGTACTGCTAAGAAAACTATTGCGAAAGAGGCTATTGCGAGAGCAATGCTAGAAATTCCATCTTCATTACCACTTGACGATGAAAACTCTTTGCTCGGATTCATTAACATTATATCTGCAGTAATAATCGCAGTTGAATAAGAATCTCCTTCCCCATTACCAATTCCACGAATAGAAATGGTGTGATTCCCTTCTAAAGTAATTCCAGGCAAGTGTTCTAAATTATGAATCATGTCAATGGCTGAAATTGTGAATTCATCATCTCCATGGTCGAAGGAATGTAGGTTGCTCCAGTCATCTCTTAGGTGATTACTTCTCCATTGAATCGTATCTACTGATTGTGAAACATTGAATTGCAACTTGCCAGAACTCTCTAAATGAATGCGATTATCCATGCCAATTTCAGTAATTAGATTGATTGTAATATTGTTGTTGAAAGCATAATCTCGTTCCGCAGCCTCCATTACCGAATCAAGTGCTCTTACCTCACCATGGCCGTAAACATTGTTTTGGCGGTTTTTAGGCGCAAGATCCTCGATACAAGGTTCATTCTTCAACATATATTCACAACGTCGGTATGTTGCAGTTTCTTGCATAATATTTCTGATATCAAAGGGAGACAAATCAGGATTTGCTTGATACATTAATGCTGCAACTCCTGCTGCACCTGGTGTTGCCATTGAAGTTCCTGACATGTCGGTATATCCTGTACCACTATTTGCTTCAACAGACATTACATTAGAACCAACATAAGCAACATTTGGCTTTATTCTTCCTTCTTCTGATGGTCCTTGACTAGAATAAGGCGCTATCCCAGAATCCTTGTCCAATGCTCCAACAGTGATTACATCTTCAGCGGAACCTGGAGTTCCGATTGAACCTGATACGGCACTGTTTCCTGCTGCGATGAATAATGCGATTCCAGAACGAACCATTTCGTTTGCATAGCGATTAACACTGTCTTCCTCGGATGATGTCCATTCGATCGGACCTGGCCCTCCAAGGCTCATTGATGCTGCCCGTATATTGAATTCAAATCGATGGTCAACAGTCCATTGCATTCCTGCCATAACAGTTGCAAATGAACCTGAACCGCCACTATCTAGGACCTTGACGCCAACTAAAAAGGCCTGAGGGGCCATCCCAATATGTTCGTAATCAGGCGCTCCTGTGCCAGCGGTTGTACCAGCACAATGCGAGCCATGACCTTGGTCATCGTAAGGGAATATTTCGGTTCCATTGGTAGCTCCTGGATTATTTACTGGATCGTAAAATCCAATCACTTTCGGGTCATAGGTTGAGTTATCATCATCCAAGTCATCAAGACTTGCGTGTGCTCCATCAATTCCGGTGTCAATGATTGCGACAGTAGAACCTGCTCCATCATATCCGGTATTTTGCCAAACTTGGTCTACACCATGTAAAACAGCAGCATCTCCATTAGCTATTGTCAAAATACTATCCAATTCAACCATAACTACACCTGGTAGTGAAATCGTTTCTAAAATAGATCCCGCTGGAATTCTTCCTGCAAGCGCATCAATATGCTTTAGTGTCCATTGATGTTGATAATTTACTTCTCGTTCCAGCAATTCAATTTCTTCCTGACCTGGTGTGTGGTCAAAATCAATGATTAGCGGCAATGTCTCAAATTCATCTAAGAAGATTGGGTTGTCTTTATGCAACTCAACCATGTCCCCAATCTTGTTTTGATTGCGGTCAACAGTTGTTTCAACCCACCAACCCTCCTCGAATGGTTCGTTGCTAGTTTTGGCGCTAACTGGAATGGCCATCATCAATGTTGGCAACAAAAATATAGTCAAACAGAAGAATGTCATTGTGTTACGGAGTGTGCTCATTACTTCCACCTTCAATTCACCCACAAGCGTTTATCGTTTCAACATAGTGCTTGATAGTTTAAACAATAAATATAATTTTTACAGCCTTTTCAAGATGGGTTTACATATTCATGGTAGTTTTTGCCATTATTCTATTCTTGACGGGTCAAATGTTATAGTCAGTATTAAAAATCATTTTTTGATTATTATGGCAGCGCCAACCCGAAATGCACCACAACGAGTTTCAAATCAAGGATTATTATCACGTGCGAATGACAAAGGTACAATCTTTTCAACACCAGAGAATGCCGACATTACGCCACCGATGGTGATTAGTCAACCAGGCAAAGTTAGAACACAGGCCGATGTTGATTTAGAAAAATTCGCACAACTGATAATGTATGTTGTTGCATTAATTGCCATATGGGGCGGGATTTTTAGTATCGCTTTCGATGACAATGCAACCAATTCAAATTTCTTACTACTATTCATTGGAGGATTAGTTTCTGCTGCAATGGCCATCGCTTGGATTGAAATGCAATCCAAGAGAAATGCATATCAATTGATGGAAGTGCAAAATTACATGCTTGGATTAGGTTTCTTCTTTGCAACTGTCGGCACACTATGGGGTGCTCGATACCTAATGGGTTTCGCTACAGGTACACTGGGCCTTGAGGTTTTTGGAGATTCAGATAATTACGGAAATGTCGCGGATTGGCAACCTAATGCAAATGGAATATATTTGCAAGTAGTGGCTGTAATTGCCCTGTTGTATACTGAAATAAAACTTCTCAACAGATACAAAGGTGCAACAACATTTGGCTGGGGGGTTGCTATTTATGGCCCACTGGCATTGATGATTACCGGTATAGGACCTTGGATTGAGTGGTCCAATAACGAAGTATCTTACGAGTTAGGTATTGCCATAATCATACTCTCTTTCGTCAGCATGGAAGCAGCCTTACGTTCAAATAAATCAATGCACTTCTTCGTTGCTGCAATCGTTTCAGGGATAGTGCCTATTCTCTACGAATTATTCAACACAAATGCTCCACCTGGAGGCGAGGGTGGTGCATTATCGTTATTGATATTCATTATTGCGATTCAAGGCTACTATGCTTCAAAGCAAGAATTGCGCTCTGATTTGATGCAGAAAGCAAGTGTGCTATTGGTTGGTGAAGTTTTAGTTGCAATGTTTATTGCCCGTATTGCAGAATTAAACTTAATCATCGGCCCACTAAAGACTGAAAATCTTGGATTCTTAGGAGATCATTTGACTCTACCTGTGATGTTATGGATCACTGTCCTTATTGCATATTTCCCTGCAGTGATGCAACGTAGAGTACCATGGATGCCTATTGGTCTGGCTTTCTCTTTGTTCTTTTTGCCTACCGATTCCAATATGATTCCTTGGATAATTACATTGGCAATGATTCCATACATGTTATTCATCAACAAAAATGCAAGAAAATGGGTTGCCGATTTAACTGTCACCATGTTAGCAGTATCATTTTTCATGACCGATTTAATAGCTCGAGTAAATGAAATCGCTTACGCTGACATGTTTTCAATTCCTTATTCTCATTATCTTATTCCAATAGCTCTAGTAGTTATTGCTGAAGCCGGTTTCAGACAGAAGAAAATCTCCTCATGGGCACATCTAGCCATCATATCAGGAGTCACAGTATCCCGAGCAATATTAGGAGCTGAAGAATGGTTCTTGCCTTGGGTATTCGCTGCATATATCTTGTACATAGCAAGTACCAGCCTAAATATGGCCGGTAAATCTGGTGTATTCAAGGATAGAAAAGAAGCGACTCAAACCGTAATAATTGCCCTTGGTGCAATACTTCTTTTGGCAATATTTGGAAAGTTGAATTTACCTGAATCATCTCTTGATGAATTGTTATCCGGTTTCAATATCTCTTTGATGATATTAGGAATTTTATCTTATTCACTGTTACGTATTGGACGAGATATTGAATTTGACATGGGGATGCTATTGAATTGGCAAACAACCAAAAAGATATCAACTACCTTTGACGTAGAATTGAATGCTTGGATTGAAGTTGATAACCAAAATGATGAATACCTCATTGAATTTGAACAAAATTGGCTATCAAAGTCATGGAGTTCTTTAGCGCGAATCAGTGTGATTGTCCCTCTGATATTGATGACGATTGCAATAACTGAAGTCGAAATCAAGCCTTTCGCTCAAAATCCAATTTGGGTAATGTTGTTGGCAATCCCGGTTGGAATCTTAGTTTCGGAAATCCTTGCACTTGATAAAATAAGTTCCTTTACTAGATCTGCAGGTGTGTGGATGCTAGTATTAATGGCTGTTCCAATGGTCATTAGGATGCAATTAGCAAGAGCAGGTGCAACTGAAAGTCAAGTAGAGAATTTGGGTGGATTGATACCTTCTGCCATTGTTCTAGATTTGATTTTAATAACTGCGCCATTCATTGTTAATTATCAAATAAATAAGCGGGGAATAGATGATGAAGTATTATCCAAGAATGCGGATGTTGCTGCATTAGCAGGGCTTCTTGTGCTTGCAATGATGGATAGTTCAGGAGGTTTACTTCTCATCAGCATGTTTGTATTAGTGACAAGTAGAGCGATAAAACATAGACACAATACGGTGCTGTTAGCATCTCCACTAATCTTCGCATTCGTTGGAATCTCTTGGCTGGAAGAATTTGGATTGGCCAATACGATTCTAGATGCTTTGGCAATTGATGTCGAATTTGGTTTCCTTACGATTGCAAATATTAGTGGATGGATAATTGCAATCCAAATGAGTATCGTATGGATAATGGCAACTAAAGAAGTTGATGATGAGACGAAAATTGAATTGCCATGGTGGGGCTCAATGGCTTGGGTTGCTGTTGGATTAATCGCCGCTATTTCTGAAGCCTCTTGGCTTCCAACTATTTTCACAATTATGTTGACTGGTAGTGCTATCTACAGGGGCAAGGTTTCGTTCATACCTGCTATGCCTATTGCCTTCTTCTTCTCATTGATAATTGGAATGGGCAGTGATGCAAACTTTACTGATTGGGATGATGGAGAAATATTTGGATGGAGTGCCATTGCTACTGCATTCTTCACACTGTCACTTTCAGCAATGGAGATGACCGATTGGTTATATTCAAAATGTGACGAAATTGATAATGAACTTGAAAATTGGAATACCTTTTCATCATCTACTCAAGCGGGAAGAGATCAAATTTCAGATACACTAAGAATATTGGGTATTGGAGCATTTTTGTTATCCTTTGATGTGGCAATTGGAATCGGTCCTGTTATTGCTTCTGTATGGGTAACTTATATCGCAATACGCAAAGGTAGTACAAATGGATTGTTATTAATGCCATTATTGCATGGTATTTCAATAGCAAATTGCTTGAATGAAGCAAATATTGTTTCTGATGAGGTTGGACAATTAATCGTTGGATTATTGATGGCGGTTGAAGGAGCAACTCTAATCTACTTCTCAACCCAAAATGATACAGTTTACGAATGGCAGACTTTCAATTGGGATGATGATAATGAATTCTTAGATTTCATGGACTACTTAGGAATGGGTGGTTTACTATCGGCTATTACAGGAACATGGTATGCATTTGAAGGAACAGATATTGATTCATTTTCTTGGCTGATAATGACTATTCTCTTTACATTAGTTGCTATTCAAGGATTTTCTAAAGAAAATGATGCACGGTGGAGAAGAGGCTTCGGAGGTTTTGGTTCACTGATCACAGCATTTATTTTCGCCAATACATTGGATTCTGATATTTTCACAGCACTCGGATATGTATTCCTGGGAATACTTGGATTCGGATATGGTGCAATGTTCAGTCAGAGAATTGGTGATGAAGGTGAAATTTATTTAACGGAAGAACAAGGTCCAAGTGGTCTTCTTCAAGCCACCAAAGAAATAATTATTCAGCAAGAAACACAAGTGGAAATTGTTGAAGAGGAAATCATTGTCGATAAAGCGCCGGCTGTTGCTAAACCGATACTTGAAGCGGTGAAAGTAGAAACTCCTGTAATTCACGGTGGATTGATTGAGACTACGGAAGGATTTGCAATTAGACTACCTGGTGACGTTGTACAGAATATTTTGAATTCGATTAACAATACTCCACATAAAGGATTCAAGCCAGTACTGGGATTCTCTCCTTCTGGACAAGTTATGTTGAATTTCGAGAATGAATGATCGGGATCAATCACGAGTGGTTGCTCCTTCATCGCCAGCGATTGTTCTAGGTGGAGTCGTTAAGTTTTGAATACTTGGATAAGCGCCCCAATATGCCTCTCTCGCTTGTTGGTTCAGTTGCATGCAAAGAACAACATCTGAGGCTCTTGAAGGCATTTCCTCACTTCCATTTAGATGTTTAATAATCGGTTCAATATTACTCAAATTAACCAAACCCCAACCGGTTTGAGTGCAAGGTGCTATCGGAGAAACCGGTATTGTACCACTGGTAGGATCCCAATCCAAATCAGGATACCAAGCACTCAAGTTTATCGCTTCACGCACATCAGAATTCTTAATCTGAACTGGATTGCCTTCTACATCAGTTCCATTGACTAGATATCCAGATCTATTGGAAGGAGAGGCGCCACTACCATTATCAGAATATTGGTCTCTTAATTCCTCTAATACAAAGGAAATGATTCCAGCGGTTCTTGGGGTGGCGAAGGAAGTACCAGAAGTCTCATGATAACCATTAATATCTTGGTGATTAGGTAATAACTGAGTCCAGTCTGCAGAAATATCAGGATATGAGCCAGACATTATTTCTTTTTGGTCATCTCCTTCTTCGGCATAACCTGCAATGCCAATACTCCATGGCGGTCCTGCTGTTGCATCTTGTACAGCAGGAGATGGTGAATTATCAGCTGCACCAGCATGAAGTTTCATTTGAGACACTACTGCTTCTTTAGTACCTAATTCAATCCCAGGAACTGGGAGAGAGCCCGGTGCTCCGAATGAAGTTGTTATGACATCAACCAGTGGTTGATCAGCCGCTGCGAGTACTGCTTCGGTACTGAATCCTTCAACGAAGAAAATAATTACATTTGGATTTGCATTTACTACTGCACCGGTAACTGCTGAACCATGACCATCATTTGGATCATCCAATATTGGAGTTCCTTCACCTTCGGTCCAATCCGGTGATTGGCCGAAAATCCTAGTTCCTTCAAAGTAAACAATATCATCGGAACCAATCAGATCCCAGCAACCCGCTCTATCTGCATCAACCCTTTCTTGGTATGAGCCTTCGAAAGTCAAGTTACAAGTAATTGTAACGCCTAGTTGCTGACCTAACCATGCTGGCAACGTTTCATTATTGCGGAAATGATCATGATATACATTAATTCCAGTATCAATAGGTGATACTACGGAAAAAGAGCGCCATTGATTTTGCTCATTTTTCACTTCTACGGATGTGTTATCCATATCAGAATTAGTATTCATTGCTAATCCTAGCACAATAGATGACAGAAATATTGTTGATAACAATGCACTCAACATCTTCTTGCTAGGGCCAGGGCCAATCACGATAATGGCATCCGCAATATCGACTATGGGGTCGGCGGACATACTCATGCCTCAAATGTTCCCTTCTTCAACACTACGCCTAATTGAAAGGGTCAAGCCTCATGGCTTCAACATGGACGAACGGTCACAACGCATGGTATGGATAGACCTAGAAATGACTGGATTAAACATTGAATCTGAGTCTATCATTGAAATTGCAACCGTAATAACCGATGGTGAATTGAATATTCTCGCACAAGGGCCAAATTTAGCAATCTCTGTCAATGAAGAATTATTGGCAAATATGGATGAATGGAATACTAGCCATCACAACCAGAGTGGGTTAGTGGAAAGGGTTCGTAATAATTCTGTTTCACTTGAGGAAGCAGAAAAACAAACACTAGAATTCATCTCAAAATGGGTCGATGAAGGTGTTGCACCATTATGTGGTAATTCAATTTGGAATGACCGTAAATTCATGGAAAAAGAAATGAAACAACTAGTACAATATCTACACTATAGAATGATAGATGTCTCTACTATTAAAGAATTATCAAGACGCTGGTATCCGCAAATTGAGGGATTTCAAAAGAAGGGTTGTCACCTAGCTCTTGATGACATTTTAGAGTCTATTGAAGAATTAAAATACTTTAGAAATGAACTATTCAAAGTTTCACAATAGGCTATCTAAGAGAAATACTGAAACACTGTGAGATTGACATTCAATTTTATTTTTATTTGATTACAATCGGTTTGGTATGGCTCTCATTAGTTTAAGGTGTGAATCTATTTGAGATTTTTAGAATATAGTGATTATACAATTAAAGTAATTATGTATGGCGCTAAGGGAGGGGTGTGAGGCTTCTATTCCCTTTGCTGACAATTTTACTTCTCGCACCCCTGTCCCAAGCACAGGGTCTTGCTGAAGTGTTGCAAGAGTGCCCTAGCACGATGACTGGAAGTTCACAACCTGAGCAGGTACATTTGCAAATAACAGATAATCCTAGCGAGATGGTTGTAGTTTGGGCTACAGAACAAAGAGGCGATGCGGTAGCTGAATGGAGTTCTGAAAGCGCTTCTAATTCTGCTAACGGTGATTCATATTGTTACAATCATGACAAGGCATTCCATATGGTAGTGATGAATGGTTTAACTCTCGGCGAGGAAGTAACCTATCGTGTAGGAGATGGCAATGTTTGGTCGCAAGAGTTCACATTTACTCCTTTCAATCCTGATGCGGAACATTTTGAATGGATCTCTATTGCTGACCATGGCCTTTCTTCTGAAGCACTGGATGTTACAGAGGCTATTATTGCAGATTCTGAAGCACAACTTGTAACAATTTCTGGTGACATATCATATGCTGATGGAAATCAAAATGTTTGGGATGATTGGTTTTCAACCCAGCAAGAAAGTATGGCTTCAATACCATGGATTACTGCAGTTGGTAATCATGAAAATGAACCAGCCGTAGGTTTTGAGGCTTATGAGCATCGTTTTGATTCAGATGGAGTAATAGAAAGTGAAACATTCTGGTTTTCACGAAATATTCCTGGCGTGCATCTTGTTTTCATGTCTACAGAGCACGATTACACTCCAGGTAGTGCACAATACAATTGGCTTCAAAACGATTTACAAGCAGCTAATACTCCTGATGCTAGAAATGAGAAACCTTTCATTATTGTAATAGGTCACAAACCGATGTATTCAAGCAACGATTATCATGGTTCAGAGGTTGAACTTCGTGATGCACTTGAAGCGCTTTATGTTGAAAGTGGAGTAAATCTTGTTATCGCTGGACACGACCATTTCTATGAACGGACGTGGCCGGTTAATGGTGAGAAAGTTTCAGACAAAGGTGGTGGAGATGTCTTTGGAAAAGGCCATGAACCGATACATTTGGTAATTGGTATTGCTGGAAGATC